>Ga0208715_1000437_pt1 | contig 14297 bp, 15 predicted proteins | sample NGESurshal092012_3_FD_184473 | JGI IMG/M metagenome (GOLD analysis project Ga0208715, IMG submission 184473) | Arctic peat soil microbial communities from Barrow, Alaska - NGEE Surface sample 210 shallow-092012 (SPAdes) | ecosystem: Environmental > Terrestrial > Soil > Wetlands > Peat ... | reverse complement strand
AACAGCGACGGCGTGTCGGAGGACGGCAGTCGATGAATGGTCAAGCGCGCAAGCGCGAGACCGGCGATGTTGGCCTCTTCGATGGATCGCCGGGCGTCCTGCAGCCGATCGAACGGCGCCTCGGCGATGAGCTCCAGCCCGGCCGCGCGGAGATCCTCGAGCAGCGCTCGCAGCGTGACGCCGTCCCGCGCCGCGAGCTGCTCGAGATCGCTCAGCGAAAACGCGGACACCGGCACCCCGTTCGCGCGCGCGGCCACATCACTCACGCGCGCGACGGCGGCCGATCGGCTCGCCGGCATGCCGACGATGCGGATTTCTCCGGCGGCGGAGGGAAACGCCAGGCTCGCGTGCGGATCGGCCGGCACGTCCGCGACACGCACAAAGGTGGTCCGCGCGCCGTGCAGCCGCCGCCGAACCTCGTCCGCTCGCATGCCGAGCGTGATGATGTCGGCGGTCGCGGTGGAATTGTAGGTCGTGGTGGCGGCCGGCTGGTCCCCGACCGGGGCGGCACCGGCGGATCCCACGGCGTAGAGGTAGTCGTCAGCGGAGCCGGCGTAAATGGTTCCATCGGCGCCGATCGCCGGCGAGGAGTCCACCTCACTCTCGGTTGCGAACGCCCACTTCTGCGTGCCGTCAGCGGGGTTTATCGCGTACAGATTAGCGTCCTGAGAGCCGACATAGATGGTGCCGTCGGCGCCGATCGCCGGCGAGGAGAACTCAATCGCCCAGCCGGTTGCGAATTTCCACTTCTGCGTGGCTTTGGTGCCATTGTCGGTCAACGCGTAGAGGTTGTCGTCGTCGGAGCCGATGTAAATAGTCCCGTCGGCACCGATCGCCGGCGAGGAGTACGAATTGCCGGTTGCGAACGCCCACTTCTCCGTGCCGCTGGCAGAGTTTACCGCGTAGATGTTGCCGTCAGTCGAGCCGACGTAAACGGTTTTACCATCGGCGCTGATCGCCGGCGAGGAGCCCACCGAATTGCCGGTTGTGAACTTCCATTTCAACGAGCCGTCGGCGGCATTCAGCGCATAGAGGTTGTAGTCATCGGAACCGACGTAAATGGTGTTGCCATCGGCGCTGATCGCCGGCGAAGAAAACACCTCACCGCCAGTTGCGAACTTCCATTTCTGCGTGGCGCTGGCGCCGTTGTCGGTCACGGCATAGATGCTATGGCTCAGGGAGCTGACGTAAATAGTCCCGTCGGTGCCGATCGCCGGCGCGGAGCCAAAAGGGTCGGCGGACACGCCGGCGAACACCCACTTTTGCGTGCCGTCGGAGTTTACCGCATAGAGGTTGCCGTCTCCTATAGTGGAGCCGACGTAAATGGTCCCGTCGGCGCCGATCGCCGGCGAGCCCACCTCACCGCCGATGGGGAACGCCCACTTCTGCGTGCCGTCGGGGTTTACCGATCCTCGATGCGTGCGTGGCGGTCTATGTGGACAGGCTCGACGAGGACGGCCAGGTGGACTTCAAGGGCAAGGCCAAGGTGTTCTGCCGCACCTACAGCTTCCTCTCGTCGGTAATTCCTTACAGCAACGCGGAGTGGGAGAAGCTGTCAATCCTGCTCAATCTGCTGACGCCCAAGTTGCCGGCGCCGCAGGAGGAGGACCTCTCCAAGGGCATCCTCGAAGCCATCGACATGGACAGCTACCGCGTCGAGAAGAAGGCGGCCATGAAGATCGCGCTAGCGGACAAGGACGCGGAGATCGAGTCGGTGCCGACGGATGTTCACGGCCACAAGCCCGAGCCCGAGCTCGACCGCCTGAGCAACATCCTCAAGACGTTCAATGAGCAGTTCGGCACGCTGTTCACCGACACCGACAGGGTCGCGAAGCGCATCCGAGACGACATCGCCCCCAAGGTCGCCGCCGACGTGGCCTACCAGAACGCCAAGGAAAACACGCCGCACCGCGCCTGGCCCACGATCAGGCGCTGGCCAAGGTGATGCAGCACCTCTTGAAGGATGACACCGAAGTCTACAAACAGTTCGTGCAGAACGAGTCATTCAAGCGCTTCGTTACGGATATGGTCTATCAATTGACCACAACACCCGAAGGTTTCAACAAGGAGGGCGGTCCGCAACGCTCGTCACCCTGAAAATTGCCGCTTCGACCAACCTGTGCTGCGAATACCCGACTAAGTAAGACATCGTGGCAAAGAAAAACTTGAGAGTCGCCATCCTCGGTTGGGGTTCCCTCCTCTGGGAGGGCAGCTGCGAGTTCGACAGTTGGCACGGTTCCTGGCAATACGATGGACCCAAACTAAAGATTGAATTCTCCCGGATATCGACAAGCCGGCTCGGTGCTCTGACTCTCGTGATCGATACCGAGCATGGCTCCACTACGAAGGTGGCGTGGTGCCTCAGCAGCCGGGAGAAGGTCGAGGATGCGGTGGCTGACCTCCGGTGCCGTGAGCGCCCCACGAACGAGAACATTCGTTTCGTTCGACTTGAGGAGCAACCCGCCGTGCCTGTTGATCCCCGCGAAACAGAAGGGTTGATTGTCGCGTGGGCGAGGGAAAAGAACCTCGACGCTGTCGTTTGGACCGCACTTAGGAGCAACTTCCAAAAGAAGGTGAAAAAACCGTTCTCCTTGGATGCCGCACTCGATTACCTAAAGAAACTGCCCCCGGAGGGAAAGGTAAAGGCTGCCGAGTGCTCGGCCACATGCCCTCATGGTGAAGCCCCCGCGTGCCTTTCTTTTACCATCCCACAAGCGCGAGCGCGGCGGCGTGGTGTAGGCTCATTCTATTTCCCCGTGAGCCGGGGATCGTCAGCCGCGATACATTGTGAAGCGAGCCAGCTTTTGACTAAGAACTTAGTCACTGCATTATTCGCGTCCGCATCGGCTTTACTTTTCCAATCTTGTTCCTCGCTAGCTTGTGCGGTGTTGCAGGTGACCGCCGTATCAAACACTTCGTAAACTCTCCATTTCGACAAGGGTGCATCTGAATCCAACGTCGTAGCGGTTGGGTGCGGCGGCACCATCAGATACCAACCCACAAGCGCGAGTGCGGCGGCGTGGCGGGGGTTCATGCTTGCGGTTTACCAAAAGACCAGCGCTAAGCAAACACCCTTCCGCAGTCGGTCTCGGGCTTGGGCGTCTCAGGTGCGCCGGCCGGTTCTTTTTTCAGGCTACTTCGCCAGCCGGTCGCGATATTCCCGAAACCACGCCCAAGCTCGCGCGTCAGCTTGCAAGAGGGACTTGTAATGTTTGTCGCACAGAAACACACCAATCTTCGTGATGCGAAACCGGAGAAAATCGTCTATCCAGCGATGCTTGCCGACGTTCCCGCAGCGTTCACACGCGAACGTGGCAGCGTGTCGGGGCTTCATCGACATTGAGTTAGCAGACAGACGCGCGACCGACAAATGGGCGCTCAATGGCTGGTGGACGGACGCGAGTCAGTGGCATGGCGTAGGGTTTTCATCTTCATTGTTCCTTCTGTTGCTGCGTTGCCATTTCAAGACTGGCAAAAAAGTTCCTTCGTCTGACCGGCGGAATGTCTAGTACCTGCTTCTAGGGGATACTTACCGCCTAACATCATTGCGAAGGCGGGATCTCGGTCGTGTTGAACGGCGTATCACCGCTAGGCGAAGCGCCCGGTCCCGCGGCCCCGCCCTCCGGCACTGAGTTTGGGGGAGTACCGTACGGCGCGTTCAAGTCGGCCTCGGGCGGAACGGGAATAGAAAAGTTGGGCTTATAGATCTCGTGGATCTGCGAAGCGGGCATGTCGTGAATCTCTTTGCGGCCGAGCGAGTTAACGAGCTTCTGGCGTTCATCTAGGGCGAGTGAGCGGAGATCCGATTTGCTACGAATGATGTGCGGGGTGACGAATACGATGAGATTCGTCTTGTCCTTTTCTTTTGACTTGTCCGAGAATAGATTTCCGATCATCGGTACTTCGGACAGAAACGGAACCCCTTGATTAGTATTGTCTTCGTCGCTTGAGAGTAATCCGCCAATCACTGCAGTCCGGTGATCCTATACATATATGGTCGTCGACGCGGACCGCAAAGTCGTGGTGGGACCGTTGGTATTGTTTGCAGTTCCGCTTACGACATTTGACACTTCCTCGTACATATCGATCTTCACGTAGTCGCCCGATGTGACTTGAGGAACCACGTCGAGTGTAATGCCTACGTTCTGCCTCTGCACGGAGTTGTAGATTTGTCCTGCCACCGCTGAATTGGCCGCTGACGATGAAACAAAAGGCAGGTTCTCGCCGACCACGATCATCGCCTCCTCGTTGTCTGCCGTCAGCAGGGTCGGAGCGGAAAGCACATTCGAATGTGTATCTGCCTGTAGAGCATTAATTAATGCGGCGTCACATGGAACGGTCACAGTACTCGAGTTGCTCGACGAACTGCTTGAACTCGAAGAGGTTGACACGGTGCATTTGCTCCCAGATGCGATTCCGAGGCTCAGACCGGTCACCGAAAGGGGATTAGTGAGTGCGCTCGATAGAGTGCCGAAGTTCAGCGATCCGACGCCGAGCGCGCTTCCGCCACCAGCGGCGGTGTAGAATTGAATACCAAGTTCTCGCTGATGCTGGTGGGAAATCTCGACGATGATGGCCTGTATGAACACCTGCACGCGTGGAACGTCGAGCTCATCGATGACCTGCCGCAGTGTCTGCCAATCCTGTGGCGCCGCGGTAACCACCAACGCATTGGTCGCGGGATCCGCCGCAATGGCCACGGGGTAGCTGAAATCCATGCTCTTGCCGCTACTGCTGGCCGTTGCCGATCCACTGGCGCTCGACGAACCGCCGCCGCGCATCCCGCCGAAGCCACCGCTCCCGCCGGAACCTCCGATACCGCCGCCCCCGCTGGAACCGCCGAAGCTTGAGCTGCTGAACATCCCACCACTGCTGCTTGAGCCGCTCAATCCGCCGAAGCCCGAACTACCACCGCTCGCGGCGCCGTTGAAACTGGAGCGGCCGAGCGAGCCCTTGCCGGTGCTGGGTGAGAGGGTGGTGGGACCGCTGCCGCCGTTGAGAAGGTTGTTGAGCACTTGGACCATCTCGAGCGCTTGCGCGTTCTTGAGGCGATAGACGTGTATACGCGAGGTGGCCAAGGGGGGATTGACGTCGAGCTTGGCGACTATTTCCTGGATCTCACGCATCCGCAGCGGCGGCGCCATGACGATAAGGCAATTGGTGCGTTCGTCGGGGATAACCTTGTAACCCGTCCCGCCGCCGCCGGTGGCCGACGGCGCGACGCCGATCTGGGGCCGCATCCCCCCTTGAGGGCTTGCGCCGGCGCCTTGCATCTTGGCCGTCATGAGCGCATCGATCTCGGGCGCAAGCTCAGTGGCAAACGCGAGCTTGAGCGGAATGACGACAATGGTCTGCTGTTCGCCGCGCACGTCGAGGCTGCCGATTATCTGGAGCAGTCGCTCGACGTTGTAGGCGTCGTCGGTGACGATGATGGTGTTGTCCATGGGAAACGCCGCCACCAGGCCGTCGTGAGAGATCATCGGCTGGATCACGCCGATGACGGAAGCGGCGTCGATATTCTTAAGCCGCACCATACGGGTGACGTACTCGTCACGGGAACGATCTTGATCACTTTGCCGGCTTGCACGGTCGTGAAACCCTTCACCTGCAGCACCGACTGGAAGATTGAATAAGCCTGCTCGGGAGTGACCTTGCTCGGCGAGATGATGGTGACCTTGCCGCGCACGGATTCATCGATGATGAAATTGCGGCCGGTAATCGCACTGATGAACTTGGCCAGGACGGGAATATCCACGTTTTGGAAGTTCATCGTAATTGTATTGTTGGGCGAGATCGGCGGAGTTTCGGCAGCTTCGGACCCAAACGCCATCAAGCTGAGGAATACGCCTGCGACTAGAGCCCGCAAAAAACGGCTTATCATTAAAAATATCTCCGCATATGGTTTCGGCTGAATGGCGCTTTGGTGCCTTGGGGCGAAGCAAGTTCGAAGGCGCAACTTCACTTCACCGCTTCAAGTTGGGAGACGGGCGCGATCTCAAAAAGTTGCGCAGCAACATCCTGCAAGGGCCGAGCGGGGAATTTTTGGGGGAGTCGTGGGACTAAACTTCGGCGGCCGTGACAGGATTTATCAACGCCGCAAAGATTCGAGTGCCGCCGACCAGTTTTTGGTTACGGGTGTCCACGCACAGCACCGCAACTAAATCATCTTTGGAGCGTCATGCATTCTGATTCGGGAAGCATCGACAGATGGGGTTCCGCGGCAACTACCAGAACAATCGAGATGGAACGTGACTAATCCCGGGTTACGACCATCACATTCGGTCTGGACGGTGCAGGATGTTGCAGCATTTTTGAGAATGAGCAGGAGATCGGTTTATCGGATGGCGAAGCGCGGGGCGTTGCCGTGCTTTCGCGTCAGCGGATCCGTGCGCTTCCTGGCCAGCGAAATAGTGAAGTGGTCGAGCGGGTCGAGCGAAGAAAAGAGACCTGCACAGACGGCGGGGATCGAATCGGACGAGTACTTGAGCGCAATCGTGGCAAATACCTTTGAACAACTATCGCCCAAAGAAAGACTGTAGTTTCTCGCACCGCCGCAGAACGCGAGTGCCTGATCGGTTCCCGGCGCCAGCGGTTGCACGGCCTCTGTTGGCCGTCCTTGGCGTCCTCTGGGGCTGCGCGGTCGGGCCAAACTACCGGCAGCCAAAGATTCCAGTGGAGTCTGGGTGGAGCGAAGCGGCCGCGAACAAAAATACCAGCCCCAGCCAAACCGGCCTCGATCAGTGGTGGCTGGTATTCAAAGACCCCGAGCTTAGTTCGCTCGTGGAACGCGCTATCAAGGCTAATCTCGATCTTCAGTTGGCGGAAGCGCGGATTCATGAAGCACGGGCGACCACGCGGATCGAGGCCGCACCGTTGTGGCCCGAGTTTGATGCGACCAGCTCTTTCTCGCGAACTTTGCAGAGTCAGAACTCGGCTCAGATCGGAAGCACCTCGCTTTCGGCAGTATCCGTCATTTCAAATCAACCCATGAATCTTTACCAGCAGGGCTTCGACGCCAGCTGGGAGATTGACGTGTTTGGCGGAACGCGGCGCTCCGTTGAATCGGCCCAGGCGAGTTTCGAGGCGTCGATTTACGATCGCAACGATGTGCTTCTGACGCTGCTGGGCGAAGTAGCGAGCGGCTACATTGATTTACGCTCCTATCAGAAGCAGCTGGAGGTCACCGAGAACAATCTTGCTGCGCAAACCGGCACGCTGAAGCTGACACGCGCCCGCTACGAAGGGGGCCTCGCGAGCGACCTCGACGTCGCACAACAGGAGGCGCAGGTCGCGTCAACCGCGTCACAGATTCCCACGTTGGAGACCTCGTGCCGCCAATCGATTCACGGACTTGGTATTTTGCTGGGCGAGCAGCCAGACGCTCTTTCGGAGGAACTGAGTTCTCCCGCGCCAATTCCGGTCGCACCGCCAGAATTGCCGCTCGGGCTGCCGTCTGAACTCTTGCGCCGGCGCCCCGATATACGCCGCGACGAAAAAAAGCTGGCTGCCACAGTCGCCAACATCGGGGTGGCCACCGCAGACCTTTTTCCCAAGTTTTCTCTTACCGGCGCCACCCAATTGCAAAGTATCAGCGTAAGCAATCTTCTCTCCGAAGGAAGTCTCTACTGGACTTTCGGACCAACCGTCACGTGGCCGATATTTCAGGGCGGCAAGATAGTCGCCAATATCGACAAGGCTAACGCACAGAGAGATGAAGCCCTCATCACCTATCAGCAGACCATTCTGAACGCGCTCGAAGAGGTGGAGAACGAAATTGTCGCATTCAGTCGCGAGCGCGAGCGAGACCAGTATCTGCTCGAGGAGGTCAGTGCGAGTCAGCGGGCGCTCGATCTTTCGACCGAGCTTTATCTCGGTGGTCTGAAGAACTTCCTTGATGTTCTCGATGCGCAACGCACCTTGCTCACGTCTGAAAACGACCTGGCCACCAGCCAGGCCGCGGTGTCGAAAGATCTGGTAGCGCTGGACAAAGCTTTGGGTGGAGGATGGCAGGGCTTCCAGTACGACGCGAAGCAACCCTTGCCCGCAGTCAAAGTGCTGGATGATTAGCGCGTTATGCCCGGAGGCGGTGAGAAAATGGACCAGGGCGACATAGTTCATAACGGAGGAGGGATCCCGTCGCAAGGCAGCGCAAGCGCGCCGCGTGAAAACAACTCGCATCTCGGCATGGTCATCAATTCCAAAAAATCGCGCTCCCGGCGCAAACTGCTCTTCGTCGCGCTCGGCATCGCAGCGATAGCGATCGCGTCGACCGTGATGATTCGACGGCACTATCAGAACACCGGCGCCCAGGATTGGGTGGCCGCCAAAATCTCAAGAGGTTCGATCGTTCGTGTCGTCACCGCCACCGGCACCGTCGATCCGGTTATTACGGTCGAAGTCGGCACCTACGTGTCTGGTCCAATAACCGCAATCTTTGCCGACTACAACGCTTCGGTTAAAGCGGGCCAGCTTATCGCCAAGATCGATCCGCGTCCCTTTCAAGTGAAAGTCGACGAGGCTGCGGCATCGCTGGCCAATGCCACCGCGCAACTCCACAAAGACGTCGCGGACCAGAAGTACAAAAGCGTCGCGTACCAGCGAGACGCCAAACTCCTCAAACAGAAGGCTGTGTCTCAAGACGCGCTCGACAGCGCTCAGAGCGCGTCTGAGCAGGCGACCGCGCAAATCGAGATTGACCGCGCGACGATTCAACAACAGCAGGCAAACTTGAGAGATGCGGAACTGAATCTTAAGTACACCGACATCGTTTCCCCGGTCAGCGGCACGGTCATCGCGCGCGAGGTGGATGTCGGGCAGACAGTCGCAGCAAGTCTTCAGACTCCAACGCTCTTCTTGATTGCGAAGGATTTGACCAAGATGCAGGTCGATTCCAACGTAAGCGAAGCCGACATTGGAGAGGTACGCTCCGGACAGAAGGCGAAGTTCACGGTGGACGCCTATGACCGCACCTTCGAAGGCCTGGTCAGGCAAGTCCGCCAAAACCCGAGTACGACACAAAATGTCGTAACCTACGATGTCGTCGTCACAGCTGAAAACTCGCAAATGCTGTTGGCGCCCGGTATGACCGCAAACGTCAAAATCATCACGCAGGAGCGCACCAACGTACTGCGCGCGCCGCTGCAGGCAATCAAGTACGAGTCCGTCGGCGCATCCCAAGACAGCGGCGAGGGATCGGCGCCTGAGAATCTTCAGGCTTTTCTCTGGGTTTTGGATGGGTCGGCGCGAAAACGCTTGCCGGTACAGACCGGAGTTCGTGACGCCAAATTCGCGGAAATAATCAGCGACCGCATTCAGCCCGGCGATACCATCCTGGTAGAACCGGCCGCGCAGTCCACAACGGGCTCCGCCAATCAGCCTCCTGGGCCACCGGGAATGATGTGACCGAAGTCGCCAATCCCGTTATAGAACTGTCCGGTCTCTCCAGGCGTTACGATTTGGGGGAGATCTCGGTCGTGGCTCTGAACGAAGTATCGCTCTCGATTGCGCGCGGCGAGTTCGTCGCGATTATGGGAGCATCAGGTTCTGGAAAATCCACCCTGCTAAATCTTTTGGGGTGTCTGGATCAAGCCACCTCCGGATACTATTGGCTGGAGGGCACGGACGTGGGGGGACTCGACGAGCCTTCCCTCGCGCATGTTCGAAGTCTAAAGGTGGGCTTCGTGTTTCAGAGCTACAACCTGCTTTCCAGGACGACCGCCCTGGAAAATGTCGAGCTGCCGTTGACCTATTCGGGCCTGCCCTCCGACGGTGGGGAGCGCGCCGCAAACATGCTGCGCCTCATCGGCCTCGGCGACCGTTCACGACATTATCCGAACCAGCTGTCCGGCGGGCAGCAACAGCGGGTCGCGATCGCGCGCGCACTCGTCAACGATCCAGCCATCCTGCTCGCCGACGAGCCGACTGGAAACCTCGACTCGAAAAGCTCGCTGGAGATCATCGCGATTATCCGCAGACTCAACGAGGAACAGGGACTTACGGTCGTTCTCGTAACGCACGAACCTGATATCGCCGCCTACGCCGATCGGATTATCACGCTGCGCGACGGCGTTGTCGTCTCAGACGTTCAGAATCAGCGTACCCGGTTTACTGACTCCCCTCGCCACTACGCCGCGTCTTTCGATTCCCTGGTTATCGGCAGGGAACAGCACGCTCGCTCGATTTCCGGGCAGCGCCCTCGGTCGCAGAAAGAGCCGGTGCGTACCAGCGCCTTCGCGATGATGATGGTGCGGAGCGCATGGACAGCGATCAATCGCAACCGGCTCCGATCGGCTCTTACCGTACTCGGAATCCTGATCGGAGTTGCGGCGTTAATCGCGACCGTAACGGTCAGCCGGGAGGCGGGCCAGCATGTCCGCCAACAGATCGAGGGCCTGGGTACCAACCTGCTGATCATCTTTCCGGGAGCTACCACCTCGTCGGGAGCCAGCGGAGGCTTTGGGAGCCGCTCGACACTAACCGTGGACGATGCCGAAGCCATAACCGAGAACGCTCCGTCAGTTGAGTTCGTCACCTACAGCAATCGACAGGCAGCGCAGGTCGTCTATCGCGACCGAAATTGGAACACCACGGTCGAAGGCGTGAGCGCAAGCTACCTGGCGGTACGTGATTGGTCGGTCGCTATCGGACGGACCTTTTTGCCCCAGGAAGACCTCGGCGGAGCGCGTGTCTGCATCCTCGGCCAAACCGTCGCGAAGACACTCTTCGACGATGCGGATCCGATCGGCTCGACGATCCGGATTGGCGGAGTGCAGATCGAAGTTATAGGAGTGCTCACGCCCAAAGGGCGCACCGGATTCGGCCAGGATCAAGATGATATCGTCCTGGTGCCCTTCAACACCGCCCAGGACCGAATCATCGGCGTGACTACGCCGACCACCCAAGTGACAAACAGCAATCCCATTTTTAATGCATCCTCCAATCCTCTCGGCGTAGGGCGGAAAATCGCCGGAGTTGTCGGAACCATCTTTGTAAAGAGCCGCAGCCCCGAACTTAGCGGGCAGGCGATGTCGGAAGTAGGACAGATTCTTCGCCGTCGTCATCGCCGGCCGCCGGATCAGTCCGATGACTTTACGGTCAGGAACATCAACGACCTGATCAATGTCGCGCAAGGCGCGACTCACGCGCTGTCCTTGCTTCTCGCCTCGGTAGCCGCGATTTCGCTTGCGGTCGGAGGTATCGGCATCATGAACATATTGCTGGTATCGATAACCGAACGCACACGCGAGATCGGCATTCGAATGGCAATTGGAGCCACTCGAATCCACATACTTTCGCAATTTCTGCTCGAAGCAGTTGCTCTCAGCAGTATTGGAGGCGGTGTCGGAATCGTCGCGGGTCTAGGCATTTCCTTAGCTGCGTCCGCTATCGCAGGCTGGCCAATCTCAATTTCATTTACCGCGATCGCCGTCGGCTTTCTCTTCTCCGTCATCATCGGGGTTTTCTTCGGCTACTACCCTGCTCTGAAGGCGTCGAGACTTAACGTCATCGACGCTCTTCGCTTCGAGTAGCCGAGCGCTCGGAGAGTTTTGGAAGGCAGATAAAAGCCACCTCGCAACGAAGCGCGTCGATTCGGATGGAGTCTGAACGCCGTCAGACCTGCGCTATCGAAGTGAAGGCGAAGCCATCGGTATAGGTGGCTTGACGCCGGACGGCTCAATTACTTTTTCGAGTTTGAAGCTGGGCGGCGGTGTCTCGTCAACAAGGGTGATTAACTTGTTCCGCCGATCGATCAGTAGATCTTTGAGTTGCTTCTGCTGTTTGTCATCGAGACCGAGATCCTCGGTGAAATGTTCCAGCAAGGGTCGGTAGATAACCATCGACACAAAGACGGGACCCATGATTGGACCACAGCCAGGCAATAGATCAGGAAGGTTCGCGAGGCGATTCTTGATGACTTCGAACTTATGCCTCTGTTCCGGATTGAGTATCGCTTCAAAGGAACTCTTGAATTGCTGCTCGATCGCATCGACATTCTTTCGGAAAGCCTCGAACTGCGGTTCGAGGATCGCCATCCTTCTGCGAATCTCCTCCGGGCTGGGAGGCGGCTCATTGGGCGAAGTCTGCATCCACGGCGGAAGACCCGGAGGGGGACCTGGAAACCCGGGAAGCGATTGCCCGCCGAATTCGCTCATCGGCCCAAATGGTGGCGGAGGTAGCGGCCGCACAGCCTGTGTCCAGATTCCGACCAGAAGTCCCGACAGAAACAAAGCAACAGTTATCAGGATGACCCGAAGGTTGTTCCTCATATTGCCTCCTCGAATGCCTGGATTTGCGTAGTTACCTGTGTCCACGCCGCGATATTCTGCTTCTCAGCAGACCGGGTCTTTACCCAGTGAACAGACACCGTCGTCACTACACATAGCGCGCCGGTTATCACCATCAATCTGAACTGTCCGAATGCTTGGCGTCGCCGCTTGGCATCTTCTACGACCCGCCTCGCAAAATCCGGCGGCAGACGACTTCCAGCCTGACGTCGAAGATGCTGCATGTAGCGTGCGCTAGTCTTCATCGGTCTCCCTCCCTCGAAGAAATTCTCTCGCTCTGAACAGCCGTGACTTCACCGCGCTCACGGTACTGTTTGTGATTTCGGCCAACTGCTCGTAAGACCAGTCGTTTTCTGCGAGCAAAAGGATCAGTTCCTTCTGCGCGCGTGGCAAACCCTCGACCGCCACTCGAAAGCCGTTCAGGCGACTGTCCACATGATGTTCCGGCGTCGTCATTTGTTCGTGCTTCAGCTCAAACGGCACAAACAGTCGCCGTACCCGTTCCTTCCGAAAATGATCGTTGCAGGCGTTGCGCGCGATCCGGAACAGCCACGGTTCGAAACTGTTCGCATCTCTGAGCCGGGGCAATCCTGAAATCATCTTAAGGAACGCGTTGTGACAGACGTCCTCAATGGCGTCACTTCTGCCGATCAAAGAGTAGACTAACCCAGCGATTCTATCCTGGAACCGGCAGACGAGCCCCTCCAAAGCCGCTTCAGACCCATCCTGAGCCCGGCGTACCAAGGCCGCCAAGTGTTCCTGTTCAGGATTGGTCTTCGTCACCCCACCTCTCTTCGACTCTTAAGACGGAATGACGAGGTAAAAGTTGCGCTCCGGATTTCCTCATTGTGGCGAGATCAACCGGACGTGAACTTCCACTGTGCGACAAAGGCGATGGCCTGCTCCCCAATTTCCCGCCAATCATAAGTAGAGTCCGCCGGTTGTTTGGCCCTCTTCGGGCGTTTGCGTTTCCTGTCTTTTTAGCGCCGCGAACTCGGTCGGCGTCAAGGCGCCGAGACTGCCGTGCGGCCGCAGGTGATTGTAGTCGTGACGCCATGCCTCGATCGTTTCGCGCGCCTCGGCGAGGGTGAGGAAGACGTGCTCGTTGAGGCATTCGTCGCGAAGTTTGCTGTTGAAGCTCTCGATGAAGGCGTTCTGCACAGGCTTGCCCGGGGGTGACCAAGCAGCTGTTTGCTCTCGGGCTCGTGACTCAACTCGACCGCTCGGCGCTCGCCGCTTATTGCTGTGCGTACAGCCGCTGGGTCGAAGCCTCGGTCCAGATTCAGCAATTTGGTTTGATTCTGAAGTCGCCCAGTGGCTACCCGATGCAGTCGCCATACCTCGCGATCCTCAATACCGCGTTGGAGCAAATGAGGTCCTACTCTACGGAGTTCGGAATGACCCCAAGCTCGCGCTCGCGGGTCAAGACGGCGAATCCAAAGCAGCACAGTTTGTTCGGCGATTTTCTCGATGGCCAGGAGGAGACCGGGTGAGATCATGAATCTCCTTAGGCGCAATTAGCAGTTTCAACGTGAAATGGTGGAGTGCATCCGACGCAACTACTATGCGGTTCAAAGGAATGAGATGTTCGCTGGAATATCGCCAATGGACAGCTCAGGTGGCTAGCGGCGACACGCGGACCCAGCAGTGGTCTTTCGATCTCGGCGGGCGCGGCGTTTTCATTTTTTCTCGCGTTCGTGTAAAACAGGTGGCATCACCTCAGTCAAAACTCACAGCCTTACGTTCGTGCACGCCCACTGAAGCAAAAATAGAAAAGGCTCATAGGCCGGTTGAGATTCCCGACGTGGATGTTGCTCGCGCAGACCTGCTCCTGAAATTCATCCTCGCTGTTGCGGGGCAGGAAGAACGGGGAGAACGGGAGCTGGGGCCGATTCATCTTCTGAAGTACGCGTACCTAGGCGACCTGGCCTATTCTGAGACCCACCCCGGAGAAACGTTCACGCGTACCCCGTGGCGATTCTATAATTTTGGCCCGTGGGCAGAGGATATTTT
>Ga0208715_1000430_pt1 | contig 14525 bp, 18 predicted proteins | sample NGESurshal092012_3_FD_184473 | JGI IMG/M metagenome (GOLD analysis project Ga0208715, IMG submission 184473) | Arctic peat soil microbial communities from Barrow, Alaska - NGEE Surface sample 210 shallow-092012 (SPAdes) | ecosystem: Environmental > Terrestrial > Soil > Wetlands > Peat ... | reverse complement strand
CAGCTCATGAGTATTTTTTTTCGAGATCGTCGAAGCGCGGCTTGCAAACCAATCGCTGTCGTTCCTCGAAGCTGGCGAGTTCACCGGAAATACCGTCAAGCGAGCCGTGTGCTTTGAGGTGGCCGAGAACCTTTTGCATTCCGGCGATCGATGCCTGCAGCGCCGCGTTGGCGTAGAGGATCATGGAGAACCCCATTTTCCCCAGCTCATCGAGGCCGATCATCGGCGTCAAGCCGCCGGCAACGATATTGATCAATTGAGGGACGGCCAGACGCTTGGGAATTTCCGCAATCTGTTCCTTGGTTCGCGGCGCTTCGACAAATGTCATATCCGCGCCGGCTTCGATATAGGCGGCCGCGCGCTCCATGGCGTCCTCGAAGCCGTTGCTGGCGATCGCATCGGTGCGCGCGATGATGACGAGATCGGGATCGATGCGGGCATCGACTGCGGCGTGAATTTTCTGCACCATATCGGCACGCCCGATCACGCTCTTGCCGGAAAAATGTCCGCAGCGCTTGGGAAAATCCTGGTCCTCGAGTTGAATGGCATTGGCCCCGCTGCGCTCAAGCACCTGGATCGTGCGGGCCACGTTGATCGGATTGCCGAAGCCGGTGTCCGCATCGACGATCAGGGGCAGCGCGACCACATCGCGCATCGCGCTGACGTGGCTGGCCAGTTCGGTCAGCGTGATCAGGCCGATATCCGGCACACCGAGAAATGTATTGGTGACGCCGGCGCCAGTAACATAAATCGCCTGGAACCCGATATCCTCGATGACGCGCGCCGCGAGTGCGTTAGCCGCACCCGGCAAAAGAACGGCTTTTCGCTGACTCATGATGTCGCGAAGCCGTCGATTGCAACTTTGTTTCATCACCGTTTCTTTCATGATCGCCATTAAGGGACGGCAGCCTTATCATTTCTGGTTTTGAGACCGTTGTTGCTATGCTGCGTTCGCCGCCTAATCAATCCTCCCACCCGAAAACCTTCTTCCCGGCACGCTGAGGAAATAGCCGGCCGCCTGGCCGCCGTCGGCGCCGAGCACGCTGCCCGTCGTATAGCGCGCATCGTCGGAGGCTAAAAAAATCGCCGGCCCGGCGATGTCCTCGCCCGTGCCGACGCGGCCCATCGGCACGCCCTTGCGGCGGCCCTCGTAGATTTCCGGATCGGCATACATCGCCTCGGTGCCAGGCGTGCGGATATAGCCGGGCGTGATGGCGTTGGCGCGGATGCCGTAGGGCGCCCATTCCATCGCCTGCAACTTGGTCAGCATGATGAGGCCGGCCTTCACCACGCAATAGGCGCCGGCCCAGTTGTAGGGGAACAGGCCGGCGACCGACGCGATGTTGACGATGCAGCCGGACTTCTGCGCGATCATGTGCTTGGCCGCCGCCTGTGATGACGGCGATCTTGTTTTTGAGGCGCACAGGATTTCCCCCCTGTTTAGTTGGAAATGGCTGAATTGACAGGCTAAAGGCGGGGGAACAGGCCGACAAGAGCGGCGCGCCCCTCGAATTTGGGGCGCACGGATGCCATCTTTGGCCTAGAAGAAGAATCACAAATGGCCGAAGCGAAAAAGCTGCCCACACCCATGGCACCCAGTGCACCGCCTGCACAAGGTGGCATTGCCGCGCGCGCGCTGGGCGCGCGCGGGGCGCCCTATCTCGCCGATTTGAACCCTGAACAAAGGGAAGCGGTGGAGACCTTGGACGGCCCGGTGCTGGTTTTGGCCGGTGCCGGAACCGGAAAAACGCGTGTCCTTACAACGCGCATAGCCCACATTTTGAATCTCGGGCGCGCGCGGCCGGCGGAAATTCTGGCGGTCACCTTCACCAACAAGGCGGCGCGCGAGATGAAAACCCGCGTCGGTTTGATGGTGGGACAAATAGTTGAAGGAATGCCGTGGCTTGGAACGTTTCATTCGATCGGCGTGAAGATCCTCAGACGGCATGCCGAGCTGGTCGGCCTCAAAAGCAACTTCACGATTCTGGACGTCGACGACCAGATCCGCGTCATCAAACAGCTCTTAGAAGCCGAGAAGCTCGACGAAAAACGATGGCCTGCTCGGGTCTTCGCCACGATCCTCGACGGCTGGAAGAACCGAGGATTGACCCCCGACCAGATTCCCGCCGGGGAAGCCGCAACCTTCGCCAACGGCAAGGGCAAGAAGCTCTACATCGCCTATCAGGAGCGGCTGAAGACGCTCAATGCCGCCGATTTCGGCGATCTTCTGCTGGAGAACATCCGGCTGTTCCGGCAGAACCCGGATGTTCTGCGGCAGTACCAGCAGCGCTTCAAATACATTTTGGTCGACGAATACCAGGACACCAATGTCGCGCAATATTTGTGGCTTCGTCTGCTGGCGCAGCCGACCTCCTCCTCCGTCATTCCGGGACGCCGCGAAGCGGCGGGCCCGGAATCCAGAGAGGCGGAACGTGCGGCTCTGGATTCCGGGCTCGCGCCTTCGGCGCGCCCCGGAATGACAGAAAAGAAAAACATCTGCTGCGTCGGCGACGACGACCAGTCGATCTATGGCTGGCGCGGCGCCGAGGTCGATAACATTCTGCGCTTCGATCATGATTTTCCCGGCGCGAAAATAATTCGCCTTGAAAGAAATTACCGCAGCACCGGACACATCCTGGCCGCGGCCTCGCACTTGATCGCCCACAATGAAGGCCGGCTCGGCAAGACGTTGCGCACGGAAGACGTGCTGGGCGAAAAAGTGCAGGTCACCGGCGGCTGGGACTCGGAGGAAGAAGCCCGCAGCATCGGCGAGGAGATCGAGCAGCTGCAGCGCGAGGCGCGCGAACAGGGCATCGACCATCCGCTCGACGAGATCGCCATTTTGGTGCGCGCCTCGTTCCAGATGCGCGAATTCGAGGACCGCTTCATCCAGCTCGGCCTGCCCTATCGCGTGATCGGCGGGCCGCGGTTTTACGAGCGCGCCGAAATAAGGGACGCGCTGGCCTATCTACGCGTGATCGCGCAGCCGGCCGACGATCTGGCGTTCGAGCGCATCGTCAACGTGCCCAAGCGCGGCCTCGGCGACGCCACCGTGCAGATGCTGCACGATCACGCCCGCAAGCAGCGCATTCCGCTCACCGAGGCGGCCTCTGCGCTGTCCGCCACTGACGAGATGAAGCCGAAGCCGCGGCTCGCGCTGCGCGACCTGATGGCGGGCTTCGAGCGCTGGCGCGCCAAAAAAGACTCGATGCCGCACAGCGAACTCGCCGAGATCGTGCTGGACGAGTGCGGCTACACCGAGATGTGGCAGAACGACAAAAGCGCCGACGCCGCCGGCCGCCTGGAAAACCTCAAGGAGCTGGTGCGCTCCATGCAGGATTTCGAGAACCTGGCCGGCTTCCTCGAGCACATCTCGCTGGTGATGGACCGCGACAGCGCCGAAGGCGAGCAGGCGGTCAACATCATGACGCTGCATTCCGCCAAGGGGCTGGAATTCGACACCGTGTTCCTGCCCGGCTGGGAGGAAGGCCTGTTCCCGCATCAGCGCGCGCTCGACGAGAGCGGCCGCGCCGGGCTGGAGGAGGAGCGCCGCCTCGCCCATGTCGGGCTCACGCGCGCGCGCAAGCGCGCCAAGATCTATTTCGCCACCAACCGGCGCATCCACGGGCTGTGGACCTCGACCATGCCCTCGCGCTTTCTTGATGAGCTGCCGGAGGCGCATGTCGAGGTGAAGGAGCCGGCGGGCGGCAGCGGCGGCTTCGGTATGTCGGGCTACGGCGCTTCACGGTTTGACGAGATGAATTCGTTCGGCTCGAACTACAGCACGCCGGGCTGGCAGCGCGCGCAAAGAACAAAAGAAGCGCGCAAGGGGCGCGGGGGGTTTAACGAAAACGGCCAGCCGCGTTACGTGCCGGACGGGGTGTTCGATGACGACAGCGGCGAGGCGGACTCGGGTCACCTCTCCCCGAACTCCTCTTCACCTCCCCCCTTGCGGGGGAGGTCGGCGGCCGGAGGCCGCCGGGAGGGGGGTAATCTTCGCAAAACCCCGCTCACCATCGAAGGCGAACTGGTCGCCAAATCCACCGGCGCCGCCTCATCGTTCGACGTCGGCGCCCGCGTGTTTCACCAGAAATTCGGCAACGGCAACGTCACCGCCGTGGACGGCAACAAGCTGACCATCAAGTTCGACCACGCTGGCGAAAAGCGGGTGGTGGATAGTTTTGTGGAGAGGGTGTGAGGGTAAGTTTATTTCTAAAATTCTTTAGCTCAATAAAAATTATTCGCTACGTGAACTAGGCTTTCGCAACCCTTTTAAAAAAGCTAAATCATCTAAAATCTTAGTGTTCGTTCTATCCGCCCATCGAATAAACTCCCCAACCCCGATTATGTGAAGCAGATAATTTTTTCTCTTTTCTCCAATTCTCCTAATGTGCCCATCAACACCGTACTTCTTTATAAAATAAACATTCTTTCGAAATTCCCTTTGGACATATCTTACTGCTTGCATTTTTTCATTCACTGCAATGCCAGTGATAATTTTTCTTGCCCCATCGCGCTGGGACATTGATCTCATTTTCAATTTGAAGATAGACTTTGCGCGCCTCGTCGATTGACATAGCCCCGATCGCGCGCCCAGAGGTTATAGCCTTCATTCGAATTTGGTCGGCCAGTATGGTAATTCCAAACTTTGACAATGTTTGGTAAGCGTCATCTTGAATTCGGATAACTAGCAAGATGCAAGTTTCAGGCTTGCCAAATTTCTTTGCGAATATTTCATACATTTCAAGAAATTGGTCGCCAGTTCCCACAAAATCATCAACGAAGATCAATGCACCATCATCTTCTAAGGTTATGTCACTTGAAAATGGCGAGTCGACAAATTCTATGTTCTGAAATTTATCTTTTGGAAAAAATGAATATACATCATAACAAAAACTGGCGCCGCTCTTAATCCGGCCAGCGTCCGGCAACGATACTGGAGAGATATAATAATATTTTGATTTATCAATGATCGGATTTAACTTGCTCCACAATATTCGTCCATATCGATGGTAGTCATTGATAATTTCGTAGTGCGGTAACATATTGAATATTATATTGCGCTCATCTGGTTTTATTCTTGCGATAAACGCAGAAACTGCATCGAACAAATTTAAGCCCTGACGATGAAATATTTGGGCTTTTGGATCCCATCCATTACCTTGAAATATCTCTTCGATTTTTCTGATTTCGCTGAAACTTAGCATTGAATTGCATTCACCATCACTTTAACTAACCCAATCTATTCGTTGGCCAAGAGTATTGTACAATCTGGAGTGTACATGACAAATACAATATTCCGCATAACACTTATAGCCTTCGCCCTCATCACCACCCCCGCCCTCGCGCTCGACCTCAATTCCTTCCGCGCCCAGCACGGCCGGCCGGCGCTAAGCGTGAGTTCGACGCTCTCCGCCCTGGCCTATGAACAGGCCCACAGCATGGCCACGCGCACGCGCCTCGACCACGCCGGTTTCCGCGCCCGCATCGCCGGCATGGGCGGCGGCATGCATGCCGAGAACGTCGCGTTCGGCTGCGACACGGAAGACTGCGCCATCAAGATGTGGGCGCGCTCGGGCGGCCACCGCGCCAATATGCTGCGCGGCGACGTGGCGGCCTACGGCATCGCCTCGGCCACCGGGGCGAACGGCCGGAGATACTGGGCGCTGGAACTCGGCAACTAGGCCGGCCGTTCTTTTTTTATTTGGCCCATATCGGCCAAGGCCGACATGGGCGCGGCCGGCGCTATTGGGCGCTGGAATTGGGGAATTGAGGCTTTCCGTGTCCCGGGCGCAGCGCAGCGTGTAGCGCAGCGGAACGGTGCGCTGCAGACCCGGGACCTTTCCACATTCGGAACTTGGTACGGCCCCGGATCAGCGGTGCACCGCAAGCGCGCTGCACCGCATCCGGGGAAGGCAGCTCGCTTCGCTCGCACCTCAGGGTGACAGTGATAGGATGGCCGCCCGCCCCGCACGACAGGAATTCCCCATGCCGCTCTCCGACACCATCAAGACCCTGATCCGCAACGCCTGGGACGACGGCTATCCCTGCCTGCTCGCCACCGTCGGGCGCCAGGGGCCCAACATCACGCCCAAGGGCAGCATGATCGTCTACGACGACGCCCACCTGGCCTGGTGGGAGCGCTCCAAGCGCGCGGTGCTGGAGAACCTCGGCTTTGAGGCGCGCGTGTGCGTGATGTACGCCAACTTCAAGGCGCAGCGCGACGGCGTGCTGGAGTCGGGCTTCCTGCGCTTCTTCGGCAGCGTCGAGCTGCACGAAAGCGGGCCGACGCGCGAGAAGATTTTCAGCCTGCTGTTGCCGCGCGAGCAGACCCACGTCGGCGCCGAGGCCGGCATCGGCGTGCTGATCAAAATCGAGAAGGCGATCGATATCAGGGGCAAGCCGATCATGTGAGGCCCGCGTGGGCCCGGACGCGGCGCCGCCTGCCGCGTCAGAAAAAGCGCATCGGCGCCCCGGCCAGCATCGGGATCACGACCATCAGCACGATGCCGATGACGAAGCCGATCAGCCGCGCATGCATCGCCAGCACCGTGCCCGGGGCGTTGCGCCCGCGCAGGTAAGCGCCGACCTCGAACAGGGCGACCGCGATCAGGATCCAGAAATACGGTTTGACGGCGAAATCCTGCAGTTGCGGGGCGGCGAGCAGGAGCGCGCCGGTGGCGGCGCCGACCAGCACCATATAGCCGTAAAAGATTCGATCCGTCGTCATGAATACCCCGTTCGCTGGCCGCTGGCACGCGCGATGCTAGCAGAATTCCGCTCTTTTCCCTCTCCCCGCACGCGGTGAAGAGGCGAAGCGCCGCCTATTTCTTCTCCAGCATCAGCTGGCCCTTCGCCCCGATCACGCGCTGCACCGCGTGGGCGAAGCGCGCCAGCAGCCAGGGCAGCGTGACCTCGAGCCGCACGGCCCCGTCATAGACGTCGATAAAGCCTGTGGCGCGCTGGCCGAGCGCGGCGGCGCGGAAGCTCAGACGGTCGCCGGTCCAGGTCTCCTGCTCCAGCGCGATCAGCCAGGCGAACTCGGTCTTGGCGCGGCCGAGCCCGTCCTTGATGCGGCGCAGCGCCTCGTCCTTGCCGAGGCGGTGCGGAAGGACGACGACGAGTGGCTCCGACATGGCGGCGCTATCCCTCTATGCTGCCGCGCATGTAGGGATGCCGCGCGCGCGGGAAAAGAGCCGCGCCGGCGCTCGCTGCCGCCGCTACCAGCGGCCGCCGCGCCGCACCAGGCGGAGCACCACCAGCAGCAGGATGGCGCCGATGGTGGCGTAGAGGATTTCGCGCACCAGGCTGCTGGCGGCGATCTGGATGCCCAGCTTGGGAAACAGCCAGCTCGCGATGAAGGCGCCGACGATGCCGATGACGATGTCGCCGATCAGGCCGTAGCCGGTGCCCTGCACGAAGTGGCCGGCCAGCCAGCCGGCGATCAGACCAACGAACAAAATGACGAGAATGCTTTCGCCCGACAGATACATAGCCCACATCCTTTGGTTGCCCCGAAGGCGCCGATGATTGCGCGCCGATGCGACTTGCGCAAGGCCGTGCTAGGGTCGCCCCGCCATGATGAAACGCGAGAATTTCCCGGTCGCCAAGATCTACGTGCCGATCGAGCGGCGCAAAACGCTGGTGCAGGCGCGCGTCGACGAGATCGCCGCCAGCATGCTCAAGGACGGCCAGCAGGTGCCGATCAAGGTGCGCCCGGACGGCGAGCGTTTCGTGCTGATCGAGGGCCTGCACCGGCTGGAAGCCGCCAAGGCGCTGGGCGAGGCCACCATCGTCGGCTACCGGGTGGATGCCAGGAAGCATTGATTTCGGCGCCTTCGACGGCAATGAAAATCCCGTGATCCGCCATAATCCGGCCCACGCCCGTGGTATGCTGCGGGGTATCCGGAGCTGGGGTTTCGCCATGGATTTGCGCGCCTCAAGTCTGCTGCTCGCCGCCGGGCTCACCGCGCTGACGTTCACCGCTGCCCGCGCCGATGTGCTGATCCGCGTCGACAAAGCCGCCCAGCTCATGACCGTCACGGTCGACGGAGCGCAGCGCTACGCCTGGAAGGTGTCGACCGGCATGGCCGACTACGACACGCCGGACGGCGACTTCCAGGCCTTCCGCATGGAGCGCGACCACTTCTCGCGCGAGTGGGACGACGCGCCGATGCCCTACTCGATCTTCTTCACTCAGGAAGGCCACGCCATCCACGGCAGCTTCGACGTCAAGCATCTCGGCCGCCCGGCCTCGCACGGCTGCGTGCGGCTATTGAAGGCGAACGCCGCCGTGCTGTTCGCGCTGGTGAAGGAGCAGGGCCTCAAGGCCACCAAAGTGGTGCTGGTCGGCGAGATCCCCGACGCCGTGGTGGCGCGGCGCGATCCGGGTTCGATCTATCATGAGGAAGATACCAGCGTGCCGCAGCGCAGCACCCGCGGCTGGCGCGAAAATGATTATGGCGCGCCGCGATCGTTTTATGACCGCCAACGGGCTTACGTGCCGCCGCGCCGTTCCTATGGCGGCTTCCCGTTCGGCTGGTGAGCTTGCCATGGCCAAATCCCGCAAACGCCGCACGACCAGGCGCCGCGCCAAACCGGGCGCGCGCGGCCGCGGCGGGTTCTTCCACATCCAGGTGCGGCCGAAGCGCGACTTCGTCAGCTTCCGCAATCAAGATGTCGGCGCGCGCGGCGGCATCGAGCGCGTCGCCGGACGGCGCGCCAACGGTTCCTGGGACACGCAGAAATGGCTGATCGGCAAGTCGGAAGCGCATCGCGCCGGCAAGCGGCTGGCGCCCGATACGGCGGCCGCGCGCAAGGTGCTGTCGCAGCTCGGCTCGCCGCCGCGCCATCTCGGCGGCGACCGCTTCATCGCCAAGCCGCGTCGCAAAATCCCGGCCAGCGAAAAGCCGACGCCGGCCATGCGCCGCGCGCAACTCGCCAATATCAAGAGGGCGCAGGCGGCGTTGCGCAAGCGGCGGCGGGCGCGCGCATGATCCGCAAGCTGGGCCGCGGCAAGTACCGGCTCTATTCGCGCAAGAAAAATCCGCGCACCGGCCGGCGCCGTAATCTCGGCACCTTTACCTCACGCAAGGCCGCCGAGCAGCACGAGCGCGCGGTGCAGTATTTCAAGCGGCACTAAATAGCACAAAGCCCGGCGCGCAGCCGGGCTTTGGGTCGCTGTCGTGGTCGCGCCTGGATCAGGGCGCGTCGGCCTTGGGATCGCGCCGCAACATCAGGCGCACGTTCGGGTCGGGATCGCGGCCGACGATCTGACCGTTGACCACCACGGTATAGGGGTCAACCGTAAGAGCGCCAGGATCACTTGGCGCGTAAGCTTGCGCCGCTGCCGCTTCCGGCGAGATCGCGTGGCGTTTCTGGGCAAACGCCGGCGACGCCACGAACGTAGCCATCACGAAAGCAATCAGTAGTTTTTTCATTGCAAGACTCCCTGAGAGCCCCGTCCTCGCGGCGCAGCATCGGTCAAAATGTGATTCAAAAGGTGGTGGCGGACTACAACTCCCGGTGATCCGGCGTCAAAATAATTGCTTGGTTAAGTTGAATTTACCGGCAGCTGCGCGACTTGAGATAATACCGACGCGACCTGGACATCCTGATTGCGCGACTGCGCCCTTGTCCACTCTATCCGTGATGTGCGACGCCGAGCGCGGCCTCGCCGCGCTCGAGAATGAGCGGCACGATCAGGTCTTCCTCGTCGTCGAGATGGCGGATCAGCCCCTTGAGCAGCGCGCCGCTCGCCGCCGCATAGGCATCGCCGCAACGGCGCAGCACGTCGGCATCGCCCGATAGCGCGCGCAACAGCGCGTTGGCGGTGTCGGCGGTCGCCGCCATGTCCTCGTGGATGGCATGGTGATCGCCCTCCAGCACATCAAAGCCGCGCGCCAGCCGCTTATCGGCGGCGCGGAAGATCGGAAAATAATGCAGATCCTCGATCTGGTGATGCACGCCGAGCTGCGACAGCAGGAACTGCAGCCGCGGTACGAACTGGCGCGGGAATTCCGCCGGCGACAGCGCGCCATCGCGGAATTGCGCCTCGATCGCTTGGATCATGGTGGCGAGCTCGCGAAACATATCGTGGCGCGATAGCCAGAACCGCGCCATCTCGCCGAGATTGGCATGACCCTGCCATTGCTCGCGCGGAAAGCGCGCGATCAGCACGCGCAAATCCTCCGGCCAGCCGCTGCGGCGGGCCAGCGCGAGCGCCTCGGTGTCGGTAGCGTTGGGCGTTTCGATGGTCATGATTGGCCCTACATAACCATGGCCGGGGCTTTCACCAACCTCAGTCGTGCGCGGGCTTGACCCGCGCATCCATGATGAGTAGCCGCATTCGGGGGACCTACCGCAAGATTGCCGTTGCGGCGCGGCCTCATGGATTGCCGGGTCAAGCCCGGCAATGACAGGGAATGACCACCACCGTCGCCCGCCTGGCCTGCGACCAGCCGACCGCCCGCCGGCTGGCGGCCTATCTCGGCGAAAGCCTCGACTCCGAAGGCACTGCCTGCGCCGCTTTCGAGGACGATGGCGGGCAATGGCAGGTGGCGGTTCATTTCCGCGACAAGCCGGACGAAGCCGTGCTGCGCACGCTGGTCGCGATCGCCGCCGGCGAAGCGGCGGCAGCCGCGCTCACCATCGAGCCGGTCGCGCCGGCCGATTGGGTCAAGCAAAGCCTCGCCGGTCTCAAACCGGTGCGCGCCGGCCGCTGCATCGTGCATGGCGCGCACGACCGCGCCAGCGTCAAGCCCAACGACATCGGCATCGAGATCGAGGCGGCGCTTGCGTTTGGAACCGGCCACCACGGCACCACGCGCGGCTGCCTGCTGGCGCTGGATGAATTGGCCAAGCGGCAGCGTAATTTTTCTATCCCTCCCCTGAAAGGGGAGGGTCGACATAGGCGGCCTTTGGCCGCCGTCCTTGGAAGCAAGAACGCCGATGCAAAGCATCGGCTATGGCGGAGCGAGGATCGGGGTGGGGTCAAACAAAGAAGGAATGACCCCCACCCGGCTCGCTTCGCTCGCCACCCTCCCCCTTGCAGGAGGATGGATAAAAAGATTCTCGACGTCGGCACCGGGTCGGGCGTGCTGGCGATCGCGGCGGCGAAAATTCTGCGCGCCCGCGTCACCGCCAGCGACATCGACCCGGTCGCGGTCGAGGCCGCGCGCGCCAATGCGCGGCTCAATCGCGCAGCCGCGGCGATCACCTTCGTGCGCGCCGCCGGCGCGAACGCCCGCGCCATCACGGCGCAGGCGCCCTACGATCTGATCTTCGCCAATATTCTGCTGGGGCCGCTGCTGCGGCTGGCGGTGCCGTTGCGCCGGCTCGCTGCGCCGGGCGCGCGCATCGTGTTATCCGGCCTGCTGCCGGGCCACGCCAATGCCGTGCTGGCGATCTACCGCGCGCAGGGCTTGGCGCTCGAGCGGCGCATCCCGCTCGACGGCTGGGTCACGCTGGTGCTGCGAAGCGGAAAACAAAATCGCCCCGGGCGGCGATGAGCGGGGCGGCTTTGCTGGTGAAATGCTTACGATTACCAGCCGCCGAACGGCTCATCCTCGTTGCCGTCGCCCGCGTGCGGCAGCAAATGCCGATAGCGTGTGAGTTCGCGCTCGGCCCGCTTCATCTGCGAGGCGGCGAGCGCCTCGAATACGATCGTGAAAAAGCCCTTGCTCTTGTTGGCCGTGGCGGTGTCGGCAACGGCACGGGTAGCAACGCCATATGTAATGGCAACCATAGTGTCTCTCCTTTTCGAAAACGAAGCGTCAGCGAATGTCCCGACTTACACTCTTGACTATTGCGACGCAACATAAACTATCTCGCAATTGCGAGAAAGTCATAACAATGCATAGAAGCCCTGTAAACACCGCATGAATTGCTTAATCAATCGGTGAGATCGGTGGCATTATTACGACAATTTTAATGCAGTGCACAATTTTGAGTCAAACAGGTGATTCGTTGCCGAATTGAGCGCCAGCACGACGCGAATTTTTCGCGTTCGTGCCTGCTGGCATGACAGACATGCCTCGGCTGACGCCTGGCGTATGCCTGCGTTGCCCTCACCGGGGAGCGCGCTAGAGTGCCGCCTATGTTCGAGGCCCGCTTTCAGACATTCGACGATTCGCACGAGCGCGCGACAGCACCGGCGCGCATTGCTGCCTTGCGCGACGAGCTCAAGCGGCGCGGGCTCGACGGCTTGGTGGTGCCGCGCGCCGACCGCCAGCAGAACGAATATTTGCCGGCCAGTGAGGAACGGCTGGCCTGGCTCACCGGCTTCACCGGCTCGGCGGGCGCCGCCGCCGTGCTGGCCGAGCGCGCGGCGCTATTCGTGGACGGCCGCTACACCGTGCAGGCGGCGGCGCAGATCGATGCCAAACTCTTCGCCATCGAGCATCTGGTGGACTCGCCGCCTGAGCAATGGCTCGAACAGAATCTCAAAAGCGGGGCGAAGCTCGGTTACGATCCGTGGCTGCACACATCGGAGAGCGCCGACAGGCTGCGCAAGGCCTGCGCCACCGCCGGCGCCGAATTGGTGGCGGTCGATAATAATCCGATCGACGCGCTGTGGAGCGACCGCCCGGCGCCGCCCGCCGGCCCCGTGAGCTTGCGCGATATCAAGCTCGCCGGCGAAAGCGCGGCCGACAAGTTCAAGCGCATCCAGGCCGAACTTAAAAAGCTGCGCGCCGATGTGCTGGTGGTGTCGGACCCGCAGAACGTCGCCTGGGCGTTCAACATCCGCGGCTCGGACATCGCGCATACGCCGCTGGCGCTCGCCTTCGCGGTTATCCCGCGCGAGGGCAAGCCCGCGCTCTATGTGGAAACGGCCAAGCTCGACAACAAAACGCGTCCAGCGCTGGAGGAGATCGCGGCGGTGCGCGCGACCGCCGAGCTTGCCCGCGACCTTGCGCAACTCAAGGACAAGACCGTGCGGCTCGACCAGGCGAGCGCGGCCGATGCGCTCACGCGCCTGGTTTCCGGGTACGGCGGCAAGCCGGTGCGCGGCGCCGATCCGATCGCGCTGATGAAGGCGGTGAAAAACCACGCCGAGATCGCCGGCTCGCGCGCCGCCCACAAGCGCGACGGCGTGGCGATGGCGCGCTTCCTGGCCTGGCTCGAGCGCGAGGCGCCGGCCGGCAAGCTGACCGAGATCGACGCGGTGGAGGCGCTGGAAAGCTTCCGCCGCGATAGCGGTCTATTGAAGGATATTTCGTTCCCGACCATCGCCGGGTCGGGGCCGAACGGGGCGATCGTGCATTACCGCGTCACCCGCGCCACCAACCGCACTATCGGGAAGAACGAGCTGTTCCTGGTCGATTCCGGCGCGCAATACGAGGACGGCACCACCGACATCACCCGCACCGTCGCGGTCGGCACGCCGAGCGACGAGATGCGCGACCGCTTCACCCGCGTGCTCAAGGGCCATATCGCCATCGCCACCGCGGTGTTCCCGGAGAATACCAGCGGCGCCCAGCTCGATCCGCTGGCGCGCACCGCGCTGTGGCAGGCCGGGCTGGATTTCGACCACGGCACCGGCCACGGCGTCGGCAGCTATCTGTCGGTGCACGAGGGCCCGGCGCGCATCTCCAAGCTGGGCACGGTGGCGCTCCGGCGCGGCATGATCCTGTCGAACGAGCCGGGCTATTACAAAACCGGCGCCTACGGCATCCGTATCGAAAACCTGCTGCTGGTAATCGCGGCGCCCGAGCCCAAGGGCGCCGAGAAGCCGGTCAATGCGTTTGAGACGCTGACGCTGGCGCCGATCGACCGGCGGCTGATCGACAGCCGCCTGCTCACCGCCAAGGAGCGCAACTGGATCGACAGCTACCACGCGCACGTGCAGGAAGTGCTGAGCCCGCTGCTCGACGCCGCCACGCGCGCCTGGCTCGACGCGGCCGCGCGGCCGCTGGGAAACCCTTGATGGACGCCCGGACGTCGGCTGCACAGACGCCGAGCAAGCAGGCCACCCCCTGGCGGCTGCTGGCGCTGCTGATGGCGATGACCGCCATCGGACCGGCCACGCTCAATATCGTGGTGCCGGCGCTGCCCGGGCTGGTGACGCGGCTCGCCTCCGACACCGGCACCGTGCAGCTCATGCTGTCGCTTTATCTCTTGAGCCTGGCCACCGCGCAACTGCTGCTCGGGCCGCTTTCCGACCGCTTCGGCCGTCGGCCGGTGGTGCTGGCCGGGCTGGCGCTGAGCGTGGCGGCCTCGCTCGCGGCGATCGCCGCATCCTCGATCGGCGCGCTGATCGGCGCGCGCGTGGTGCAGGCGATCGGCGCCTCGACCGGCATCGTGATCGGTCGCGCCATCATCCGCGATCTCTACGAGCGCGACCGCGCCGCCGCCATGATCGGCCTGGTCACCACCGCCATGGTGATCGCGCCGATGGTCGCGCCGATGATCGGCGGCATTCTCGACACCGCCTTCGGCTGGGAGGCGATTTTTTTATTTCTCGCCGTGTTCAGCGGCGTGGTGCTGCTATGGGCGGTGTTCGTGCTGCCGGAGACGCGGCCGGC
>Ga0208715_1000427_pt1 | contig 14603 bp, 15 predicted proteins | sample NGESurshal092012_3_FD_184473 | JGI IMG/M metagenome (GOLD analysis project Ga0208715, IMG submission 184473) | Arctic peat soil microbial communities from Barrow, Alaska - NGEE Surface sample 210 shallow-092012 (SPAdes) | ecosystem: Environmental > Terrestrial > Soil > Wetlands > Peat ... | reverse complement strand
CAGAGATCCGTCCAGTCGCCCTGGCTGTAGATCGACACGTGATCGTCCGGGATGCCCTGGATTATCTCGACCTTGTACTTCTCGCCCATCGCCGAGAATTTGCGGATAGCGTCCTCGCGCGAGACTTCGGTCCGCTGGATCTTGTGGTCGGCCTTCACCAGCTCGCGCATCCTGGCTTCAATCTTTGGCAGATCCTCGACCGTGAACGGCGCCGCGGGCGCAAAGTCATAGAAAAAGCCGTCCTCGATAACCGGGCCGATCGTCACCTGCGTGCCGGGATAGAGCGATTGCACCGCCATCGCCATCAGATGTGCGGTGGAATGTCGGATTATCTCGAGACCGTCGGGCGAGTCGGCCAGCACCGGCTCGACGGAGGCGTCGTGCTCGAGCTTGCCCGTGAGATCGACAACCTTCCCGTTGACGCGCGCGGCCACCAGCTCGCGGCTTGGAATCCCGCTCAGTACGTCGCGAACGATGGTGCCAACCGGCACGACGCGGGATTCTCCGCTCAACGTTACGGTTACTTCGGAACTCATCAAGCGAAGATTCTAATCATTGCGGGAAACTGGCGGGGCGGAAATTCGCGCGCGCGGCTGTAGGCACGGACCTGGTAGGCACGGGCGGGATTGAACCGCCGACCTCTTCCGTGTCAAGGAAGCGCTCTCCCACTGAGCTACGTGCCTTCACGGGCGAGGGGTATTGACTGGATACGTCAAGCAAACGCAAACGGTAACTGATATTGGGCTCGCGGGCAACCGAAGCATCGCGCGTCCCGATTCACCGTCAGCCGGCAGGCGACCGCAGCGGGGGCATCTGCTAGGATTTCGCGCCAAGTATCGCGAGCGCACCCAGGGACGCCAGGCCTTACGAAAATGGAACGCGAACGCATAGTGCAGCTTTTCTTCTTCGGCTTTCTGGCCGTGATGGCCTACGAGCTGTACGAACTGCTGTTGCCGTTCCTCACGCCGCTGGTGTGGGGAATCCTGCTCGCATTCATGGCGCATCCCGCGCTGATCGAAGTCGAAAAGTACGTCAAGCGCCGATCGCTGTCGACGGCGATCATCAGCGTCGTCATCGGACTTGGCGTCGTTCTGCCGGCAATCTGGGCCTCGGACCGCCTCGTGGTCGAGGCGCAGGCGCTTTACGCGCAGGCCACGCAATCGGTCAATGCCGGGGGCGTGACGAAGCTGCACGACTGGGCGGTCAATACCGAATTCGGCGCATGGCTCGCCAAAAAAATGGGCGAACGCGGTTACAAGCTCGACGAGGAGCTGCCCAAGCTCACGCTGCAAGCGGCGCAGATGACCAGCGATTACGTGACCAGGAATGCGACCCACGCCGCGAAAAACCTCCTCTCGTTCATCATCGACTTCGGTATCGCGCTGCTCGCGTTCTTCTACATGCTGCGCGACGGCGACTACTACTACCGCAGCCTGCGCGACCTGACCCCGCTGCATGAAGATGACAAGAAAGCGATCTTCGATACGCTGCGCACGACGCTTTCGTCGGTGATGCGCGGCCTGATGCTGACCGCCGTGCTGCAGGGCGTGACCACGGGACTGGGCATGCTGATCTTCGGCGTGCCGTACTGGCTGTTTCTGGCGATCGCATCGGCTGCAGCGGGACTGATGCCGATCGGCGGCACTGCACTGGTATGGATTCCCGCGGCGCTCTACCTGGGCTTTGCGTCGGGCTGGTCGGCGGCGGTCGGCCTGGTCATCTGGTGTTCGATCGCGCTCGCGGTCATCGACAATTTCATCAAGCCGCTGGCGATGAAGCACGGCACGGGCCTGCCCACTATCGCGCTGTTTCTCGGGATTCTCGGCGGCCTGGAAGCGTACGGGCCGCTCGGCCTGTTCCTGGGCCCCGCGATAATGTCGGTGTTTGCGTCTCTGCTGCGCGTCTATAGAAAGGAATACTCGGGCACCAGCAAGAAAGCAGCCTGAACGCCCGGCAGCACGCAGTTCGCCGCGGAGAAAAAATCAGTGAAATACGCAATCGTGACCGGAGGAGCGCGCGGACTCGGACTTGGGATCGTCAACGCGCCGCTGGAAGAAAAAGTGGTCGAGAGAGTCGCCGTCATCGATCGCGATCTGGCGCCGCCACCCGCCGCGATCGCCGCCCAGGTTCAGGGTTTCGCCGCCGACGTCACCGACGAGAAGCAGGTGCATGGCGCGGTCGAGGAGATCGTCTCCCGCTTGGGCGCTCATCCCGACGTGCTATGCAACAACGCCGGCGGCGGTGATCGGGCATGGTTCGAGAGTGGGAATCAACCCGGGTGGGACAGCGTCGAGACTTGGCGCCGCTATGTCGATCTCAACCTGAACTCGGTCTATTTAGTGTCGCGCGAGGTTGCGCCGCGGATGAAGAATGGCGCCGCGATCTGCAACACGTCATCGGTTGCCGGCCTGCAGGCGTCTCCGATGCTGGCCGCATACGCCGCGGCCAAGGCCGGCGTGATCTCGTACAGCAAAACGCTCGCGCTGCAGCTTGCTCCGGCCGGAATTCGCGTCAACGCGGTTGCCCCGGGGCTCATCTACACCAAAGTATGGCAGGACTTGGGCGCGGTGCTCGGCGGTGGCGATGCGAACGCGCGCGTGGTCTTCGACTCTGTCGTGCGCCAGCTCGTTCCGCTCGGCCGCGAACAGACCGCTGAGGACATCGGCCGCGCGGTGGCGTGGCTCTGCTCCGACAAGGCGCTTAACGTGACCGGTCAAGTGATCGCCGTCGATGGCGGAATCCTGCTGGGGCAATCGCGCCTGGGCGAGGGCTAGGTCGCTGCCGGTTTCCTCTACCTGCCAGGCGCGTTTCGGTCTGACCCTTTGTAACCATCGACGGCGTGGCGGACAGCACAGATGCATTGCCGTCCGCCACGCTGGGTCGATCGCAAAAGATGCGGGTTTACTTCTTCTTCGAGCCGCCGCCTGAGGCGCCACGAGCAGCAGGGTGCGATGCCCGATGCTGCTCCGGATGAGCGGCATGTTGAGTGTGCCCGCGAGAAGCTTCATTGGGATGACCGCCGCCCGGATGGGCACCCCGCTCGGGACCTCCCGCGTGTTTGGGACCGCGCGCACCGCCCTCGTGTTTGGGACCGCGCGCACCGCCCGCGTGTTCGGGACCGCGCGCACCGCCCGGGTGTTTTTCGCCGCTTGGCATAGAACGACGCTCTGGGTGTTCGTGTAAATAATTATTGAAGCGGCCGTCCTCACGATGCCAGAATTCCCTGCCAGGATTGGCCCAGTCGCGCGGATGATCGCGCCAATAATTCGACCTGAACCATTCGGGATGCCTGCCATGATCGTCGCGCATCCATCTGCCATACGGCCCAGCCCATTCAGGGTGGTTCGCGTACATCCAATCGGGATGGTATCGATGCCACCACCAGTAGTCGTGCCAGGCGCCTCCGTAAGGAGCGCCCCAAGTCCAAAGCGGGTACGATCCCCAGAACGGCGCCCAGAACCAGTCCGGGTGATATTGGTGGTCGTACCACCACCAATCCCGCCGTTCCACCACCCATTCAGGATGATGCGAATACATCCACTCGGGATTATTGCTATGCCACCATTCCGCGCCGCGCCAAACGTGATGCTCGTCGTAATCGCCGAAATGCTGCCCGCCTTCGTATTGAGCCATCGCCGGCGAGGCCATCAGCGTGCAAGTTACGACACACAACAATAGCCAACCCACAACTCTCGATTTCATGCGCCAATTTCCTTCCTGTCGCCGTTTCTTATGCGCCCGCTTTTTCAATTGAAGCCGGACAGGGCGCCAGCGCGCTCAGTGAAACCTATAGTGAACCCTTTTTGCAATTGCAAAAGCCCGCACCCCTGGTTTCTGCTGCTTGGCCCCTCGTGACCCAGGAGGGCTGTTTTGGTAGTGGGCAGTCCGCCCACTACCAGCCTCTCCCCCGTATGGCGCCCTCTAATCGGGCCGCTATAAAATGCGCGGTTGGAGAGTCGCCCATGAGCGACAAAGAACAAAAGGCGCTCTATATCGTTCGCCGTCTCGTCGATTCCGGCTGTCGCGCCGTTTTCGCCGGCGGATGTGTGCGCGATCGGATTCTTGGCGTCGAGCCCAAGGATTACGACGTCGCCACCGACGCGCGTCCCCAGGTTGTCCAGAAACTGTTCGATCGCACCGTGGCGGTCGGGGCGAAGTTCGGCGTAATCGGCGTGCTGATCGACGACGATCTGTTCGAGGTCGCGACCTTTCGCGCCGATGCCGAATATACTGACGGACGCCGGCCCTCGTCGGTGCGCTTCGGCGCGATCGAGGAAGATGCTCTTCGCCGCGACTTCACCATTGGCGGGATGTTTTACGATCCGATCGCCGACCGCCTGATCGATTTGGTCGGCGGGATGCGCGATCTGCGCGCCGGAATCATCCGCGCGATCGGAAATCCCTACGACCGCTTCGACGAGGATCATCTGCGCATCCTGCGCGCCGCCCGCTTCGGCGCGCGGCTCAACTTCACGATCGATCCCGCGACCTGGGCCGCGATGAAACGCGCCGCGCCGACGATTGTTGGAATTGCGGCCGAACGAATCGGCGAAGAAATCGTGATGATGATGACCGAGGGCGCCGCCGCGCGCGCGATGGACCTGATGATGGACAGCGGCCTGATGCAATTGATCCTGCCCGAAGTCGTCCTGATGTCCGGATGCGCGCAGCCCGAAAATTTCCATCCCGAGGGCGACGTGTACATCCATACCCGGACTGGCGTCGCGATGCTTCCCGCCGGATGCAGCGAGACCGTTGCGTTCGGAATCCTGCTCCACGACATCGCCAAGCCGCAATCCCGTGCGGTCGCCGGCGACAAAGTCACCTTTTACGGGCATCCCGAGGATGGCGCCGTGAAGGCGGCGGAAATCATGGCGCGGCTGAAGCGCTCGCGCGCGGTCCAGGAGCGGGTCGCGTACCTGGTGAAGAATCATCTGAAGCTCTCCATGGCGCCGCGGATGCGCCCGGCGACGTTGAAGAGAATGCTCGCGGAAGACGGGTTCGGCGAATTGATGGAAGTCGCGTTTATGGACGCGATGGCGTCGAGCTCGCACCTGGGCTTCTGGCACTTTTGCCACCGCGCGATGACCACGATGACCCCGGCCGAGATTCGTCCGCCGCGTTTAATCGGCGGCGAGGACCTCAAGCAGTTGGGATTCACGCCGGGGCCGCGCTTCAAGGAAATTTTGAAGGACGTCGAGGACCATCAGCTCGACGGCGCGCTCGAAACCCGCGAAGCCGCGCTCGAATATGTGCGCATCCATTACGGCGTAAGTGCCGCCTAGTTGCTGCGCGCCAACGCCATAACCAAGCGCTTCGGCCGTACGCTCGCGCTCGACGCTGTCGATTTCGAAGCGCTCCCCGGCGAGATTCACGCCCTGGTCGGCGAAAACGGCGCCGGCAAGACCACCTTGATGAATGTGATGGCCGGCTCGCTCGCCGCCGACCATGGCGAAGCCATCCTCGACGGGCGGCCGCTGCAGCCAGGCTCGCCGCGCGCGGCGCTGGCGGCCGGAATTGCGGCGGTCCATCAGAGCCCGATGCTGTTCGAGCGGATGACGTGGGAGGAAAATCTCGCGTTGGGCGGCTTCGACACCGGCGCCGGCGCGCTCGACCTCGATGCAATCGCGGCGCGTGCGCGCTCGCTCGCCGCGAAACTCGGGTTCGAAATGCCGCCGGCGGGCGCCACCGTCGAGAATCGTTCAGTCGCCGAGCGCGTTCGGCTCGAGGTGCTGCGTGCGCTCAGCTTCAATCCGCGGGTCCTGATTCTCGACGAACCGACCAGCGTGCTCGCACCTTCGGAACTGACCGCATTCCTGGACTTGCTGCGCAGCCTGCGCGGCGAGGGCCGAATCGTGGTGCTGATTACGCACAAGCTTGCCGAAGCAATTGCGGTCGCCGATCGAATCACCGTGCTGCGCCGCGGCCGCGTGGTCGCCCGCACGACTCCGGCCCGGACCAGCGAGGAGAAACTGGCCGGCCTGATGATTGGCGAAATCGTGACTCAGCCCGTTGCGTCCGCGACACCGTCGCATTCGGGCGATCCCGTGCTCCAAATCGAAAATCTGACCCTCGACGATCATACCGGCCGCCGGATTCTCGACCGGCTTTCGTTTCGCGCCGCCGCCGGCGAGATCGTGGGAATTGCCGGCGTTGACGGCAACGGCCAGACCGAATTGGTCGAGGTGCTTGCGGGTGCACGTCGGCCGAGCAGTGGGAAAATAACCGTGCTTGACGGGTCGTCAGGCGGCGCGATGGCAGTGATACCGCAAAATCGCGACCTCGACGGACTCATCCTCGACATGCGCCTGTGGGAAAACCTGATTCTCGCGCGTCCGCTCCGGGAGCAGGTGACATCGCACGGATGGTTGAACACTTCGCACGCAATCGATCTTTGCCGCGAACTCATCGATCGTTTTCGTATTCGTGCTCCCGGTCCCGAAACGATCGCCGGCGCGCTTTCGGGCGGCAACCGCCAGCGCCTGGAAGTGGCGCGCGCGATCGCGTCGCGGCCGCGAGTAATCGTCGCGCACAATATCTGCCGCGGACTCGACCTCGCCGCGACCGCCGAGGTTCATCGGACGATTTTGGACTTTGCCACCGGCGGCGGCGCGGCGATTCTGATTTCGAGCGATCTCGACGAGTTGCTCGCGATATGCGGGCGGCTGCTGATTATCAGCCGCGGGAAAATCCGCGAGACGAATCCGGGCGAGCGCGATCCCGAGCGGCTGGGCCTGCTGATGGCCGGGGCTCGCGACTAGCAGGCGCGGGATGCTGTCCTCGATTGCGAAACCATTTGCGGCGCTGGCGCTCGCAGCCGCGCTCATCTCGATCGTCCTCGCCGCGCTGGGCGCGTCTCCGGTCGGCGTGTTCGCGGCGCTTGGCGAAGGCGCGTTCGGCAGTTGGTACGCATGCGTGGACACAATTGTGAAATCCACGCCGCTGGTTTTCACGGGGCTTGCGGTCTCGCTCGCTTTCTCGGGCGCGCTATGGAACATCGGCGCCGACGGGCAGCTTACGATCGGCGCGATCGCGGCCGGCGCGATCGGTCCGCATCTCGGCAATTTTCCGCATGCGATCGCAATTGCGATCATTCTCGCCGCGGGCGTGCTTGGCGGCGCGGTTTGGGGCGGCGTGGCGGGATGGCTGCGCGCGCGGCGCGACGTAAACGAAGTTATCAGCACGATCATGCTGAACTTCGTCGCCGTGCAGGCGCTCAGTTGGGTCGTGCATGGTCCGCTGATGGAACCGTCGCGCGCGTATCCGACCAGTTCGCCAATCGCACGCGCCGCTCAACTTGAATTCTACTTTGCGCCGAGCCGCATCAACCTGGGCATGATCCTCGCAGTCGTGCTCGCCGCCGCGTGCTACCTGCTGTTGTTCCGTACCGGAGCCGGATTCGAGCTGCGCGCGATGGGCCGTAACCGGCGCGCCGCGACTTTCTTCGCCGTCCGAATCCCGGCGCTCACGTTCTGGGTGATGGCGCTGTCAGGCGCTTTGGCCGGGCTTGGCGGTGCGGTGCAGATCTCCGCGATTTCGCATCGATTGTACGAAAAGCTCTCGCCCGGATGGGGTTTCGAGGCAATTGCGGTCGCATTGGTGGCGCGCCTGAATCCGCTCGGCATCATTCCCGCCGCGATCCTGTTCGGCGCGCTCGACAACGGCTCGCAGGCGATGCAGCGAACTCAGGGCATCTCGCCGGAGTTGGTGCAGGTTATCCAGGGTCTCGTCATCTTGATCATCCTCGCGTTCGACACCCCGGCCTGGAGCGGACTGCGCGAGAATATTTTCGGCGCGCCTCATGATGCGGCCGCGGTGCCGCCGGTTGCGGAGATGCCGGATGCTTGAAGCGTTCCTCACCTCGGCGATCACCATGGCGACGCCTATCCTGCTGGCTGCGCTGGGCGAGCTGCTCGTGGAGGAAAGTGGCGTAATCAATATTGGCATCGAAGGCGCGATGCTGGCGGGCGCGTTCGTTGCGCTCGCGATCGCATACTTCAGCGGCAGTATCGCGCTGGGCCTGGCGGGCGCAATCGCGGCGGGCGTCGCGATCAATGCGATCTTTGCGATGCTGGTGGTCAATCTCGCCGTCAACCAGGTCGTGACTGGAACCGCGGTCAGCATCCTCGCGCTGGGATTGACCGGCGTCTTCTATCGCAAGCTGTTCGGCGTGACCGGCAAGGCGTTCATGGTGGCGCCGATCGCGAAAATCCCGCTCGGTCCGCTGGCGCGAATCCCGCTCCTCGGTCCGGTGCTCTTCAATCACAACGGACTGGTGTACTTCACGTTCATTCTCGTGCCTGCCCTTTGGTACGTGATCGCGCGCACGCGCTATGGCCTCCGACTTCGCGCTTGCGGTGAGCGTCCCGAAGCCGCGGACGCGCTCGGACTCGGCGTGATCGCCATCCGATGGCAGGCGCTGATCGTGTCGGGCGCGCTGACGGGCCTGGCTGGCGCGTTTCTGACGCTCGCGTACGCCAACACGTTCGTCGAGAACATCTCGGCCGGCCGCGGCTTCGTCGCGCTGTCCGTGGTCATCGTCGGACGATGGAATCCGTGGGGCTTGGCGGCCGCGTCGGTGCTGTTCGGCGCCGCGATGGCGTTGCAATTCGGATTGCAGGCGCTCGGCACCGTCGTTCCGTACCAGCTATTTCTCGCGCTCCCCTATGCGCTGACTCTCGTGGTAGTGGCGGGCTTTGGCGGACAAGCAGCGGCGCCGAGCGCCCTTGGCGAACCGTATCGCCGGCAGTGAGCAGGGGTGAACAGTGAACACGCAGATTTCTCAACTGCGCGCGATGATGTAGGTTAGTTCGCGATGCCCACGCTCACGTCCACGCCCAGAGATGCGTCATTTCCGATGGCGGATTGCGCGGTTTGCGGCAAGCCGGTGCTGACCTACGTCGCGCTCGACGACGATGGCGCCGAACGCCGCGTCTGTGTGCATTGCGACACCGCCGTCGCCGACCATCTCAAGTGGGTCTCGCCCGGCGAACTCGAGCAGGCGGGATATTATTTTGGCGCGCCGCCCGCCGACGTCGGCGCCGCCGCGGTCGGCGCCGCCGCTGGCGAGAAGGGCGGCTGCGGTACCGGATGCGGCAGTTGCAGCGTCAAGAAGCATTGAGCGCGCCGGTCTGGCGCAGCGCTTCATAAACCACGATCGACACCGCGTTGGAGAGATTGAGGCTCCGGACGCCCGCCTCGAAGATTGGAATCCGATACGCACGGTCAATTCTTTCAAGCACGAAATCGCGGCCCAGGCCCGCCGTCTCGCAGCCAAAGAAAAGAAAATCGCCGCGCGCATAGTGCGCATCCAGATAGGTCGCGTCGGCGTGTGTCGAGAAAAATTTCGTTTTCGCTTTCGTTGCGAGCGGATCGTGATGCGCCGCGGCGAACTGCTCCCATCCTTCATACGTGCGCAAATCCACCAGCGGCCAGTAATCCAGGCCCGCGCGCTTGAGATAGCGATCCTCGAGCGAGAATCCGAGCGGACCCACCAGGTGCAGCCGGGCCTTGGTCGCGGCGGCCAGACGCGCGATCGATCCCGTGTTCTGCGGAATTTCGGGGCGAATCAAAACGATGTGCAGATTCGGCTCGGCCAGGTGCATCAGTTGCCTGGCGCTGGCGCGCTACCGAGAGGATACCGATGGCCCCTGAGATTGACGTAGAAACGTCCGGCGTCGTCGGATTCGAAACGGTCACTGAGATGGTAGTAGGCGGTGCGAAGGAAGCGCGCGCGAGCATCGCCGCCCTTGACGCGCGCGTAGAGGACGTGGCCGGCGCCGATCTCCAGCGCGGTGGGATCGAGCGGCTCGCAGGCGTCGTCGTTCAGCACCATCACGAATCCGCCCAGCTCGTCGTCTTCGAGCGCCTTGACTACGTAGGGCGTGTCCTCGACCGTGATCGGCGCGCGTTCTTCAGCGACTTGCAGATAGTAACTGCCGTCGGGATTGCGCTTGATGCTCCGGCTGAAGAGCAGGGAGATTCGCGGGTTGTCGATCCGCTCGTCGTCGCTGTACCAGTTGCCGTCGCGCCGAAACGAGATCTTCCCCGGTTCGGCGGTGTAGAATCCCGCGCGCGGCATCGTAACCTACTTCTCCAGTTCTTCCGTCTTCACTTGTCACGACTATCGAGGATGATCGTCACCGGGCCGTCATTGACGAGTTCCACTTCCATCATCGCGCCGAACTCACCGCTCTCAACCTTAACATCGCCAGTCCGCGCGAGCGAGAGAAAGTGCTCGTAGAGGCGGCGTGCTTCGTCGGGCGCGGCTGCTCGAGTGAACGACGGCCGGCGGCCTGAATTCGTGTCGGCGAGCAACGTGAATTGCGACACGACCAGGATTGCGCCACCGACCTGGGCCAAGGAGCAGTTCATCTTGCCGGCCTCGTCGGCGAATACGCGCATGCCGACGATTCTATCTACAAGATGTGCCGCGTCAGCCTCGCTGTCGCCGCCGGCAACTCCCAGCAGCACGACAAATCCGCGCGAAATTTTGCCCAGGATGCGCCCGTTGCAGCGCACCTCCGCGCGGCTGACGCGTTGAACAACTGCCCGCATACTTGCGTCATATAATAGCGATCGCCGCAAAGCGCGAAAGCCTTTGTGGTCTGGGCGGGCCGTCGCGTACTATAATTCGAATCACAATGATTCCTGTCTTGTTCCACCTGGGCCCGTTGACCGTTTACAGTTTCGGGCTGATGATGGCGCTTGGATTCCTGGTGGCCGACTACGTTATCCGCCTCGAATGCGTCCGGCGCGGCTTCGATCCCGAATATTCCTCCTCGATTGTGATCACGGGAGCCGTGGCGGGGCTGATCGGTTCGCGCATCTACGCGATCCTCGACGATCTGCCCACCTACCTTGCCGATCCCAAGTCGATGATCTTCTCCGGCTCGGGATTCGTGTTTTACGGCGGCATGATCGGTGGAATCCTCGGCGTTTACCTTGTTTCACGCTGGTATCGAATCGGATTCGCCGTGACTATGGACATGTGCGCGCCTGCGATTGCCGTCGGGCAGGCAATCGGCCGAATCGGATGCCAACTGGCTGGCGACGGCGACTGGGGGCTGCCGTCCACCTTGCCGTGGGCGATGGCGTATCCTCGCGCGATCGTCGGCTGGAACCCCGAGACGGTGCTGAAATTGGACGAGCATTACCGCCTCGTCTCCGGCTTCTTCCCCGGCGTCCGCGTGCATCCCGCGCCAGTTTACGAAACTATTCTGTATCTCGGCGTGTTCGCGATATTGTGGTCGATGCGCAAGACGTATCATCCGGTTGGCCGGCTGATGTACTGGTACCTGGTGTTGGCGGGCGCCGTGCGCTTTCTCGTCGAGTTCGTGCGAATCAATCCGCGGGTCTTCCATGGCCTCAGTGAGGCGCAACTGATTGCGATCGCGATGATGATCGTCGGCGGCGTCGCGTTGATTCTCACCAAAGAAAAAGACCAGGCAGAAAGCGGCCAGCAACCCGGCGAAAAAGACCGGCGTCCGGCGACGAACGCGGTGCGGGCCTGAGAGCGATGGAGATCAAGGACAAAATCCTCTACCTCGTCGCCGCCATCGTGGTGATCACCGGCGTTGCGCTCGTCGCGCTCAGCGGGCATCGCGGGACGCGTCTTGCTGTGAACGAGCCGGGAATCAGCGAGCAGTCCGCGGCGACGGTGGCGGCCGGCAGTCGAGCGGCCGATTTCAAGCTCGAGACGCTGGACGGAACAACTATCTCGCTCGAATCGCTGCGCGGCAAAATCGTATTTCTGAATGTATGGGCGACGTGGTGCGGACCGTGCCGGGAAGAAATGCCCTCGATGCAGACGCTGTACGACGACTTCAAAGGCAACAAGGACTTCGTGATGCTGGCGGCCAGCCAGGACACCAGCGGCCGCTCGGTGGTGGCGTCCTATGTCAAGAAGAACGGGTACCATTTCACAATACTGCTCGACCCCGAAAACAAGATCAGCGAGACTTACGACGTGAGCGGGGTGCCCGAGACTTTCATAATCGATCGCAAGGGCCAGATAGTCGCGCACCATATGGGCGGATTCGACTGGTCGCGACCTGACGTCAAGGACGCCTTGCAGCAACTGCTCGACTCAAAGCAGGGGTGACAAGGGGTGACCCGGCTTTGCCCAACATCGCTGACCTGCCCATAAACTCGCACGGTTGCCCATAAATGCTGGGATCAAGTGGGATCGCGCGGGATGAACCGGGATCGCGGACCAGTTCGGACCAAGCCGGACGAGTGCGGACGGCCTGCAAAATTCAGATGCCATCTGGGTTCCGCTCATCGAACCATCTGGAACGGCGAATCTTGCCCGCATCTCCTATCGCGCAGACGATCGTTGCGCCGAACGTGTAGTCAAACTGCTCACGAAAGGCGCGTATGCGCTCGCGATTGCAATCCGAGTCTTGCCGTTTCTTTAGTTCTAAGACAAGCAGATTGCGCGCGTCGTTGCCGCGAACGTGAACCACGATGTCAGGTCGGACTACGGAGTTTCCCCCTTCATCTTTTTTGTTGGCGCATTTTTCTAGATTCCTCAATGTCTTTGGCGATAGCCCATGCCACCAGCACGCCGACCAACATCGTGGCGAAGATGGGGCGCACTCTTGCGAGGCTGCGCGCGCGGCGCGATAATCCCACCCTCCGGTGGACGCATAGCTCAGCCCGGTTAGAGCGCTTGCCTCACATGCCTTTCCGGGCCATCAGCCACACCAATCCAATACGAAAAACCCCAAAGAACCAAGGGCGTTCTGATCGAGCGGGTGATGGTCGCCAACTCTCTCCAAACGAGCCCACGGCACAGAACCGACACAGTTGGCGGCATCACAGGCGACCCGTGAACATCAGGCGAGTCAGCGTTCAAGAGGGTTCGAACCGCCCTGAAACGCGCAGGAGCAGAAGGGATTTGAACCCTTCGGAGACCCCCGAAAGTCCAAGGATTCTGGCCGCTGATTGTGTCCAGATGTGGCCGGATTGGTCCGCTTTGCCCCTCGGTGGGGCAAAGTCGCGCAGGCAGCGAGTTTGTCCGAAAACGCCGCATTCCGTCGCCCATTTTTGGTGACTAGCGGCTGACTCCTGGGTGGGAATCCGGTCGCTGGCCTTTCACTAGAACCATCCTCAGCAAATACGTCCTCAGGTGACCCACCATTTCTTAAGGACGTTGGTCAAAGCTAGGATTGGCTTCGTTTGGTAATTTTGCCTTTAGTCTCATCCTCTTTGCCGCTGAAATTCACGTTGACGTCCACCATTTCTGGCACGGCGACCACCTAGCCCTGGCGGGCGGCTTGGAAGCGTTGAAGTTCATGCAGCGCGTTGTCGCGCGACCGCACAATTTGGGCTCGGTAACGTAACGCAAGCGCGATGGACACTCGATTGCGGGAAAACGCTCGCGCCATCTTATTGATGACGTCGTCAGTGGATGGCGCGTCAAGTTCGCCTTCGGGGCGATCCGCTTCGGCGGGTGTTTGAGCCGACCAAGCTTTGTTCGACGCTGAGCCCATCTTGGACGCGCGGTAAATTAGATGCTTGAGAAAGACTGTCTGGAGCGATTCCAACTCCGCGCCCCTCGAGAGCTCCGCCATGTCGCGCGCGGACTGGGTATCCGAGATGGAACCGGCGTCGCGCTTATTCTGGTCCGTAGCTTGCGAATCGCCGTCCCAGCGCGCTTTCGGCTCCCGCATACGTTTTTCGATCATTTGAATTTTATCAAACGCTCGACCAGACAGGGGATCAAGGGACTCGAGGAAGTTCAGAATATCGTCGAGAGACAGATCGTCAAGTGATTCTTCTTTCACCAGCAGCGCTGATGGGACGTTATCGAGACGATTGAGCAGCCACACATCTTTGGTCCAGCGATCGAAATAGTATTCTTCGACCGCGCCCTCGGGCTTCAAAACGGCGCGGATCCCCTCCGCAAAATTGGAGAATTCTTGCGGGTCCTCGCCTGGAATCAGAGGGAGTTGCCCAAGCAACCCGTGTCTCGTGGAGTTCATTGCTGACCTCGCTTTGCCGGCGCTTGTGCGTGGACCGGTGCTGCGCTTTGCATTTTTACGGTTCGCCACGATTTGTTTTTTGCTGGCCATCTTCTGACCTTTTTGGCAGACCTTGTCCTCGAGGGGCGATAGCCTCTTTTCCTCGGCGAGTATGTCTTCCATGCTGAAACGTGCTGCTTCACATTCTGCCAGTGTTCGATCATGGACAGCGCCGCGCTCATTTGTTTTGCTCATCGTAAATTTCTGCCTCCAGAGCATTCTCGCCTCGGCGTCAATGCTCGCTGTTGCGTCACCAATGAAGGCGTCAGGCCGTCGCCGTTGGCCGACCAACCGCCGCCCAGCGCTTGGGTGTAAGCCCGAGCGCTTGATGAACCCTGTTAGATTTTTCGAGCAACCACCCGAAGACCGGGCGAATGATTGGAGAGTTGGTAGCTAGGTGAGACTATCTACAATCAGCGTGGCATCGCCCGCGCTCAAGATCAAGGGGGGATCGGCGGTCGCGGTACTGAACAGTTCTCAGAAAATCGGGAAGTGTTGCAACTTTCAAAACGGTGACGGAGGACGCCCCGAGAGGAACTGGGCGGCGAAGTCTCAGGCAGCCAGATCGAACAGCTT
>Ga0208715_1000422_pt1 | contig 14703 bp, 10 predicted proteins | sample NGESurshal092012_3_FD_184473 | JGI IMG/M metagenome (GOLD analysis project Ga0208715, IMG submission 184473) | Arctic peat soil microbial communities from Barrow, Alaska - NGEE Surface sample 210 shallow-092012 (SPAdes) | ecosystem: Environmental > Terrestrial > Soil > Wetlands > Peat ... | reverse complement strand
CGTTGAGGAACCCAGACTGCATCATGTCCGCAACAGAATCCGCCCGATCGATAAATGCAAGAAATTTCTATCGGCTCTTCAATGAGTCAGGGTATAGCTTAATCATCTCTTCTGTATTTTTCTTCTTAGAATAGAAGTGAGTAATTTGATTCGTTGAAAGCTCCAGGGCTGCCGTGCAGATGAGTGAACCCTTACTCTTTTGTCGCTGAGGTATCGTGCGCACTTCGTCGCCGGGAACAAGCGCCACGCCTCCGCGAATTCTTATCGAAAAAGGACCAAATTCATCGATCGAAAAGAATTTCTCGTTTGGTGCAAGTTGTGAAAGAGCATCCGTAATTTTTGCTAGCTTCTCCCCTCTCTATTCTAGACGTGTGGCGTGAAGAAGTTGCGACGCAACCGCCGGGATACAAATATACGCAATTCTCTTCTCTTTATGCCCATTGGCGAATCGAACAAGGATTGAGACGCCGCTCAAGCGCCAAGAGAAAAGCAGTGACGATCAGGGCCCATCGACATTCCCGTTCTCAAGAGATGGGGTCTATCGCGTGATCGACGGTCTTCAGACGACTTCCTTGAGCGATTCAAAGGAAGTCTCTCAATGCCGTCACGTTCGTAAAGCGAATACCATTTCTCTACAATCCGAGGTGTTCGTCCAATCTTCTCGGCAGTTTTGAAAGTGCTGACACCCACCGAACTATTCAGCAGGGCAATTGCAACTTCTGTCGAGGCGAAACTCAAGGCAAAGAAAATCAATCTGATCAAAATAATTCATGAAAGTCCTAAGGCCTACGACATAAACCGTTCGTCTTGGAGCTTGAAAACGTTGGCAGGTGCTTACCATAAAACCCATGGCGAGCGCATATCAATTAGCTCAATATCTGAATACTTCACTTCGGCCGGATACAAATTCAAAAAGGCTAAGAAGGTGCTGACGAGCGACGATCCAAATTATCGGGCGATCGTGTTCTATTCGAGAGTGGACGGATTCAATCCGATCCAGGAATCTCACTTTTCTATCCGACTGAGTTGGGTGGCTATTGCCTGGAAAAAGTAATTTGGCAAGTTTAGCGCTGCCGACGTTCTCAAGGTCAGTTAGAGTTAGTGTGGAACTTTTGAAAGCCTTGATGTATTTTGTGGCGCTGCTTCGGGCTATCCTAAGTCCCTTTGCTGTCTCTGTTTTATTGAAATAATCGTCAACACTGAAATGTAACAGCTGCCGGATTTTATTTGCTGGTAAGGGCTTCTGAGGCATAGAGATTTCCTTCCTTGCTTGCTCAGATAACCCGTGTGTGGCGCTTTGGGTTACTAAGGTCAGCCTTCAGCTCCGCAGGACCGTTGCCCTGCCCCCCAAAGATAGAGCTTCATCGGGTGTGAACCTCGGGGAGGCATCGCATCGTTAACGGCCCAACCCGTGGTAAGTTGCTCCTTGCGGCTATGATGCGGGTGCCTGTTGTGCGCTCCGATCTTCAAGACTGCGATGGCCTACGACTTCGCAATTCGATTTTGCAGCCCGGAGCTTCATCTCAATTACCCGATGTCCTGGCCTGCGGTCGGCGCAGCCGGGTTGGTAGAGTCGAGGATGAACAAAAGGGTCGAGAGCGGTAAATAGGAGGGTGTGCACCTCTCTGTAGAGCGTCGAAATCCGAGTAGGCTGGCTCGAACGTTCCATCCGGGAATTGGCACTTGTTGGCGTAGGATCGTCCACAGCGACAAGCACAACACACCGACGATCAAAGGATGTCTTGCATGAAATCCCAACTGATCAATGCTCCTGCTATGGCTGATGGGTCCAGCTCAGCAACTCCCCACCAGATCGACCCAGTCCCGCGATCGCCATCAAAGAAGAAGGCGGCGCGCGACCGTCGCCGTCCTGATCCACTTGCCCTCGTGTGGGCCCCGGAGATCGTAGCAATGCTGGAGGCGGCACCGGGCATGCGGCCAGTTGCCGTGTTCAAGGAACTCCGCCGCCGTCATCCTGAGATCAGCCAGGGCGTGCGCCGTACGCTAGAGCGGCGCATTCAGGACTGGCGGACCCTAAACGATCCTGGCTGCGACACGGGGCTCCAACAAGACGATAGGCGGAGGCAACACATTACCAACACCCAGATGAGGGCGTACGCGAAGTTGCGCCAGACTAATACAGTCGCGATCGCCGCCGAGAAGGCTAGGTTCAGCCCAGCGACCGCCTACCGGATCGAGGGACAACCACGGCTGCCACCAATGAAGAAAGGGCCGCGCGACCGTCGCCGTCCTGATCCACTTGCCCCCGTGTGGACGCCCGAAATCTTGCCGATACTCGAGTCGGCACCGACCGTGCGGGCGGTTACTGTCTTAAAGGAGATCCGACGCCGCCACCCTGAGATTAGCCAAGGCGTGCGCCGTACGCTTGAGCGGCGCATTCGGGACTGGCGGTCCTCGAATTGTTCAATCCATGTCGCGTTCTTCGGGCAGAATCATCTATCGGGGCAACACATCGTCGACGATCAGATGAGGTTGGAAGCAGAGTCCCGCGAGACCAACAGCGCGGTAATCGCTGTCGAGAAGGATGGGGCCAGGGCAGCGACCATTCACCAGATCGACGCGGCCCTACGATTGGCATCAAAGAACAAGGGGCCGGGCGACCGCCGTCGTCCAAATCCACTTGCCTCCGTGTTGAACTCCGTAATCTTGTCAATCCTCAGAAATATGCCGGCCGAGGGGGCAAATGCGGTCTTCGAGGAGATTGTCCGGCACCATCCCGAAATCAGCCCGGAAATGCGCATCTCGCTACTGCGGCACGTTCGAGCCCCAAGCCACGAAGCGCTCCCCGGCCAAGATCATTGCCCCACCATTGGCTTTACGTTCGATTTTCTGCGGTCGGCTCAACAAGGATTGATTCGGATTTGCGACATGCCTTTGCAAGCGCAAAAACACGAGTCCATTTCTGACATCCTGAAGTTTTGCAGATCCGGCACTCCTGCACAGCGGAACAAAGCCCTGTTAGCCCTTGGGGTGGTCTTTGAGCTGCCTCTTAGCCACTTAGCAAAATATTCCATTTCAAGCGCTGCGTCGCTACATCGTTGGAAGGCGAGGTTTCTGAAATTTGGGTTTGAAAAGCTCATTCGGGCGATACCGCGAACCAAGCTCCGCTTCAAAGACGGTGAAATTTCTGCGGCCGTTTTTAGGACCTTGCACGAGCCGCCGAGGTTGCACGGTTTTCCCAGAACAAATTGGCGTCAAGCGGATCTGAAACGAGCCCTTGAGGGAAAGGGAATTAGCATCTCTGTTTGGACTATTCGCCGTGCGATACGCGCGGCAAAATACCAATGGCGCAAAGCAAAGGTAGTGCTTACGAGCAATGATCCGGATTATCGCTCCAAAGTGGATCGCATTAAACATATTCTCGGATCGCTTGGAGATGACGAGTGTTTTTTCTCGATTGACGAGTATGGCCCCTTCAAGATTCGCCTCATGCATGGAAGAAAACTTTGCGCTCCGGGAGAAGTCCCATCAGTGCCGCAATGGCAGAAAAGTCGAGGAACCCTTATAATAACTGCCGCCCTTGAGCTTAGAACAAACCAGGTCACCCACTTTTATTCTGAGCAGAAGAATACCGGCGAAATGATAAAGATGGTTAATCTCTTGCGGCGCGAACACAAGTCAATGGCAAAACTGTACATTTCCTGGGATGCGGCTGGCTGGCACATTTCCAAGGCACTCGGGCAACACGTGGAATTCTTGAATGGTTGGGCTGAGTTCGACTCGGCGCCGAAAATAGAACTCGCGCCGCTTCCTTCAAGAGCTCAATTCTTGAATGTCATAGAGTCGGTATTTAGTGGGATGTCGCGCGCTATAATTCATAATAGCGATTTTGAGGATGCATCTCAGGCTATGGAAGCGATAGATGCGCATTTCGCGAATAGGAATGAGTTCTACAGGCTTCATCCGAAGCGCGCGGGGCGTAAGTTGTGGGGGCAGGAGAGAAGCGAGGCAGAGTTTCTGGAGGAGAACAATTGCAAAGACCCAAGATATTGATGAGGAAGCAGTTCACCTCCTGAACTCGCTGAGCAGCGCGAGAGTTACAAATGCGCGGCGGTCCGATCGTGCGACCCCAATCAGGTCTACGATCGCCTAAACGGCATCCGCTACAAACGTTCTTATAGCGGCCCGGGCGTAAATCGACTGCCGGTCGACCATCCCTACCAATTGTCGACGGCAGTGCCATCATCAATGGACAGACCGCAGTTCCGTCCGGGTTGGCGGCATTTCAGTCGCAATTTTCTTCAGCCAGTCGATCACACCGGGCGTGGTGAGCCAGTCAAAGCCCCATTTCTCGAAGTAATGAGCCGCCTCATCCTCGCCGCCCATGGTGACATAGCCGTTTGTCGATGGCTTCGCGTTCTTCTTGCCGGACAGAACAGCGGGAACGTGTCTATTCGCGTTCCAAGCCTTCCTCACCAACTCCTCGGCCTTCTTGTGGCCGGCTTCATTCTCCCGAAATGCGACAAGCGCCTGGGTATAGAGCCAGAGCGCGCTGCCGTCCTCATCATACTGCTTGAGGAGCTTCTTCAGAGTTTCGGTGTCGCCGCTCTTCATCAGGCAACTGGCAAGTTCATAACGGATGCCCTGATTGTCGTTGGGATTCAGCCTCAGCATGTCGCGATAGTTGCTTATCGCGGCGTCAACCTCGCCGAGTGCGTTGAGGGTCGCGGCCAGTCCCGCTCGTGCGCGCATGTAGGGTCTGGTTTCGAGGAAGCCCCAGAAGTGCCCAGCATACTCCTTAAACCCTTTGGGCTCGAGCACGTGCACTCCCGCCTCGACGCCCTTGCGATAGTACTCCAACGCCTCATCGACCGATTTGGCCTCTTCTTCGGCGAGCAGAACATAGGCATCGGTGCAGAGCGGCGAAATCGTAAGCGCCTTGTGGGCGAGAGCGACGCGGGCGCGCGGGCTGGTCTGATCCCATGCTTCGTACATGACCTCCTGCGCTTTGGCTGTCGCATCGTTGGTTCGACGCCCGCCGATCCCCGACATGAAACCTTCCATGGCGCGCCTATCAGGAAGCGTCACAGCTGTAGACGTGCTCCTCGAGGACGGAGCATTGGATTTCTTCCGCCGTCGCTTTTTCGACACTGGCATTGGTCTGCTCCCTTTTCGTGATAAACGACAGGCGAGTCGGCTGCGCTCTTGATTATCGATCTACTTGGCGGCCTTTTGATTCGGCTTTGCCCGGATCATACCAACCCAGCGAGCTAGAGCCAAACAGCAATGACAGGTTCGCGCTTGGCAATTTACTTTCATACGTGAGAATGTCCTTCTCGTGGACGCCACGACCGTCGTACAGACCGCGTCGCGATCGAGGATCGTCGTTCTTTCTCATCAGGGAGGTTTCAATGATGGGTCCTACTCGCTTGAACTCGATTCCAAAAGGGATGCTGCCCGTCTACGAGAGGATTGTCGGCTTGTCCGACAACGTTTGCGACACCCATCTGGACTCCGAATACCGGAACTTAGCGCGTGCAATGACCGGAGCGCTGTGCAGGAAGCGCCCGAGCCCGCTCACTTCTGGGCAACCGCGAACGTGGGCGTGCGGTGTCGTCTACGTTCTCGGGAGAATCAATTTTTTGGGCGACAGATCGTTTCCACCGCACATTGCGACGGCGGACCTTTGTGCCGCATTCGAAGTCGGTGAGAGCACGGTTCACGCCAAGGCGCGCGTAATCGAGGAGACCCTCGGGACTCGGCCATTGGATCCGCAATGGACGCTTCCCAGCCTGGCCGGAAGGAATCCGCTTGTGTGGATGGCAGAAGTGAATGGTCTGCTGGTCGATTTGCGGGACATGCCCCGCGCAGTCCAAGAAATTGCATTCGCAAAGGGATTAATTCCCTACATCCCAACGGATCGGAAAGACCGATTGTGAGCGCAACGGTCGCTGAGGGAGCAATATGATGGAAGATCACTTCCTTAAGCGCCTACGCAAGAAAGCCCGGAAGGGATTGCGGGGTTGGCCAATTGCAACGATTGCGTTCTACGGTCCGAACCTGAGCCAAGCGACAAAGGTCGCTGTTGGGATTGTGCCATCCGAGAATGCAAACGTGGAAGAGTTGCGCGACTGGAAAGTGGATCGTGGTGACATCCGTGCCGACCCAGGCATTGCCCGGGAGATACTGGAATTTATCGAGAAGCATCGAGTGCTAACGGTCGGGATGACCGATGAAATAATTGGCTGCCCTCACCAAGAAGGGATCGATTACGAAGGCGAATGGTGTCCGGTTTGCGAGTTTTGGCACGGGCGAGATCGCTTTACGGGGCAACGGGTCCATTGATTTTTGCGAGAAGTCGACATCGCCACGAGGTAATTGGCAGGTTGCCTCCTTCAGTTGAAGGATGACTTCGTCGGATCAAAACACGAAGAATAGGGCTGGAAGCCGGGCAGCTCTCGCGATGGCTCAACGATTTGTTGGGAATGATTCGGTTCCATCGGTCGGGGAGCGCTGCATATCTTGTAGCGCCCCGCAGATCTGGCCTGACCGCATACGGCCTGCGTTGAGCACTCTTCCTGTAATCTATGAGCCGGCGACGCGGCCTGTGGTCGCTTGATCAAGAGACGTTCGCCGAGAATTGGGCGACAATCCTCACCTTCGGCCAGTTAGCGGAGCGCGACTCGTCTGTGATCCGCAGACCGGCGCAAAGAAACGCGGCACCGAGTTTGGCGACTTATTCTGACAGTCAAGTGAAGATGGAAAAATCGGATCTTTGGAGGAAGGACTTCATGTATCGCGAGGTCGCGCAGTGGCGCTACATCCGGCGCCTAATCCGGGAGAAAGGGACGCCCAAGAAGCAAGTTTCCCGCGAGACGGGGATCAGCCGGCAGACCATCAACAAGATGCTCACGCTTGAGAACCCGCCGAGCTATGGCCCCAGACCGCTCCAATACCCAAGATTAGGACCATACATTTCCGCAATTGACCGAATTCTACACGATGCCCTTTCCTTGACACCGGCCGCCGATGTGAGGATCCAGGACATTGTCGAGCGCCTGCGTCGCAGCGAGGGATTTGCCGGCAGCTATGATTCGGTGAGGAACTATATTCGGCACCGGGCACGTGACGACGAGAGCGCATGGGAGCAAGCTTACGGTCTTGTCGTCCAGCTCCCAAAAGCTCGCGCCCTCGACTTCATCCGGCTTCTGTCGCGAGGCGACCCGCCAATTCTTACGTCTGCCCGGCTTCGACCTTTCGTGCGCGAGGCCGCATGTCCCCGAAAACCGCAAACCCGACCCAACCGCGAACGGCAGCGCCTCGCAGATGTCGAGTGGATGCGGCGGGTGCTCCAGAAGGAGGTCACTGACGACGTCCTTCATCGTGAGCTCGACGACCTCCCAGACCTCTGCGTCCTGCTGAAACACCTCCGCAACGGTCGCCTGCTGGACCGCAACCGAGCCATGGTAGCCTTGGCAAGCCACAGAAGGATCCCCAGACAGACGATCTGCGCCTTTTTAGGCGTGGGCAAAGCCTTCGTCCGCAAATACCTGAACAAATTCGATACCAGCGGCGCGGAGACAATGTTCGCCCCGCAATCCAGGTCAACCCGCATGATAGACAACGAAGATTTGCGGAATGCCGTCTTCAGTCTGCTTCACGAACCGCCAACCAACCATGGCATCAATCGGACGTCCTGGACGATGCCCCTCCTGTCTCAAGTTTTGAAGAAGAACGGCAGGCAGATCGGCCCGGCCCTCATCAGCAAAATGATCAAGGCCGCTGGCTACAAAATGGCGTAAGGCGAAGACCGTGCTGACGTCGAACGACCCGACCTACACGGAGAAGCTGGCTCGCATCCGTTCCATCCTATCGAACCTGCAGTCCGACGAGGCTTTCTTTTCGATCGACGAATACGGTCCTTTTGCGATCAAAACAAAGCCCGGACGAACGCTGGTGCCGCCGGGGATTCAACCGACGGTTCCGCAGTGGCAGAAGTCGCGCGGCTGCATAATCATGACGGCGGCACTGGATTTATCCGGTAATCAGGTCACGCATTTCTACAGCGTCAAGAAGAACACCGGCGAGATGCTCCGCATGATGGACGTTCTGATCAATAGATACGCCGAACACCGGAAGCTTTACTTCTCCTGGGACGCGGCGTCATGGCACATTTCCAAACAACTATTCGTGCGCATCGAAGATCACAACACAGCGGTGGGCAGTGGAAGCGGTCCCCTTGTCGAGACCGCGCCATTGCCGGCCGGCGCTCAATTCCTGAACGTAATCGAGTCAGTCTTCAGCGGCATGGCGCGCGCGATCATCCACAACAGTGATTACAAGTCGGTGGACGAAGCTAAAACAGCGATCGATCGGTATTTCACCGAACGGAACACGTATTTCCGGGAGCATCCACGACGTGCCGGCAAGAAACTTTGGGGGATGGAGCGTGAGCCAGCTGTCTTTTCCGAGGCGAGTAACTGCAAAGATCCGAGATATCGGTAAATCCAGTGCTCACTGCGACCGAGCAGTCTGACTACTGATGTGTTCAGCGCATCTAAAAACAGGAGCCCACATCTTCTTTTGGAACATTTGCGACGTTGCTGACCATTTTGCTTACGTTAGGTGTTCTCATCACTATGGTGTCCTCGGTGCGGTGCCAGGGAACCGCTGTCAGCTACTTTAATATCGGGGGGGAACAATATTACTGCGCCGGGTCACTGAGGTATTGTCGTCCAGATCAGCCATCAATCTCCATTCTGCCCGATCGCATGAATTCCAAGAAGCCCATTCCACGGTAACGTAACGTCTGCTGAATACTCAGCAGCGTGGCGTATTCGCGGTGGCCTTTGGGCGTGCTCGTACCAATTGCGTTCCGCAGGCGCGTAAAAGCGCGCACCGCATGCTCGGCATTATTGTTATTCCAAGGCACTCCGTCGTAATCGAGGAATGTGAACAGCTTGTCCCTGTTCTTTGCAATTCGTTTCTGAAGCGCCAATCCCGCCTCTGCCTGGCACTTCATGGCACCGACATGCTCGACGAAACCTATAGCCGCCTTCTTATGCTTGGTCAGATTTCTTGCTTTCAGGCCATACGAATCTATGGTCTCCACGATCTCGCGAAGCAGTGCACCAAATCGTCTGGCGATTTCCTTCAGGTCCTCGTCGAACGGGTTCTTGTACAAGTCATCATTGATGTCGCGCATCAGGTGAATTAGGCATTTTTGTTGAGCGCACGGCACCGAATCGTAGGCGGCGTAAAAATCGGAAACAAGTACACCGCTGAACCCATTTAGCAGATCATCCAGAATCGTGGACTCTCGCGATTCCGCGTACACGTAGGCAACGGTCGTCAGGTTGGTAAATACCCAAACGTAATGACCACCGCCTATTACGACACCCTTTGTCTCGTCGGCGTGGATTAGCGGGCCTTTTACTATCTGCCGGAGAATGCCGTGATACGTCGGCAAATACTTTTCAGCTATAGCTGACTTGATGTCGTAAGCGGTCGAATTAGGCAGCGCCACATCAAAGAGCGACGACACGTGTTCGATCACCCTTTGATATGAGAGACGCAATTCGATCAGAAGATAGATAACAAATGCTCGCAGGTTCGGGCCGTACTGCGAGTCCTGCGAATAGATCGTCATTTCTGCACGACATTCGCTGCATCGATACGTGCTGTAGTGGTATTGCACGGCCCACCGCTTGATCCCCCTTCGGGTAAACTTCAGGTCATAAACGATGTGTGACTTGTCACGGCGATATGTCCAGAGTCTTGTCACTCCGCATCTGTGGCACTTGTTCGGGGCATCCGTGATCGTTACCTGCTTTTCGACAGTTGCGCTTTTGCGCCTCCCTTGGGGTTTCCGAACGGTCCGCCGAATGGCCTTGTTGGTTCGCGCGTACACTTTTGACCTTTGATAGTCCCAGTAAGCCGCGTCGTTGATCTTTGCGAACTCCGGCAGGACGGCATCGAATTTGCCGAAGGTTCTCTGGAAACCAACCTCCAGCGAACTGACATCTACCGCGTCGACGCCGTCCGCGCCGCTGCCGCAGACGCGTACCAGGGCATCCGCGACCCTCCCGGCCGCTCGGCAGTCGTCCATGTTGTATCCAATCAGTTCGCGCTTGAGCCCATCGTCCGCGTCGAGCTCCCAGGCCCGCCGCAGGAGTGGCGCTGCTGCGCCCGAAGCCCGTGGCCAGGTCCACTCGAACCCGAGGTATCGGCCGATTTCCTTGAGGCTATTGGAAAACGTCGGGAAATAAATCTTGCCGTAAATGCGGCCAACGAGATTGACCGACGTTCCGATAAGTCGATCGACGAATTCTACGTCTTCGGGCGCCAGAACGTAGCGTGCCTTCATCTGCCGGAGAAACCGGGTTTCATACGCGCCGTAGCTGACGATCTGCGCATTACCGATCGCCTTGAGCTCCTGTAGGCAATTTTCCCAAATTGTGCGCTCGCCATCCAATCCATCGGCCCAGAACGAACGCTCCACCTCTGCGCCATCAGATTCGAATCGAAGTCCGACGAGGTAGTAGAAGTCCCTGTCCGGCATCCCTTCAACGTCAAGGAAGGTCGGGGTGCCGTCGAACTTTATCGACGGGGCCCCGACAACGTGAACCTGGTTCTTCTTGACCGCTAGAGCCTTAAGTTTGTGGTCGTTCCTGACTATCGGGGTGGGGCGTTTGCCAGTTCTTTTTGAACTCTCGGTGTCAGGCCTTTTCCGCTTGCGCCGCCGCGGACGGTAGCCGTACGACAACTGTGTTATCGAGAAGATTCCCTTCGAATTGAATTTGGCCCGCTCCTTGCCGGTCATCGCGGTAAGCAGGCTTAAATCGTCGCGGCCGATGGCGAGGCCGCGACACCTCGGCTGGAAGTCGCAAACGGCGCAATGCCTATTCAGGACCAGCGGGGGTGGTTCTCGGCTGTTGCAGGTTACCCCGATCGCATCGATTGTCTTGCGCGTCCGGACGACGTGGTCCCCGATCTTCACGGTTTTTCGGCGGTGTCCCTCGCCGTAGATCACCGTTCCGGTGTCTGCCAGAAGCCCAATGGCCTGTGACAGCGCGAGCGCGCCGAAACACACGAGGAGGCAGTCGGAAAGACCCGGCGTGTCCCAGGGCAAAAGCCGAATCGGGACAAGAGTGCTGGATGGCGACAATTTCTGCCGTTCACATGCTCCCGGTCTGTGCGGCGGTGATGCGAGGTCATAGACGGCCGTATCGCAGTCGAAATGATGCGCGATCACATCATGGTCGAGGCTCCGCCACAGCACAGCACAGCTCTTTGAAATCAAAAAGTTCGGCTACCTCGGCCCCGATGGGTGACCGCCGCTTAGTCACCGCTTTATACATAGACGATATGCGCGCCTCGATGTCGGCGAAATGGGCGTCCGGCGCGGGCTCGCCAATTGACATGAGATACGCTTTCGTAGGGCATTTGAGGAATGCCGAAAATAACGCGGCCGTGATTGGGTTGTTCGCGCCCATAGCAGTTGATTGTGCCAGAGTTTCGACGGTCACGATACGCAAGCAGTGCCCCGACCGAATACAGCAGCATCGCAGGCATCTTGAGAGTGCGGGACGTGCGCCGCGCAGACGGGCCACTGATCTTCGCTGACCAGTTGCGTAGCATTGTCTCCCGGCAGAACCGCAGAAGCAAGACGAAGGCTGGCGCCGTCGGCCGTCGATCGCATTCCCGGTGCGAACCGAACTGACAATGCCTAAACCGCGACCAGATGGCTCATGACTGTCCGTTGAGCGCATGCCGAGCCGACTTCACGACGGACGAGGCAGTCAAGACTCATGGACTGTAACGCGGCGCGCCGCCGGCGCGGCCTCACAGCTTTCCCGATCGAGCGCTTCTCGGGATCTTGGATAAGGCCGTCAACGCCAAAGATTCGAACAGCGCTCTTGAGGCCGCTCGGTTGGTTGGCGACGAGGGTAAAATCGGCGCGTACACGGTAATTATTGAGCTTCTCTGAAAACCGACTGATGCTGACTGGTGCCAGGGAATGAATTGCGGAAGCGTGTTCGCGCTATTGAGAAATCTCGCGGTTATTGCGAGCAATGAGCGCTAGGTGTTTTGAGCATTTGTATGACTACGACGACTGTGAACACCACTACGATCACGGACGCCATGGTCCTTAAATCTGGTCGCTACTTCGCGTCTTGGATCGGCCAATACATCGCAAGGCGTCAAAAAGCGTTCTCTCCATATGGGTCTAATCACAGATGCACAGGTATGAGTTCCGCAAATCTCTGCTTTCTTCTTCCTTTTGATTGGAGAGCCACGCATTGCTTTGCGGGGATTTGCAGAAGTCCGAAGAGACGCCTGCGAAAGATCCCCCTTGCTGCAGCTTGCTGTTCGCGACGCGAAGTCCACATAGGTTCTGAACCTGGTATTTAGATTCCGAGCCCAAGTTTTCGTCCAAATTGCCAGGAGACATCGGCGCCGCGCATGACGCCGATGACCTCCCGGCCGATCTCTTTTTCGATGACCGGTCGCCACGGCACGAGGCTGAAGCCGAGCCCGTCATCGATCATGGCGAAACGCCCACTGAAAAGCTGGGCAGAGCCGATCAGCTTGCCGCGTATGGTCTGCCCGTCCTCGATCGCCTTGAAGCTGAGGCCTCGTTCCGTGGCAAACTTCTGTCCGACCCGTTCGGTCTCCTGGCGTTCGAGTGCGGGCAGAAGGTCGCGTCTCGCCCGCAGGCCTCCCTCCGAGGTGCGCCAGGCATGGCCCTGCCGGATCAGTTCTTCCTTTCGCCGTTCAAGGGCGCCCCGCACCTCAGCGCCGAAGCCGGCGTCAGCAAGCGTACCACGGTCACGGCTAACCAGTTGCCGGTCGAGCCAGGTCGCGCCGTCGCTCGTCACCTGGCGGTCAAGATCGTACGCCGAGAGCACTCGCATGCTCGCTCTACGACCCTGGCCGACATCGTAAGCTTGGGCGCGGGCCTCGAACCCGTCCGGAATCCGCCAACGGTCGGCATCGACCCGCTCGACAATGCCAGCGCGGCGCAGCGCCTCGATCCGGCGCACATGGCTCTCAACATAGGCGTCGTAGTCGCCACCGGGGACGCGCACGCCGCCTGCCTCGGCGATAGCTCGGTGTTGGCTCGGACGGTATTCGCCGGTACCGCCAGCGAGCTCGGCGATATTGCGATCGGCCGGACGCGACATTGCTGATGCCCGCCCGATCTCTACGATGGCGCCGATCCGAGCCTCGTCCGCCATGGCAGCTGTACTGAAGGTCACATGGTGGACGCGCGCGTCGATCCCGTCGATGATTAGGCCGACCCGGTCGCCCAGCTCGTCGGCCAGCTCCTTGCCGATGACCCGGCCGGTCACCGGGACCGAGGTCGTCTCGCCATGGAGGAGGATGCTCTCCGCACCACGCGCCTCGCCTCGCGCGGCGAGGGAACGATTGATGGCCTTGATAATGTCGCCGCGCTCACCGAGTTCCCGCAAGGTCGGTTCGAGTCGATCGGACAAATGCCAAATACCGGGCTCGATCTCCCTTGCCAACCCAAAACGCTCCAGCACCTGCAATCGTCCGATGCGCAGGGTACGGTCGAAGCCCGCACGGAGCTGACCCGCTTCGGGCCGCAGGTCGAGGAAGCCATTGTCGGCCTCGCTCATGACAGCACGATCGATCCGAGTTAGACGCTCGTTGGATATCTCGGCCTGGAATTTTGTCCGCAGTTCCAGGTCGGTCTCCGGGCCGAGTTCCAGGGTCGCGCGTTCCTGGGCGCGCAGCCTTAACCCGTCGGTGATGTAATCCTGGGCGATGATCAGATCCTTATCCAGATCGTCCCTGCCCCGGATCACGACATGGCTGTGTGGATGGCCGGTGTTGAAGTGATCGACCGCGACCCAGTCGATCCTGGTGCCGAGATCCTCTTCCATCTGCCGCATCACGTCGCGGGTGAAGCCGCGCAGGTCCGAGAGCCGGTCGCCGTCCTCTGGCGCAACGATGAAACGGAACTGGTGGCGATCCCCTTGGCTGCGCTCGACCAGGGCACGTCCGTCCACCCGGTCGCTGTCCGGTCCATAGAGTTGACCCCGTCCGCCATCGCGGGTGGTGCCGTCACGCTGCAGGTAGGTGAGATGGGCCAGCGCTGCCCGGCTGCCGATCTTCAGCCGAACGATACGCGCCTTGACGATGACGCGGCGCATGCGCTGGCCCGGGCCTCTTTGCCCTGCTGCGAACTTTAGCCGATCGGCTGCCGCCTGACCCCGGCCGATCCTCGAGCAACGTCCTTTCCTGGCCCGCGTCGAACCGGAGGAGCCCCGGCTCCCGCCGCGCGACCTTACTGGCGTCAGCGGACCGCCGTTCGCCTTCGCGGCCGCCTTCATCACCTGCGCGACGAAAGACCGTGGCTGCCGGCCTGCGCGAGCTCCTCGATCGCGGATGCGGCCAGGGCGTGGGCGAAAATCGGAAACATCGTCGCGGCTCATGCTGACGATGTCAGCGCCCGCGGCCTCGAATACAAGCCGTTACGGTCCGCCGTCGCACTGGCGGCAACAAAAACAAGGGATTGGCGGGGTCGAAGCCGTCGCCCTCAGAGTGTGAGCTCCGCGATGAGGGCGGAACCCGTGACTGCTGGGATGGAAGTGCGGTTCGTAGAGCGGTTCCAGACAGACGGTCGAAGAGGCGGAAGCGAAAGCACCGTCGATCATCGCCCGCCTGCACCGTGACTTGCTAACGGAATGCTATCGGCCCGGCGACGTACGA
>Ga0208715_1000420_pt1 | contig 14738 bp, 23 predicted proteins | sample NGESurshal092012_3_FD_184473 | JGI IMG/M metagenome (GOLD analysis project Ga0208715, IMG submission 184473) | Arctic peat soil microbial communities from Barrow, Alaska - NGEE Surface sample 210 shallow-092012 (SPAdes) | ecosystem: Environmental > Terrestrial > Soil > Wetlands > Peat ... | reverse complement strand
CCCGCAACAACAACACCCGGGCCCAGACGAGGGCATGGCCGACTAAAGCTCTGTACTGCTCTCTAAAGTGCACACGACTGGCAACTGTTTGCAGCCCCTTCCTTCCTGTGAGTCGGGTCGGACCTGGCAGGTCGCCTCGGCGGAGGTCGAGCAACGTCCCCGTCCTCAGGGCGGGGGAGCCGACCATACGGCGTCTTGGTGATCGGCAGCGGACCCGGTGGCACGATCCGGTCAGCTCTCAACGAGGTTGCCTCTCATGGACCGTCAACGCCGCCACACTCGGTCTCTAGCCACCGGCGACTTCCCCTGGGAGTCCTCGCCGGCCCTGTTGGAACTGCCCAAGCACGGAAAGGCCGCGCCCGACCAGCGGCAGAAGCTGGTGTTGGTCGATGATGCTGAGATCGCATACTCATACAGCTTCGAAGGCCGCCAGCCGCACGCTTGGCATCGGCCGATGAGGGACACAAGTCGGTTCGATGATGACGTCCCGGCCTGTACCGCGACGAGGGCGTCCTGCATGAGATCGGCCTACGGAGACGGTCCTGCCTCCTCGAACGGCCACCTGGGGGGTGACCCGTTCTCGAAGGGGGATCCTCCTGCGGACCGTCAAACGGCTAGCCACCCCAGTTGTGGCCGGGAGCTCGCGGTACATCTCGCGGGCGATGGCCCTCTTGAGGCATCGCATGATGGCCTTCTCGACCCCGCGCGGTTCTGGGCCGGGAACGAGGTGGTGGGGCGGTTCCATTGGCGGTTGAGCGGAGGGGGTTACTCGACCCAGAAGGCGTCGAGAGCCCTCTGATCGGAGTAGTGGCCCCGGACGTTGTGGATGACGCCGTCGCTGACACGGATCAGCTGGCATCCAGTGACGTCGAGCGTGCGTTCGCCGCGGAACGCGGTCGCCCGCTGGACGGCCACGACATAGGTGTGGCCAACGGCGACGTCGAGCAACTCGGCGCGGAAGGTACCTCCGGACAGCGGCCCCAGCTTCGCCAGGAAGTCGTCGCGGATCTGAGCCCACCCGCAGTGGTCGCCAGCGATCGGACTCTTACCGGGAAGGTGCCACAGCGCGTCCGGGGCGAAACAACGCTCGGCCGCCATGAAGTCGACATCTGCCACCGCCTGGTAAAAGCGCCGCACAACGTCCTCAGCTGCATCACCCATGCGCATCATGATGACAGACGGCCTTGCCCGCGACTCGATCCTCCACCGAAACGTGAGGCCGATCTTTCCTGCTTGCGGCCGAACGGCAGACATCAACGCGGCAGCCGCGGCGCGGCTCGCGGTAACTCAGCCGGACAGGGCCTTGGCCAACGCGGTGAATCCGGCGACCGGATCGTCTCCGGCAGAGGTGAGCAGCTGGACAGCGACGTGCTCAGCGCCGGCCTTCAGATGCTCGGTGATTCTGGCAGCAACAGTGTCGGCATCACCGTGATCGACCAGTGCGTCAATCAGGCGGTCGCTTCCGCCGTCGGTCAAATCGGCGTCGGTGTAACCCAGCGAGCGCATGTTGCTCGTGTAGTCGGCCAGACCCAGGTACGGCTTCGCGACAACCGGGCGCCCGATCGCGCGGGCGCGGACCGGGTCGGTATCCAGGACCACCTTCTGCTCGGGGGCCAAGAGAACCTCAGAACCCAGAATCTGCCGGGCCTTGCGCGTGTGGTCACGTACGGGTGAGCGCCGGCGGCACGTTCGGCCGAAAGCTTCAGCATCTTGGGCCCAAGGGCGGCCAACACTCGACGCCCGATCGGGTACCGTCGGGCGTTCTGTTGCTTCGTCGACACGGCAGACAAGTAGCGTTGGCCGCAGGGCACTGGAGGTCCATGTGGCTGATGCTTCAAGGCGTTGACGTCCACGGAGACGGAGCACACTATAGGGGTCGACTCACGCCGCATCTCGGCGGGGAAGCACCGCGGTGTGGACGAGCCGCGGTGGGGCGATATGGCCAGCGCCGGAGGGAGAAATATGACTGCGTCTTGGAGAACATCAACCACAGATGGCGTGAGCGCCGACGCGAACTCAGCGGGCCTGGATCTGTTCGGCATGCTTGCTGCGGTCGGGGGCCGGCGACCGCAGAGTGCTCCCCACCTCGCCCGTGACGTGGCTCAGCGGTATCTCCGGTGAGCTTCGAGATTGTGCCGGGTGACCCGTCCTCGCCGTACGTCATCCACGTGCCCCACTCGTCCACCAGTATTCCAGACGACGTCCGCGCACATCTCTTGCTCGATGATGACGCACTTGCCGAGGAACTGCGCCTCATTACCGACGCGCGCACCGAGGAACTGGCCATCCTTGCTGCCAAACAGGCTGCGACCCGGCCGTGGTTGTTCGTGAACCGCCTCTCGCGACTGGTCGTGGACCCCGAGCGCCTCCCCGACGAACATGAGGAGATGCACGATGTCGGCATGGGTGCCGTATACACCCGCACCTCTGGCGGGCTGATACTTCGGGACACTGACGAACGGGCTACTCACGCACTCCTCACACGCTTCTTCGCGCCCTACGCGGAGGCGCTCGCGGACCTCGTCGATGAACGTCTCTCCGCCACCAACCGTGCCATTCTGGTCGACCTTCACTCGTACCCGTTGCGGGCGCTGCCCTACGAGCGTCACCAGGAAGCAAGGCGTCCCCCGGTGTGCGTTGGTGTCGACGTCGATCACACGCCCGTGGCTCTTCTGGAGCGGGTATCGCGTGCCTGTTCCGTCATAGGTCAGGTCGTCGTGAACGAGCCTTTCGCCGGCAGCTATGTACCGCTACGACATTTCGGCCGTCACAACCGAGTCACCTCGGTGATGGTGGAGCTGCGACGGGATATGTACCTGCGCAACGATGGGAGCTTGGACCCTGCGGGGGCTCGCCGGGTCAGCGCGGCCCTGGTGGCCATTCTTGGGGCGTGAGCGGCGCGGGGCAGTCTTGGTGACGTCAATGGCATGGTTCAGTGATGATGGTCAGCGGCCAGTCGACATGTCATCGCGCCCCGGTGGAGATCGAGGGCTCCGATGAGCGAGGGTATGTCCCTCTCACGCGGGCGGTATCCCCGGTGGTGGCCTCCGGAAACACTATGCACGGTGAGCGCGGGACCGGCGCATCCCCGTGATGGTGTTGCGGGCGGCGCCGACAGGGACTTCATGACTGTCAAGGCAGGCGCCGCCAGCCGATCCCGTTGCGAACTCCTGGCGGCCGCCACCTGGCAGCGGAACAACGGTGAGGATGCGGCGTGACGACCGCGCAGAATGTGGCCAGAAGCGGACGTTGCCGACTTCACGATTGGGCTGGCCACGATGCTCGGCTCGCTGTAGTGGCGTGCCTCAGATGAGGCTTCCGGGGTCAGTAGGGACATCGATCGCGTTCTCCTGCAGGGCTTCCAGCGGTACCACGTCAACGGCCCTCTCGTGCGTAGCGGCCAGCACCACCGGTGCTGCCGCACCGTCCAGGTAGGCCTGCATCCAGCGGCTGGCGACGACACACCAGCGGTCTCCCGGCTGCAGGCCGGGGAAGTTGTACTCAGGGCGCGGTGTCGAAAGGTCGTTGCCCACCCGCTGCTGATGAGCGAGGAAGTCAGCGGTGACGACCGCGCATACGGTGTGGCTGCCCAAGTCCTGCGGCCCGCTGTCGCAGCAGCCGTCACGATAGAACCCGGTCATCGGGTCCGTGCCACACTCCTCCAGCGGGCCGCCCACGACATTGCGCGCTGACTGCTCCGGAAGACTCATGACTCCATCATGTCGGGTTGGTGGACCTACTTGGTCGTCTGGGTCGGCGACACGTCAACACCGGGCGAGGCTCCGCGAGCTCGTCATCACCGAGGGCGGTTCGTGGTGGTCAATCGACGTTGACTGTTGGCTCGGCGGCATCCGGTCTTGAGGATTGCTGACCTCGTCCTGAGCAACCCTTGAACGATCACAGCATGCCCATGGGCAAGTCTCCCGCCGGCTGAAGTACACATATGGGCCGTGCACACAGACCTCGGCCTGGCCTGCGGCTTCCCAAAGGCCGCCGTCGGGAGCCGTCTGCTCGGGCTTGCCGATTTCCGCTGCGGTGGCCGCGCGCCGCACACCATGAGATCGTCACCCACCTGAAGATGTGGGTCCGGGTAAGCCTCCCACTGCTGTCGTTGCCCGTCCGGACCGGTGGCAGGACACAATCAGCAGCATGGATCTTCAGGACACGTTGGAGCAGGTCAGGGCAGAGATCGCGTCGTCCATCGGTGAGGGTTCGGTGGCTGACTACATCCCAAGCCTGGCGTCGGTTGACCCGCAGCAGTTCGGGATGGCTGTCGCTTCGAACGACGGCGAGGTCCACGTGGTCGGGGACTGCGATGTCTCATTCTCTGTCCAGAGCATCTCCAAAGTCTTCAGCCTCGCTCTGGTGGTGGCGAACGACGGCGACCAGATCTGGCGACGAGTGTCGCGCGAGCCGTCGGGCAACCCCTTCAACTCGCTGCTCCAGCTGGACCAGGAGCACGGCAAACCACGCAACCCGTTCATCAACGCGGGTGCACTCGTTGTGACCGATCGGCTACACAGTCTTACTGGTGACGCCACTGCCTCCGTGCGGGCACTGGTACGCCGCGAGAGCGGTAACCCATACATCGACGGGGACAGCCATGTCGCACGATCGGAAAGTCAGCAGGGCCACCGCAATGCGGCGCTGGCTCACCTGCTCGCCAGCTACGGCAACCTCGAGTGTCCGGTGGAGGCTGTGCTGGAGCAGTACTTCTGGCAGTGTTCCCTATCGATGAGCTGTCGAGAGCTGGCTTTGGCCGGGAGCTTCCTATCCCGCAACGGGATACGGGCCGACGGCACCCGGTTGCTCTCCGGCAGCCATGCCAAGCGCATCAACGCGATCATGCTGACCTGCGGTACGTATGACGCGGCGGGTGAATTCGCATATCGAGTGGGGTTGCCAGGAAAGAGTGGAGTGGGTGGCGGCATTCTGGCTGTCATCCCGGATCGGTGCACGATCTGTGTGTGGAGTCCAGCGCTGGGCCCGTCAGGGAACTCGACGGCCGGACTCGCTGCCCTCGATGCGTTCACGACCCGGACCGGATGGTCGATCTTCTAACCGTCCACCGCCGAGAGCAACTGACTGACGCGCCGGCGCCGATGTCCCGACCACTGTCCGCTGACACTGCGGCGGTCATCGCCCACCAACTGGGATCGACGCCCCAGCAGCACACCAAGCACCGGGCGAAGCCCTCCGCCGGCTCGACGTGTCGCGAACGTCGTCAGTGTCTCGCCGTGGTCTCGATGCAGGCGCGGGTGCCGGCCAGTTGAGTCGTTCCACAGCGGACGGTCGCTGGCCGATGTGCACTGGGAGTCGAGTCCCTGTCGACCTCAGTGCCAGCCCCGACTGCGTCGCGGCAATTGAGAACGTTGGATGGTGTGGCGGACCTGACCGTCCCGCTTCGAACCTCTTGGTTCGGCGTCGCATCTGAGTGCCGAGGTGTCGGCATGGACAAAGACCGGTCGGTGGCTAAGGAGGCTGTGATGGTCAATTCGTCCGGTGGTGAGCAGCCGGCGTCCGGTGGTGAGCAGCCGGCGTCCGGTGGTGAGCGGTTGGCTCTGGACAGTGGTGCCTCGGATTCGCGTTGGGTCGGGCAGTGACCACTGCGTCATGCCGGGCGGGAATCCGGGGGCCGCGCGGCCCTTCTCAATGGGACCCGCTAGTGGGACGGTGAGCACGTGGACACGGCCGTCACCGTCAGGGGGCTGCGGAAACGCTACGGCGCGACCGTGGCGGTAGCGGACGTCTCGTTTGACGTAGCCGGGGGTGAGATCTTCGGTCTGCTCGGGCCGAACGGCTCCGGCAAGACGACGACGGTGGAGTGCCTTCAAGGCTTGCGGCGCCCGGACGAGGGCACGCTGAGTGTGTTCGGCTTCGATCCGCGCGCCGAGCCCGCCCAGGTGCGGCGGGTCGTCGGCAGCCAGTTGCAGGACTCAGCTCTTCCGGAGCGACTCAGGGTCTGGGAGGCGCTCCGGTTGTTCTCCATGATCAGTCCTGGGGGACCACCGTGGGTGGGTGAAGAAATCTGAGAGGAGACGACCGCATCCCTCTGATGGGGTTCCGCGACGACCCACGAGCGAAAGGGACCGCATACGACGATTGCCATGTCTTGTCTCCCGTCCGCGCCGGGTGCCGTACGAACATTCGCAGACCGTGGCCGGACGTGCGGGCATCCAACGGGGGGACATTCTCGCTGGCCTGGGGTCGAGCAGGTCGGCCCCAGGCTGCCGACGTGCTGAGTCAGCCGGGCGGGATGGACGAACTGCAGGCCTTTTTGAGCTTGCTGGCGGCCTCGACAGGTACCTGCTGGCCGGAATCGGCGATCTGGCGCAGCGGTGTCATGATCTCGACGGGTACCCCCTCGCTCTCGGCGCTGGAGACCAGTCCCGAGAGCACCTTTTTGTCCTGAGCGCTGACTTGTCCGTCGGTGACACGCTGGCAGATCTGCCGGCGCAGCTCGTCCCTGGCCGCACCTTGCACTTTGGACTGGGCCTGCGAGGCGGCGGCACTCGCGGCGGAGGACGCGGTGTTTTGCATCTGGCTGCAGGCGCCCAGCGAGAGTGGAAGGGCAGCGGCGAGGGCGATGGCGGCGAAGCGGGGGTTCATCGTTCGATCGTCCCACACAGTTGTGCGACGGAACTAACAGGCTGAACATGCTGGGCCCATGGACCCGCCATCCTCCTTGCGACGATCAGTTCCAGTCGAGGGGGCTCCCCTGTATCCCCTGCTTAGAGCGCGCGCGGATAGGCCGGTCAGGGGTCGGGCTGGGTCGGGCTGGGTCGGGTCGTCTCTGACCTGCTGGAGCGCGAGGGTCGCGAGTTCCGTGGTGAGTTCGCGGCGGCGTTCGAGTGCCGCGGACCCGACACGCCGAATGGTTCTGCTTGTCATCCCACACCTCCAGGCTTGAAGTAGCCATGCTCCAAGTAGAAATACTTCGGGTTCTGTTTCACGGTCCAGATGACGGCGTCAGACGCTGACGTCGCGGCGCAGGAAACTGAGTGTGCCGACGGCCAACGCGAGCGCGGCGTAGGCGAGCGCGGTGATCAGCGCGCGCGGGTAGGACGTGATGGTGTTGCCGCCAGCGGCGACGGCGTCGAAGACCAGGCCCGGCAACCAGTTGCCGGCTCCGCTCCAGCTGAGCTGGATGAGGTGTTCGAGCGGGGCCAGCCAGGCCAGTCCGATCCCCAGCGCGAGCGGCGTGGAACGTGTGAGGACTCCCAAAGTCATGCCGAGGGCACCGAAGAGACTCGCGACGAGCACCGCGTTGGCGTAGTCGCCGGCGATGTGGCCCAGCCCGGCGGCGCTGAACCAGCTGGCGGTTGGGATCCCGCGGGTATGGGCAAGAACGATTGCCGCCGCGGCCGAAAGCAGCTCGGCGGCGAGAAGCACGGCAGCGACGCAGGCCAGCAAGGCCAGTAGTTTGCCGGCCAATAGCCGGGCACGGCGGGGTTGCTTGAGTAGCAGCACTCGGATCGTGCCAGCGCCGTACTCGCTTGTCATGCTGGTGGTGAACAGTACGAAAACGAGCAGGCCGATGAAGCCGGCGGCGATCGTGAAGCCTCGGGTCAGGCCGCCGGACTGGCCGAGTTGGCCGACGGTGCTGGTGAGGCTGTCGCCACCGACGAAGGAGGTCGCCGCGGCCGTGGTGGCGGTGGCGTAGGTCAAGACGGTGGCGAGCGGGGCGAATCCGAGCATCGCCCCGGCGGCTCCGTAGATGATCACCGGTCGGCGCAACTTGAGCAGTTCGTCGTGCATCGATCGGATCATCGGGCACCTTCTGTGGTCGGCTCTGCGGTCAGGGCGAGGTAGCGGTTCTCGAGGCTGGCGCGCGTGACGGAAAGCTCGACAAGGGTGACTTGTTCGGCCATTGCGGCTCGGTTGATCTCGCCGAGCAGGTGGGTGAGCCCACCTGGGGTGTCGAGGGCGGGCGCATCGGCCAAGGCCACGTGCAGACGGCCAGTGCCGACGGTGGCGGCCAGGCCGCGGCGGGCGACCAGCGCCTGCAGCCGGGGCAGGTCGGCGGGGTTCTCGCAGGCCAGGGTCAGCTCGTCATGGCCCGCAAGCAGCCGTGCTGTGGGTCCCTGGAACACCCGACGTCCGTGCTCGATCACGACCAGCCAATCGCACACCTGCTGAACTTCGGCGAGCAAGTGTGAGGAGACCAGTACGGTCGGGCCGTTCTCGGCAAGAGAGCGGAAGACTGCGCATGTCCCGAATGCCGGCCGGGTCCAAGCCGTTGGTCGGCTCGTCGAGGATGAGCAGCCTCGGGTCGCCGAGCAACGCGCCGGCGATACCGAGGCGCTGCTTCATGCCCAGGGAGTAGGTCCGGTACCGATCTCCGCCGCGGTCGGCGAGGCCGACCCGTTCCAGCACCACCGGGACTCGGGTCATGTTGTGTCCGCCGAGGGCGGCCTGTACGGCGAGATTACGTTCGCCGGACAGTTCGCGGTAGAACGCGGGGCTCTCGATCAGCGCACCGACGCGCGGCAGGTAACCGGCCGGCGTATCAAGCGGCCGGCCGAAGACCTGTCCGCTACCGCCACTTGGTCGGACCAGGCCAAGCAGCATCCGCAACGTGGTCGTCTTGCCGGCCCCGTTCGGGCCGATGAATCCCGCCACAACACCGGCCGGTATCTGCATGTCCAAAGCATCAACGACCGTGCGAGAGCCATACCGCTTGGTCAGCCCTCGGGTCTCCACGACCGGACCGACCGCGTTGGCTCCGACGTCGACCCTCTTGGCCTGCTTCTGGTCTGGGTCAGCTGGTTCGGACGCGGCCGGATTGTTCACCGCGTCGATAGGTGACGCCATGGCGATCTCTACTCTCTTGGTCGGTGGTGTCGTCGATACCAGCCGGATTCATGGCCAGGCGGTATCGGCCCAGACGGTCTGTTCCAGAGCTGTCGCGTTCGAACACCGAAACGTTCACTGCGGACTTCGGCAGACCCTGCCCAAGGCACAGCCCGCCAATTCCCCTGCCGACGATCATCACGCCGAAGTCGGATGATGGTGCCACGTCAATCGCCCCTCATAGCTGTTGGATCGGTGGCCGAAAAACGATCAGCTGCGATCATCAACTGAGAAAGATGCGTCAGCGACACGCCAGCGCGACTTGGGCTCAGCAGGGCACCTTTGACTACGGCGATGATGAGTTCGACTCCCGCTACAGGGTCCACACCAGCTGCCCAGGCTCCGGATTCATGTCCACTGCGAAGCAGACTTATCAGGAGGCGGCGCGCGGCGTGGAAGCGATCTACCGGGGCAGCGGTTGGCGGTTGACGTCAACTTCCAGGGCAGGGGCCTGGGCGCGGTGCCCACGTCTTGTGCGATGGAGCGCATCCGAGGCGCCGGGGCCGTCTTGGCAGTCGTTGGCACAGGTGGAGACCGCATCCAGCCCGTGCTGTGGTCGAGCAACTCTGGGCCGCCCGTTTCACAGGCTGGTGCCCGATAGGGCGAAGAAGACCAGGTCCATCGCCGCGATGAGGATCGTGGCCCGGAAGAACCGCCGCGACGAGGGGTCGCGGTAGGCGCTGGCCACGGCCGTGCTCGCCACCGCCAGAGCTGACAAGAAGCCCGCCCAGCGCATCCAGTTGGGCTGGACGCCTGGACCGAAAAGGATCACCGCCGACGCGGCCAAGAGGATCCCCGCGCCGGCAAGTGCGGTGGTCTTTGCGCCGAGCCGGTGCGGCAGTCCCCGGATCCCGGTCGCGGCGTCCTCGCCCAGGTCCGGAAGCACGTTGGCCAGATGAGCGGCCACGCCCAGCAAGGCGCCGGCAGTCAGTGCCCAGGTCGCCGGCCATCGTGGCTGCGACGCCGAGAGCGTTGCGGCCGCGGGGAGCATCCCGAAGGCGATCGCGTAGGGCAACCAGGACAGCGCGGTCGCCTTCAGGCCCAGGTTGTAGAGCCACCCGCACAGCACGATGACCAGTGCGGCGCCGCCGCCGGGCCAGCCCAGTGCTCCCGACAGCGCAAGGGTCAGGATGAGTGCGGCTACGGCGGCGATACCGGCGACGCGGGGTGCCATCGCCCCTGCCGCGACTGGTTTGTCGGTCCGCTCGACGGCCCGGTCTCGCTCCGCGTCGATGTAGTCGTTGGACCAGCCGATGGACAGCTGGCCGGCAAAGACCGCCGCCGTCACCAGGACCCCGCGGTCGACGGGGAGACCGGCCAGCGCAGCCAGCCCGGCAGTCAGTGCCGTGACGGCCAGCGAGGGGATCGGATGGCATGACAGAGCCAGCGCTCGCATCAGCGTGGTGGAGGACATGACGCGATGCTAGAGCGGCCGGGTGCCGCGTGCCGCGTGCCGCGTGCCGCGTGCCGCGTGCCGCGTGCCGCGTGCCGCGTGAGTGGTTCGCGCTCCAATGCGCTGGATCTGCTGTGTCACTTAGGGTTGATTGCATGACCACGTTGGCTGGCGTCCACTCCGTTCTCCCGCCGCACCGCTACACACAGGCGGAGCTGACCTCGGTCTTCACCGAGGTGTGTCTCGGGCCGGACGGGAACCGGGCTCTGCTGGGGCGGCTCCATGCCAATGCAAAGGTCAGCAGCCGGCACCTCGTCCTGCCGCTGGAGCAGTACGCCACGCTCTCGGGCTTCAGAGAGTCCAACGACCTGTTCATCGCCCATGCGGTCCAGCTGGGGGCTGAGGCGCTGACCGGCGCCTTGCAGCGCGCCGGCATCGGTGCCGACGAGGTCGACGTGGTCATCTCCGCCACCGTCACCGGCGTCGCAGTTCCCTCGATCGAGGCCCGCATCGCCCAGCTTGTGGGGCTGCGGCCCGACGTGAAACGGGTGCCGCTCTTCGGGCTGGGCTGCGCGGCCGGCGCGGCAGGGGTCGCCCGCCTGCATGACTACCTGATCGGTCACCCGAATGAGGTAGGGGCGTTGGTGTCGGTCGAGCTGTGCTCACTGACGGTGCAGCGAGACGACCGCTCGGTGGCCAACCTGGTGGCCAGCGGTCTGTTCGGCGACGGCGCGGCAGCTGTGGTGGCAGTGGGCTCAGACCGGCCGGAACCGGGTCCCCGCGTCGTAGATTCCCGCAGCCACCTCTACCCGGACAGCGAGCGCACCATGGGTTGGGACGTCGGCAGCGGCGGGCTGAAGATCGTGCTCGACGCGGAGGTGCCCGCAATCGTGAAGAAGTACCTCGGCGACGACATCCGATCGTTCCTGGCAACACATTCGCTGCAGGTCGATGGCGTCGGCGCCTGGGTGTCCCATCCCGGCGGCCCGAAGGTGATTGAGGCAATCGAGGCCGAGCTGGGCCTGGCAGGCGACCCGCTGGAGCTCACCTGGCGCTCCCTGGACCAGATCGGCAACCTCTCGTCATCCTCGGTGCTGCACGTGCTGCGCGACACCCTGGACAAGCGGTCCCTACTGCCGGGGACACCGGGGATGCTGATGGCGATGGGCCCCGGCTTTTGCTCCGAGCTGGTCCTGCTCCAGTGGTGAGCAGCTGATGGCGTTCTACGTCGCGCTGATCGTCGGGCTCGCCGCGGAACGGCTGGCCGAGCTCGTCGTCTCCAGGCGCAACCTGGCCTGGGCCCGGTCCCGCGGTGGGCGCGAGCACGGCTTCGGTCACTACCCGTTCATGGTTGCCCTGCACATCGGGCTGCTTTTCGCCTGCCTGGTCGAGGCGGCGCATCGGTCGTTCTTCCCGGCGCTGGGCTGGCCGATGCTCGCCGTGGTGGTCTTGGCCCAAATCCTGCGCTGGTGGTGTGTTGCCGCCCTCGGCCCCCGGTGGAACACCCGGATCATCGTGATTCCCGGGCTGCCCCTGGTGGGCGTCGGGCCATACCGCTGGATGCGTCATCCGAACTACGTCGCAGTGGTGGCGGAGGGGATGGCTCTGCCGCTCGTGCACACCGCGTGGATCACCGCGGTCGTCTTCACCGTGGTCAACGCCGGTCTGCTGCTGGTGCGGATCTCGTCCGAGAATGCGGCGTTGGCCCAAGCGCTGGCGGAGACTGCACCGCTGCCCGCGGCGCCGCCATCCCCGCCTTCACAGGCCGTGGCACAGTGATCGACGCCGACCTCATCGTCGCCGGAGCCGGACCGGCCGGGCTAGCCACTGCCCTCTACGCAGCCCGGGCCGGGCTTCGTACGGTGGTGCTCGAAGCTCGTCCCGGCCCCATTGACAAAGCCTGCGGCGAGGGCCTGATGCCCGGAGCCGTCCGGGGTCTGCACGAGCTCGGGGTCCACCCGCGGGGGCAGGCAATCCGCGGCATCCGCTACTCCGACGGCCGTCAGGTAGTCGATGCCGCCTTCCGACACGGTCCCGGCCTGGGGGTACGACGCACGACCCTGCAGGAGGCGCTACTGGACGCCGCCAGGGTCGCCGGGGTGCAGATGGTGGGATCGCGCGCGGTGGAGGTGAGCCGAGATGCCGCCGGGGTGAGCGTTGACGGCCGACGGGGGCGCTACCTGGCCGTGGCCGACGGTTTGCACTCCCCGATCCGCCGCCAGCTGGGCCTGGAGCGAGCCGCGTCAGCCACCCCGCCACGTTGGGGGCTTCGTCAGCACTTCGCCGTGGCCCCGTGGGCCGACCTGGTCGAGGTGCACTGGGGGCCGCGATCGGAGGTCTATGTGACGCCGGTCGGTCCTGAGCTGGTCGGTGTCGCCGTCCTGTCGGGCGAACAGGTGCCGTTCACTGAGCAGCTGGCAGCCTTCCCCGCGTTACGCGACCGGCTGCCCGAGGGGGGTGCCACGTCCGTCCGGGGGGCCGGCCCTCTCCTGCAGCGGACGTCGGCCCGGGTGGCCGGACGGGTGCTGCTGGTCGGGGACGCCGCAGGCTACGTCGATGCCCTGACCGGCGAGGGTATCGCGGTCGCCCTGGCCTGTGCCCGCGCACTGGTGGACTGTGTCGCGGCCGACGACCCCGGCGCCTACGAACGGCGTTGGCTCGCGGCGTCCCGGCGCTACCGCACCCTCACCTCGTCGTTGCTCTGGGCCCGGCGCCAGCCGTTCCTGGCCTCGCGGATAGTCCCGCTGGCCGCCCGGCTGCCACGCGTGTTCGACGCAGCGGTGCAACAGTTGGCGCACTGAGATGACCGAAGCACTGAGATGACCGAACCTGAGGAATGCGTGGTGCTCTGCGCCCCGGATGGCTCCGCCGCGGGGACGGCACCGAAGTTGACGGTGCACCACCGCGAAACCCCGTTGCATCTTGCCTTCTCCTGTTACGTCTTCGACCCCGCCGGCCGGGTTCTGGTGACCCGCCGGGCCTACGGCAAACAGACCTTTCCGGGGGTTCGCACCAATAGCTGTTGCGGCCATCCAGCGCCCGGCGAGGGGATGCGCGTCGCCGTGCTACGCCGTTTGCGCCATGAGCTGGGGATTGTTCCCTCGGAGCTGGAACTGATCCTGCCCGCCTTCCGCTACCGGGCAACCGCCGCCGACGGGACCGTGGAGAACGAGTTGTGTCCCGTCTACCGGGCGGTGACCACCTCCGACGTCCCGGTGACCGTGCACCCATCCGAGGTGTGTGAAGCCTGGTGGGTGCCATGGGCCGAGTTCGCCGCGCAGGTCGATGGACCGGACCCGCTGTCCTCGTGGGGCGCCCAGCAGGTTGAGCAGCTGAGCGCACTGGGCCCCGATCCGTTCGCCTGGCCGAGCGGCGAGCTGGCGTTGCTCCCGGCAGCGGCCACACCGTGACTCGCCACAGCTGAACCGCCGCGGGCCGTTATCCGCCGCCGGCGCGGCCGGCCACGGGGAACTCCGGATGACGAGGTTGAGCGCGCTGTCGCCGTTGCAGGTCCAGGACGTGGGAGGCGGGCCGCCAGCACCGTCTTGTCTGGTTTCGAATCGATCGTGACTTGGCCGTGGTGTCTATCCACGATGATGCGGCGCGAGACGTCGAGCCCGAGCCCCATGCCTTTCCCGACGTCCTTGGTCCTGCAGAAAGGCTCGAACGCGCGGGCCCGGACGTCCGCAGCGATCCCGGGCCCGGGATCGCCGATCTCGATGACTACTGCCTCGGAGTCGGCACGGGTCCAGGCACCTCGATGTTGTCAGCGGCCCGAATGCGCGCGACGAGGTGTAGCCTCGGGCCGTTTGCTCCGGTGGCGCCACACGACGGTTCCAAGGCCGGCGGCCGTCACAAGCACCGACAGCGCGGTGTTGATGCGCGTGCCGATACCGCCGGGGTCGAACGGGCCCGGGCGGATGGCGGTCGGGGCGATGGCAAGGATCGGGAAAGCCACCGCGAGCGTGTCCACCTCGGCGTCGCTCTTGCCGCGGACGTCGCCGAGGGTGAGCCTGCCGACCACGCCCATGGACTCGATGAGAGCCCGGAAGGCGGCCCGTCGCTCGGCAGGCTCGGTGATCTCTTGGGCCCGTCCGGCGATCAGGGCCCCCGGCAGCAGCACCTCGACCTCAGGATCGGCCATGGCGTTGAGGAACCAGTGTGCGCTGCGTCCGTAGCCGGCAACCACGACAACTCGACCGTCAAAAACCGTGTAGCCCAGCGGTGCCTCCCGGATCAGACCGCTCTTGCGCCCGGTTGTTCGCAACAGCAGGATCGAGCCGGCGACCGGTGTGGTGAGCAGCGGCCCACCCCCGGCGCGGATCAGCGGAGCGGCCACCCAGCGGTTGAGCAACAGGAACCCTTTGCGCAGCGGGGTGAGCAGGGCCGTCATGGCAGGGCCATAGGGCAGGGGAACGCTCACCTGACGACTCTAGGGCGACCATCGGCCGATCTGCGCGATGGCGCTATGAGTTGTTGCCGGCCGGCAGTG
>Ga0208715_1000400_pt1 | contig 15059 bp, 28 predicted proteins | sample NGESurshal092012_3_FD_184473 | JGI IMG/M metagenome (GOLD analysis project Ga0208715, IMG submission 184473) | Arctic peat soil microbial communities from Barrow, Alaska - NGEE Surface sample 210 shallow-092012 (SPAdes) | ecosystem: Environmental > Terrestrial > Soil > Wetlands > Peat ... | reverse complement strand
CGCCGTTCGGTGCGTCGTGCTGCCCGGTGTCGGCGGTGACGGTGTAGGTCGTGTGACGGCGCACGAACACCTGGCGTCCGAGCACTTCCTTGAGACCGTTCGTCGTCGCGGTGACGGTCACGAACTCGTCGTGCGCGCCGGCCGTGTAGCTCGCGGTGATGGCGACGTCGTTGAACACGCCGCCCATACAGAAGGCTCGGGCACTCACACTCGGCGCTGCCGGTGCGAGCACGAGAGCGATGGCAACCAGAAGCTTCATCGTGTTCTCCGTTCGGTTGTTGAGGGGTGAGTGCCGCCTCGGTACGTTCGATAACCCGAGGCGGCACCCAAACGGCAGAATGACGTGCGCGATCAGGGACTGATCCGATAGGAAGCACACGTCACTCCGAATCAGCTCATCGGCACCACCTCCCACTCGTCGTCGGGGACGAGGCCGAGCTGGACGCCGCAGTCCCATCGGACGTGCAACACGCCGAGCGAGTCGATGCCGTACACCCACCCGAGCGTGCCCGGCGGCACCGTGTCGTCGTCGTTGCGCACGAGGCGCACGCGGTCGCCGAGCAGCGTGAGCGGCCCGGGTGTGCGCACTCGACCGCGACGATCTCGCGAGCCGATGAACCACCGACGTCGCGCACGTTGCCGCCACGTCATGCGGCGCGGAGCCAGGTGAGTCGGGAGCAGATCGTCGTTCACGCTCGCCTCTCGTGTTGGGATCGGAATGCCGAGTCTCGGTACGCCTGTCGTTGCCACTGCGCGCCTTCGTGTGCGGCCTTGCCCATCGCCCACGCGATCATCGCCGCGCCGTACGCGATCGCTGCGCACACCGCGGCGACGATCAGTGCGCGCGCCGCCGTGCGTCGGCGACGTCGTCGGCGCGTGTCGTCTGCCATCGTGTTCTCCCATCGTCGTCTCGATTTGAGGATCACCCTCAGACCAGGGTGCGCACCAGACGCACCAGGTCGTCACCTCCCACGTGGCCCCTTGACCTGTCAACGAATCCTCTACTTCGACTGCCGGGGCGACGAGGCACGCAGCGGGGCGTGGTAGGTGCGATCCTGATGCGGCCTGACTCCCGCAGTGCGCACGGGTGCAGTCGGGTTGACGTGGCCACGTCGTTCCTGACGTGCGCAGGTCGACGCCTCCCGCGTCGCGCATCGCGGGCTGGGCGAGTGTCGCGAGACGTGCGCCGTCGCAACGCGGCGCGCACTGCGCGGCGACGTCGAGTCGTGAACGCAGCGAAGGGCCCGGCCTCGCGACGTGTCGTCGCGGGCCGGGCCCGGTGTCACTCATGCGCCTGGCGTAGATACGCCGAGATCAGGGCGTGACCGCCGCGGGTGTAACGCTGCGCCCACCAGTTGGGATGCCAGAGCGCGTCGCACGCGGCGAGCAGTGAACACCCGACGCCGCATCGACGACGATCGGGCCGCACCCACATCGACACGTTGCCTGCCTCTTCGAGCACGATCGCTTCGCCGCCATGGAACCGAATCGCGATCTCGTCGGGGTAGTGGCACAAGATGCCGACGAGCTCCCGGCTCAGGTCGTACACCAACATCGTGTCGACCACGGCCGAGACGGCGATCTCTGGCACGTTCGGGTCGTTGGGTTGCAGTTGACCGACCAGAGCGTCGACTCGACCGACGATGACGCCGGGCTCGTGCGTGGCGGGGTACTGCTTCGCCTGCGACTCCCACGACCAGTGCCCTTCGCCAGGCACCGTGGGCGCGGGGAGTGGGCGCGACAACTCGCCGAACGTCTCGACTCGGCCTTGCTCGAACGCGGCACGCGAACGCTTCGTGCGCTTCCCACTGGTCATCGTTCCCACTTCCCTCGGGTTGGAGATGCTCGTCGCCGCCGCCAGTGTGGGGTCCGACGACGACGACGAGCACACGCATGATGCAGCGCGTCGCGTCGAGGCGCAACACGACGAAATCCCCCCGTCCCGACGAGGCGATGATGCCAAGTCGGGACGGGGGGAGCCGTCATTCGTCGTCGCGCGTGCCGTGGCCCATGACGATGATCCAACCGAGTGCAGCGACCGCGGACAGGACGCACCACACGACCGCGATCGTGACGACGGTTCTCACTTGCGTTGCATGTGATCGCCGGGGTGTTCTTCGGGAAGCCCGCACACGCCAGGTGGCGTGCCGAAGCGTGCGTTGCACCATCGTTGCTCGGCAGGATCGGGGTCGGCGTCGACCAGTTTCAAGCCGGCCGCCTTCACGACCGCGAGCGTCGTCGCGGCTTCGGCGGCGGCCGAGATCACATCGGTCGCGCCGCCCGGTGTCGGGTGCATGAAGTCTTCGCCGATCGCGGAGACGAGTGCGACCATGATCGAGTCGCCCTTGATCTCGATGGTCACGCCGCTCGTCTTGAGCAACACGGCGTCGGGGATGAGGGTCTTCGGTCCGGGTTGCCTCATCCCACCCTCCGCAACCGCGTCGGCTTCGGCTGCGGCTTGCGCAGTCGTCGCAACACTTCGAGGGTGACGTCGGTGTTGCGGTCGAGCCCGCGTGCGGCGATCAGATCGAGCGCACGTTGGTACGCGGGCGTCAGTTCGTAGCTGCGCACCGTCACCTTGCCGAGCCGGTCGTAGGTGTCGAACCGGAACGACCCGCACATCTCGCAACGCAACGTGACCTCGTTGCCGAACGCCTGCTCGCGCAGACGTCGCCGCATCTCGCCGGTCGGTCGCATCGCGTGTCGATACCGGATGCAGCCGAGTTCGTCGTCGGTGATCGCGAGGCGCTTCACGACTGCACGCTCTGAGTCAGAAGCCGGCGTTCGGTCTGTGCGTGCGATCGCCGCGTCTCGTCGTACAGAGCGAGACGTCGATCGGCTTCCTTGCGACCCCGCAGGATCAGGTCGGCGATCGGGCTGTGCGCGCCGCCAAGCGCAGACAACGCGTCCGACAACCGGGCCCGGCACTCTCGTAAGGCGAGCGTGTCGGTTTCGAGGATCGCCTTCTCGCGATCCAGTTCTTGCAACGTGCGGATCATCGGTCTCTCTCCTTGGGTTGTGCCGCCACCTCTTCGGCGGTCGGCGGGTTGTCGAACGATTCGGGGAACCACGACGCGATCGCCTTGGCCATGCGGTCGCGCAACGTGTGCGCCTCGTCGAGCTGTTGCACGCGGAAGTTGCCGACGATCGTGCGTTGGCCCTCTCTCGACCAGAGCACGACGTCCCACCCGCCGTGTGCCGTTACGCCGTCTTCGACCGACACGAGGTCGGTGTCGTCGTCGATTCTCACGACGGCGCTCCCACATGCGGGCCGCCGTTGCGGGTGCATTCGATCGTCGCGTCGGTCGGCTTGCCCTCGTGATGATGCACCGCGCGGCCGCGATCGCTGAACACGCCGCCGCGTTCGTCGAACGAGCACATCGGGCACAGATACACGGCGACCCCGCACCGTTGGCAGATGTCGACGGTGCCGTTCACGAGATCACCTCGAACCGATCGCCGGCTTCCTCGACCATGCCGAGTCGCGAGCCGTCGTCCCAGTGAACGTGCACCGTGCCGAGCGAGTCGACGAATCGAACCTCGCCTTCGGTGCCGGGCTGGATGCGGGTGTGTTCGTCGGTGCAGTGCACCAACCGCACGCGCTTCCCGAGTAGTGCGCTGTCCTTCATCGTGTTCTCCTTGGGTTGCGCGACGAGGCGAGAGCCGGATGCCCTCGCCCGTCGCGTAGGTGTTGCTCAGCCGCAGACCTGACGGACCAACTTCACCGCCCGCGCCTTCAACGGCTCCGGCTTCAACAACGTGCGGCCGAACAGGGTGTCCCGGCTGCGGTAGCCGCGCACGTGGTCGAGGTACTCCACCGACGCGTCGACGAGGCCGAGTGCCGTGCCCCTGTGGGCCTCGGTCGTGGGCGAGTCGAGGTAGAGCATCTTGAACGCCGAGCGTGCCGCCTCGACGTTGTTGTGCACGCGCTTGGACGACACCTCGCCGATCGGCTCCGGGAGGAACTGCACGAGGAAGTCGGCGAACGCCTCGTCGTCGACCGCCATGCCGAACAACTCGGTCGCCAACGCGGTCCACTCGGCCGCGTCGTCACGAACCCCGGCGAGGGCCTTCTTCGCCTCGTCGATGCGATCGTGGATGCCGCTCGTGTGGTTGAACGTGAACTGCCGACCCGTCCGCTCGCCTTCCATCTCGGCAGCCCGGTACGTGTTCCAACACACGACGCGAACCTGCGTGGCGATCGCCTTGCACGCGCCGCTGCCGTCGTGGCTGTTCGTCAACGCGAGGAACGGGAGGGTGGTCGTGTCGTCGCCGGCAACGGTGTACGGCTCGTCGAGGTACATGAGCGCCCACACCTGCGCGCCGCCCCTCACCGATCCGGCCGTCTCGAACTTGAGATTGTCGACGCCGAGAATCGCCTCGATGATCTCACCCATCTCCTTGTGAGTGACCAACTCGAAGCCCTGGCCGACGACGCCGAGCGGCGCCTCGGTGTCGTTGCGCACGATGAGCTTCTGGTCCGGGAGCTCGATGATCGACGAACGCAACGCGTCGAGCGCAACCGCGTCCGGCGTCACGAGGGTCGGACCGTCCTTGGCCCACGGGCACTTCTCCGCGTGCAGTTCGTTGAGCTGCGCCTTGCACTTCTCGCACACCGCCGCCGCCTGGTTCAACTGGTAGATCGGCCGCGGGATCGGCTCCCACAGGAGCCCGGCCTTCGCGCGGGCATCGGCCCAGTCGGTCGGGTAGTCAGCGATCAGGTTCTCTTGGCGGTGCCACGACGGCGTCCGCACGCAGAACCCGGAATCGAAGTAAGCACTCATCTGATTCTCCTTGGGTTGTGGTCGTGTCGATCGACACGCGGCGCACGCCTCGACCGTCGAGGCGTGACCGTGTTGCGACCGGCTCAGTGGTACGTGCCTGCGTCGTGGCGGCGTTTCGCCTCGACGACCAGTGCGGGGTAGAGCGCACCGTGCTCGACCTCGTGCGCCGAGATCGCGGCGGCGATCTGTGCGTTCGTCCAGTCGCTCACGTCGACGTCGTCGGGTTCACCCGGCATCGCCGTCGCGTTGGCGATCGAGCGGTCCGTCTCCGTCGTCTCGTCGTCGACCGCGAACAGGCCATCCGGCACGAGGGTCATCAGGTATCGCACCGGCACCCAACGCTCGAACATGCCGCTCACGTGGAGGAAGCCGTCGCGCACGTCTTCGCCGCTGCGCAGGAAGCCGCCGCCGTCGTGGCTGATCGCCCGCGCAACGCCATCGGTGAGATCGCCGTTCGGGGTCTGCCATCTGACGTGCGCGGTCCGTTGTGCCGCCGTCAGCAGAGTGTTGAGCGCGAGCACGTCGGCGATGCAGAGTGGTTCGTAGGTCTGATCCATCGTTGTTCTCCTGGGTTGGTGTACGGGCGCGACGAGGGGCCGGGCGCACTGCCCGGCCCCCGTTGCGTTGTCGATGCAGTGCGTCACGCCGCCTGACGTGCCTTCACCGCCTTGCGCGTCGCGGCGTGCGCGGCGGTCTTCGCCTCGGGCGAGTCCTTGCGGCACTCGATCACGACGCCGTTCGCCATCTCGACCGGCTTGAACACGCCGAACGGGTCGGTCACGCCGAGCGACTTCAAGTGCTCGACGAGCAACTCCACGCCGCCGATCCGGGCCACGTCCGCGTCGAGCGTCCACTTGCCGTTCGCCGACTTCACGATGTTCTTCGTGTTGCCGTTGGCGATCGCCGAGAGGCGGTTGCGCTTGTCGGTCTGCGGCTTCATCTCGCCCGTGCGGGTCTGCACGTAGTACCGCAGGCCCGACGTGTCGTGCTTCGACCGCGTCCCGCCCTTGCCCTTGCTCTTGCCGTTGATCGCGCGCTCCGACACGCGGCCACCCTTGTTGCGGACGGCGTCACGAGCCGACGAACGCTCGACGACGGCGTCGTAGTTCGGAGTCGCCGGGCGCTTGCCCTTCGATCCGGCCTTGACCCACACGTCGAGTGCCGCCTTCTCGGCACGCGCCGCCTTCGTCTGCAACCCCTCGGGCTGCAACGTCGGGCCCGACTCGGTCGCGGCCTTCATCTTCGGCGTCTGCTTCTTGACCGTGCCGGCCGCCTTCGCGGGTGCCTTGCGCACCCGGTTGTCGGGAGCCTGCTTGGTCGGTGTCGCCGTGGCCTTCGCCTTGGCGGTGCTCTTCGTGGTCTTCGTTGCGGTAGTCATCTGGTTTCGCTTCTCCTGGGGTTGTTGGATTCTGACGAGTCTCGTCAGCGGGGGTGATCCCCGGACGGCCCGTGTTGGCGCCGTTTCGACTCATCTCCTCACTCGGTCGGGACCACTGTTGGATCGGCCAGGATCGCTGTCAAGTCGCCCATGTTCGGCACGACGGAACGCTCCCGACGATCGACCATGATCCGGCCGTGGAAGTACGGCCGCACCTGCATGGCGAACGCGTCGATGCGGATGCGTGGGTGATCGGGGTGGGTGAAGTGCCACACCGTGCCCATGTTCGACTCGGACGCGGTCGCCACCCAACCGTCCAACGTGGCGAGAGCCGCGAGTGCGGCGAGATCGTTGTCGTCGGTCACGGCAACCGCCTCACATCGGCGACGAGCACCCACAACATCGCCTCGCCCAACGACCGATCCGGCGGCGGGTCATCGCCGGAGTTGGTGAGGAACGCGTCGATGCAGGAGTCGTACAACCACTTCGGCGCCACGCGCCGCTCGAGCGAGTCGAGCAACGTGCGCACCGACCACCCGGCCGCGGCGAGCTCGGCGATCGCTGCCTTGCGTTCGTGTTCCCACACGCCGGGGCCCATCTCGTCGCCGACGCCGTAGACGACGGTGATCGGGTCGTCGTAGAACGCCGACACGGCCGAGAAGTGCCGCGTGACGATCGACGTGGCTGCACCGAGGGCGATCATCGGGTGTACCCGTAGGTCTTCGCGGCTTCCATCGCGTCGTTGTGCGACGCGCCGCATCGGGTCGCCTCGTCGTACAGAGCGCGTTGGGCGTCGTCGAGGTCGAGCACTTCGTTGGCGATCGTCGCGGCGTTCTTCGCTTCGGCGGTCGCCACGTCGGGCACCGTGAGTTCGGCGATCACTCTCTCGTGGGTGACGCGCCGCTTCGGGTCGAGACGCCACGCGGCTTCGATGCAGAGTGAGTCGCGCACGACACGCTCGAACGCACGCGGCGACTGGCTGATTCGGATGAGCCGGTCGGCGAGCGCCTCGTCGGTCAACGCCGCGCAGACGGCGAGGTTGGTGGTGTAGCTGTTGGTCTGTGTCATCGTGATTCCTTGGGTTGGGTGACGCGGATGCCCGGCACGTGCAGGAAGCCCGACCGGGTGGAGATGAGCACCGTGGAGTAGCCGTTCATCGGATCGGTGAGCTTGATCGCCGTTACGGTGCCGGTGCCCTTGATGCCGTAGCTGCGGGTGATGTCGTCGGTCGCCAGGTCGATCTTCGACCCGACTCTGATCTTGCGAGCCGCGTTCATCGCCGCCGCCGCCGCAGGTCGTTGCCGTCGCCGTCGAAGTACGGCACGAATCGGCAATTCTCGTCCCACTCGCCGTCGTCGTCGATGACCATGCGCTGGGTGTGATCGAGACCTCCACACATCGAGCACGAGCGCACGACGGCCGGGTGGTCGTACTCGGTTGCGTCGGGGTCGTCGTCGCCCACGTGGATCGTGCCGCACACGTCGACTGTGACGGGCTCGCCGCACGTCGCGCAGACGGGAACGATCTCGTCGCCGATCATGGCGTCACCGGGTTGCCGTTGGCGTCGAGCTGGGTCGTCTTGCCTTGGAGGTTCGTGACCGAGACCGCCACGCCGTTGACCATCGTGAACGTGTACCCGGTCGCCGGGTCGACATAGGTCGTCGGCCCGTTGTCGACGAGCGGCGGCGCAGACTTGAACGTCATCGCGGTGGACGGTGTCGTGCTGTGATGACTGCTGCCGCACGCGCCGACGCCGAAGGCGAGAGCGATCGCGACGGCGACCGTGCTGAGTTTGCGGTTCATCGTGTTCTCCTGGGTGTTGGGTGTTGCCGGGTTCTTACGGGGTGGTTGTCGAATGGAACTCGGGCTCGGTCGCACTGTTCAACCAGGCGACCAACTCGCAGTCGGACGCCTCGTCGCGCTCGGGCTCGTCGTCGATCGCGTCCATGTAGATCGACTCCAACTCCTCGGACGCGTTCGAGATGGCAGTGCCGAGCGCGGTGATGATCGCCACCGCGGCGTTGCGGTCTTCGTCTTCGAGGGTCTTCCACTCGTCGCGAACGTCGGAGATCGACGTGCGCAGCTCGGCGTAGTCGTCGCGCATCCGTTGCAGTGCGTCGGCGAACTCTTGGCTCTTGGCGGTCGGGAACGTGCTCATCGGGATTCTCCTGGGGTCGGGACTTGCGGCGAGGCGGTCGAGTGCGGCTGCCTCGTTCTTGATTCGTGCGATGGCGCGTGAGTCGGTCACGGCTGCACCGTCTTCGCCGACCACGGGCACTCGCCGTTGGCTTCGAGATGCGCCTCGTGCGCCTCCCATCCACCACTGCACTGATCGGCTGAGTGAGTCAGCGCAGCGGCGGCTTCCAACCGGCGGCGACGTTGCGCCAACTTCGGCATTCCGAGCCGTGCGGCGTCGGCGGCGGTCACGTTCTTGGTCATCGTGTTCTCCTGGGTTGCGGGTGTCGTGTCGATCGACACGCGACGCCGCCCCCACGTGAGCGGGGGCGGATCGTGTTTCGACCTTCTCTCATCGGCGGTGACGCGCCTCGACCATTGCTTCTCGGCACGCAGGCTTCGGAGTCCGTTGTCGACCTCTTGTGCGTAACGCCTCCCGGCGATCGGCGTCGATGTTCTCCTGTCCACGTGCCGCGCAGTTACGGCGACGATGAGCAATATCCCGCCGCCACGGTTTCGGTGACCGTGACGTCGGTGTTTCCCGTACGACTCGGCACTGCGCAAGTTTCCCCGGCAACCGCCGCATGGTGAGATGCGGCCCGGTGGTGTTGCCCGACTGACGCGGTGAAGATGCCTCGTGCCGACGGTGATGCCGTTCGGGGATGGCGTGCGTGATCGGGTCACCGACCGGTCGTGGTCTGTGCCTGTCGATCTCGGATGATCCGGAAGCGGGGGACGCTCTCAACGCACTTCGAGGTGCCAACTCGACTGATCCCCTCACGCTCACTCGGTCGTGGCTGCCCGAAGGCGGAACCGAGGGCGTGTCTTCGGCGGCGGGGTCGCAACCCTGGCGTCCTCTCGGACTCGCCACTTCCGACTTCCGTGTTTCGTGTCGCCCGGTCCCTCGATGCTCTTGCGAGGCGGGAGCCGGCTGCGGTGGTGACCCTGCCCTTGCGGGCGTTGGGGAGCGGCTGCGGGGAGCCTGTCACTCACTGCGTTCTAACGATCACAACGCTAGGAGCCCAGGCAGACGTCGGGATTTCGTTGCGGCCCAACGGGTTCCCGAGACGAACTCGGCACCCACTGGGATCGACGTCTCGGGGCGAACCCCGGCCCGTCACATCGTGACTACCCGGCCCGCGTGCGGCGTTACGACGCGCCGCGCAACCGCGCCGGAAGGTTCGGACCGAGCACGCACAACGCGGTCTCGCGGTCCATCGCCTCGCCTTCGTAGCTGAACACCGCGCACGGCCGCGAACCGTGTCGCCACTCCGCACTCTCGCCGCGCACGTTGCCGCGGTGTGAGATCGCCGCGTGCGGGCCCGTGTTGAACCCGCCGCCACTGCGGTAGCCCGGCTTCTGACGCAACGCCCAACGCGGCGACCGATCGGCCGCGTTGATGAACGCCGGGTGCGCGGGGTAGGTGTGCAGCCGGTAGCCGATCGCCTTGTACGCCGCGCCGAGCTCGTCGTGGAGCACGAACGCAAGCCCGAGGCCTTGCCAGTCGGGCAACGTCACGACGCGGCTGAGCGCCATGATCGTCTTCGTCTTCGGGTGCGGCCGATGCAGCGCCCCGGCGAACGTCGTCGGCTGGCCGTTGACGAACAGGCAGAAGCATCGCGCCGCCTTGTGCAACGACGCCGTCAGATAGTGAAACGGTGCGAACAACTCCCAGGCCGAATACGGGACAGCGGAGACGGAGACGTCGAGTCGGGGTCGGGGTTGAACCGACCTCCAAGTGAACGTGCGCGTCGCCGGCTCGATCACCCAGTCGGGTTGGAGCCAGTCGATCACGTCGTAGTGGCAGGTCGCCGCGACGAACCGCACACCGTCGTCCCGCTTCCGAACATGCTTGGCGACCGCGTACGCGCCGATCTGCGCCACCTGTCGGTCGACGACCGACGTGAACTCGTCGACCACGATCGTCGTGTCGGGTTGCGCCTCGCCGAGCAGGCGGGCCATGTGCACGCGGAACCGTTCGCCGGTGCTGAGCACTTCGTACGGCCGCAACCACGCGGGAATCGTGTTGAACCCGACCGCCTGGCACGCCGTCGCCACGTCGTTCATGCCGAGCGTCGGGTCGAACGCGTCGATCACGCTCGGCGTCTTCCAGGTGAGTCGACGTTCCTTGCCGAACGCGTTGCGCAGAATCGTGGTCTTGCCCGCGCCCGAGGGGCCGACGATCAGACCCACCTTCCACGGTCGTTCCTCGAGCGGCGCGTCGAACGTCCACTCCTGCCGTTGGTGTGGCGCGTCGGGGACATCGAACATCGCGGCCAACTGGCGGGCCCGGGGCGATCGACTCACCTCCGTTTCCACGGCGACGTCGATCTTCATGGCGCTCCCTTCACATCATCAGTGGTCGAGCGGACAGGCCGTCGCGCTCGAATCGTTCGAGCAACTCAGCCTGCTGCCGCTCGTCGGTGCAGTCGATGATGACCGAGAACCGTTGGTCGCCGAGGCGCACGTCGGTATCGGCGACCGACGCTGCACGTTCGAGGCTCCGAAGGTCGACGTCGGTGTAGCCGAGCCCGTCGAGGCCCTGATCGGTGTCGGCCAGCTCCCGCAGGATCGAGGTCAACTCGTCGGGCTTCCACCCGCCCTTCTCGCCGATGCGGTTGAGCGCGATGCCGGCGGCCAGTGCCTCGGCGTCGTCGACGCTCTCCCAGCCGCGGGTGACCGGTGCGAGCCACGTGCCGTCGTCGTCGACCACGATCCACTCGGGCGGTTCGTCGTCGTTGTCGCGACGTGCGATCAGTCGATCGAGGCGACCGTGGCCACCGACGAGACGCCCGGTGCGGTCGTCGAGCAACATCGGCTCCATGTACCCGAAGCGATCCATCGACGCGTCGATGTCCTCGTCGGCGTGATCCTTCGGGTTCCGTTCGGCTCGGTCGATCGAGTCGAGCGGCAGATAGACCGTGGTCAGACGCGCGTCGTCGCTCATGTTCGGCGCAACAACGTCTGGCGCACCGTGATCGCCGAGAGATGCGAGGCCTCGGCGAGATCGTTCGTGGTGAGGCCTTCGGTCTTGCCTTCGGCGAACAGGTCGGTCCGTTCCCGGTAGAGGCCGTCCAATGCGACCGTCTGCGCGGCGATTGCGTCGTGGTTCACGCCCAACGCCGTGACTATCTGATCTGCGCGGAGCGTGCGTGGCGCGCGCGCTCGCGAGGCGTCACTCATCGGGCTCGACCGGCGAGCACCAGGCGTTCCAACTCGGTGAGGTCCCACACGGCGCAGACCACGTACAGATCGCCCGCGAGATGACGCAGCAGCGCCGGGTCGCGAGTGACGGGCGGCGCTTCCTTGCGCCACTCGTCGACCTCGAAGAGCACGTCGTACAGGTGCAGACCCTTCGCCGGTCGGAATCGAGGCGGGACGTTGGGCATCACCGAGAACCGTGTGCCGTTCCACCCGCCCTGCACCACGCCCTTCGCCTCACGTTGCGACCAGTCGACGCCGTCGAGGTCGATCGACGGCAACGTGCCCGCCGGGAACGGGCGCACGTCGATGGCGTTGTTGGACGCTCGTTCGAGCTTGGTCGAGAACATCACCGAGCCGTCCGCGCCACGTCGTTCGAGGAACACCTTCTCGGCCGTCGCCTTGCCGACCGCGATGCGCGGGCGTTGGTGTTCGTCGACACCGCCCGCACTGATCGCCGCTTGAAGCGAGATGAGCGCCGAGCCCTTCGCCATCGCCCGGTAGCCGCGCATGATCGCCTCGTCTTCGGCGTCGTGGCGTTGGTGCACCGCGCGCCGATACTCGACGAACCTCTCGCGCGCCTCGGCACGCGGCAGCTCGATCGTCTGCAAGTCCATGGTCAGCCTCCCTCGATCACCACTTCGACATCGGGCCATTCTCGTTCGGCGCGCAGCACAACCGACGCACGCCGACGCGAGCCCCCGCCCGTGTCGATCGTGCGCCAGTTCATGCCCTGCACCTTGAACCGCCAGAGTCCGTCGCCGTCTCGATAGACGACGACGCGGCGGGCTCGGACGCTCACGCCTTCGTCGTGCCCTTGCGCGGGCGCTTCGCCGTGCCCTTCGCACCGGGCGGGCGGCTGCGACGGCGCGTCGCGGGACGAGTCGGGTTCTCCGCGTCGCCCTCGCCGTCGCCGTGCGCCTCACGTCGAGCAGCCAGCTCGTCGCGCTTGGCCTCGGCCTCGTCGCCGTGAACGCCGAGCGGATCCGCGGCCTGGCAGTCCGGGCATTCCTTCCGAGGCCGCTTGTGTATCCCGGCGCGGTGGTCGTCGGTCATCTTGGTCTCGAGATCGAGCCGTTCCTGACCGGTCTCCTTGACTCGCAGATCTTCGAGCGCCACGGTCACGGCGTCGAGATGCGGCAGTGCCGCCTTCGCGTCGGTGAAGCAGCCGCGAACCACCTTCACGATCTGCACCCGCTCCCACGCGTCGCCCTCGTCCATCGGCTTGTGGTTCACGTCGGCCGGAACCACTTCGAGCACCATGAACGCGCGCTCGCCGGGGTGGAAGTCCCGAGGCTCGACCTTGAGCGCACCGTTGAGCGCATCACCCGATGCGCCTCGTACCGCCACCGAGTGCTTGCGCACCGGCAGTCCCTCGTAGCTCTCGTTCGGCATGATGGCTCCCTCCTGGGTCGACGTTACAGGGGCATCATGGCACGCTGCTGCGACGGCGTCACTCTCCGGTGATGCGCCTCGTTCGAGCGGCCCCACCGCGAACGTGCGACCCGGGCGACACGACGGTGCTGATCGGCACCCACAGGCGGAACGGTGTCGCGGCCCACACGTACGCGGCGCCGCAGACGCACGACGCTCGATCGCCGACTCGCGGGCGACCGCGTCGCATGTTCTTCGGTCGGCATCGGTGCGCGCGCAGCGTGCCGTCGTCGTCGTCCTTCAAGTCGTCGCTCATGGCTCGCTCGGATCGCCGGGACAGATCGAGTCGGGCGTGATCTCGCCGAGGATGCCTTCGCAGTCGTAGCAGCCGACGCCGAACGTGAACAGGCGGCGGTGGTCGAGGTACTGGCGTTCGCCGCTGCCGCCTTGCGATCGCAACTCCAACATCACATCGCCATCGGTGAGCACGTAGCCCGCCGTGGCGATCCACCGGTGACGACCCTCGACGCGCTCAGGCAGATCGCCGTCCTGATGACCGGCGAACTCGAACTTGCCGCTCGCGGTGTAGTAGCCGATCGGCGTCTCGCCTCGTTCGGCGCCGGCCTCCATGCGCGCGCTCAACTCGCGCGACGTGCGACGCGCCAGTCGTCTTCGCTCTGCTCGGTTCATGGTCTCCTCGCTCGTTCGATCACTTCGTCCACATCACGCGGACGCCACACGTACCCGTCCACGCCGATCAGATCGAACAGGCGCAGCCACTCCAACTGCTCGGGCGTCGGGTCTTCGGTCTCGCGCTTCAACTCGGCCACGAGCACGTCGGCGTTGCGTGCTCGGATCGCGACGACGTCGGGGAACCCGCTCGCCGAATGGCGGCTGTCGTGGGTGTGATACACCGACCAGCCGAACGTGCGCAGAATCCCCTCGACCTCGCCCTCCCATTGCTTCTCGCTCTTGGCCCGCAACGCGCGTTCGGTCGGCGTCAGTCGAGGTCTACCCACTGAGCACCTTCCGCGTGGCGAACACGGCGCGCCCGTTGTCGCCGTCGTACACGACGAGCGTGACCGCCTTGCCTTCCCGCAGCCATCGCAACGTCTGCTCGGCGCCGTAGTCGGCCGAGAGGACGATCGAGTCGCGCACCGTCGCGCCGCGCACGCACTCGCCGGGCCCGATCTTCTGCACCAGGCCGATCTCGTCGTCGGCGTAGAGCACGAACACGAGCCCGCCCGGCACGCGCTCGTCGGTCGTGTCGGCCCAGGTCATCGTTCGATCTCCCAACTGAATCGGTGCAGCCCGACGTCGTGCGCGGCGGCGGGGTTGGCGTCGACCCAGCGGTGATGATTACGGCAGATGCACACCACGTTCGCCAACACCAGCTCGCCGCCGGGCCACACCGAGCGCGGGCACAACTCGTGAACGTCGATCGGACCACCGCAGCGAACGCCGGTTACGAGGTGCTTCGCCTGACATTGGCCGCGGTCACGATCCCACGCCGCGTCCACGATGCGTGCTCGCTCGGGCAACTGTGCGAGCGCACGGTCCGACATCTGCGAGACGCGCTTCGTGCCGCGCTTGAGCGGTGAGCGGGTGATCGGCTTCCGTTGCCGGATCACGACTCTCTCGCCGCGTCGTTGTAACGCAGCCGGTGTGGCTGCCAGCGGCGCACCGCGGTCGGTCGATCGGCCGAGCCTGCCTGTCGACACGGTTTGCCCTTCGGCGCTCGACACAGCCGGCATCGGACGCGCAACACCATCTGCAATCGCATCACGTCGTCCTGGCTTCGACTTCTCACATCAGGCCCAACTCGGCGAGCTTGTCGAGCATCGCCATCACGGTCTCGTGTCGTTCGCTGCCGGTGAACGTCAGGTGCGGTCGACTCGTCGTCGTCGCGGTCCACACTGCGCGGCCGAGGCTCACGACGCCGATCACGCGCTTGTCGAGCGCGACGAGGTAACTCCGGTTCGGCGTGTGCATCCGTTCGTACGCGATCTCGCCGCTCACAACGCGCTCGTGTCTTCGAGACGTGAGCCGGGCTCGGTGACACCACGGCCACGGGCGGGTGGGCCGGGCGTCGGGGCGGTCGAGCCCGACTCACGTTCTCGTTTGCGCGCCGCCTTGGCATCGGCCTT
>Ga0208715_1000395_pt1 | contig 15271 bp, 15 predicted proteins | sample NGESurshal092012_3_FD_184473 | JGI IMG/M metagenome (GOLD analysis project Ga0208715, IMG submission 184473) | Arctic peat soil microbial communities from Barrow, Alaska - NGEE Surface sample 210 shallow-092012 (SPAdes) | ecosystem: Environmental > Terrestrial > Soil > Wetlands > Peat ... | reverse complement strand
CGAGGCGTCGGGTCATCGAGAGTGACGGTCAGCGTCGGGTCATCGAGAGTGACGGTCAGCGTGGGGCTCATCGGCGGGCGGCCAGACCTGCTGCTGCGGGCCCTCCCAGCTCCGGCGGACACAAGCGCGGGCCGACCATCAGGGGCGAGGCGCCCGACGGCGAGCGGCAACATCAGCGCCTTGACCACCAGCGGGGCGACGCCCACACCAGGCCACGACGCCAGCGAGCAGGAGAGGCCGATCAAGGGGCTCCGGCGTTGAGGGCGACCCCGAACAGCAAAGTGGCAACCATCACCCCGGTGGCGGCGACAACGGCTTCGGCCGAACGGCGGCCCAGGATGTCGTCGGCGGGGACCAACCCGAGGCCCGCCCAGCGCCACCGCACCGCCTCACGACGTCCGGCCAGTGCGCCACAGCGAGACGGGTCGCGCTCAAGGAGACGCCGAGACCGCCCCCAACGCCGCGGCGCCCGCACGAGCCAGACGGCGACGAGGAGGAGCGGAACCACGACCACGCCGACGCGATCGTTCATGAGAGCCTAGGTTGTCTCACAAAGCCGTGACAACGAGCACGGTTGCCCTCGGGACACCTTGGGTCAAATGCTTGCGACAGACTCACAGGTCCGAGGAGCTCCTGCAGAGTCGACCGGATGACCGTCCTCTGACCCTGCACGACCGCGGTGTCTGCATATAGGCCAACATGGGCCGGTGACTTGGCATCGCTGGCACACGAGGTGGTCGCACACCTCGACAGGTGTGCTCCTGGCCATCGGCGCTGCCCTCCTGTTCGCGGTGAACGGCAATGTCAGCAAGGTCGCACTGCAGAACGGCGTCTCCTCCCTCGAGCTCGTCTCCATGCGCAGTGCCGGAACCGCGCTGATACTGATGGCCATTACAGCCGTGAGAAGCCCGGCCTCTCTGCGCGTCAGTCGGCGCGAGCTGGGCTTCCTGGCGCTCTATGGGGTCACCGGCATCGCGATGGTCCAGTGGCTCTATTTCGTGGCGATCCAGCGGATGCCCGTTGGCATCGCCCTGCTGTTCGAGTACACCGCGCCGCTCATGGTGGCCTTGTGGGTGCGCTTCGTCCAAAAAGAGCAAGTGAAGTCCCGGCTCTGGCTGGGCCTGGCCTGCGCGCTGGGAGGTCTGGCCCTGGTGGCCCAGTTCTGGAAGGGCATAACCCTCGATCCAGTCGGCCTGATCAGCGCAGTCGGGGCCGGGGCAGCGCTGGCCTGCTACTACCTGATGGGCGAGCACGGTCAGCGGGAACGCGACCCGATCTCGTTGATGGGCTTCAGCTTTGGCTTCTCCGCCATCCTCTGGGCCATCGTCTCGCCATGGCAGGAGTTCCCGTTCGCACGGCTCACTCACACGCTCGATCTGCCCGGCGCCCTACCCGGCAGTGCCCCGCTGTGGCTGATGGTCCTGTGGATCATCGTGCTCGGCACCGTCGCGCCGTTCCTTCTCGTGCTTTTGGCCGTTGCCCGACTCGGACCGGCCCGGGTGGGTCTGATCGGGATGCTCGAGCCAGTGGGCGCCGGCATGATCGCCTGGGTGCTGCTCGGGGAGTCCCTCAACACGCTCCAGATCGTCGGGACAGTCGTCGTCCTAGTTGGGATTGTGCTGGCCGAGACAGCCAGGCAGCCCGCCACCTCTGTGCCCGAGCAGGAGGCCGGCGCGCTGCACCCGGAAGGTGCCTCACCTCTGCCGGAGGGCATGGCACCCTGAGGTTTGTGCCGTGGTGGTTGAGGTGGCGGCTGTCAGGCCCCAGTGGGAGGCTGCACGTGAGCCGGACCACACCATCGACCGGCGTCCCACCCGGCTACGTATCAGCCTTCGACCGGGAACCTCAGACACGGTTTCGGTGCAGGAGACTGTCTCGGCGGCTCATCAAACGTGACCGACCAGTGTTCGAGGAACAGCCCGGACTCTGGGAGGATGGCCATCATGGTCTCGCTTGCTGACGCGTCCCCGCCCATCGCTCTTGGCGCCCTCGACGGCCGCTATCGCCCAACCGTCGCCCCACTGGTTGACCACCTTTCTGAGGCGGCGCTGAACCGCGAGCGCGTCCATGTCGAGGTCGAGTGGCTGATCCACCTCACCACAGCCCAGATCATCGCTAATGTTCGCGCGCTCACCGCCGACGAGCAGACACGCCTGCTGGCCGTCGTGGAGGACTTCGGCCCCGGCGACATCGCCGAGCTCGCCGAGCTCGAGCGGGAGACAGTCCACGACGTCAAGGCCGTCGAGTACTACCTCAAGCGTCGCCTCGCCGCGATGGGCGGCGAAGCGGCCACAGGCCTGGCTGCGATATCTGAGCTGATCCACTTTGGCTGTACCAGCGAGGACATCAACAATCTGTCGTACGCACTGATGATCAAAGGGGCCGTGCAGCAGGTCTGGCTGCCACGAGCCACCACCCTCGTCGACGCGGTCGCAGCGATGGCCCGCGACCTGCGCGACGTCCCGCTCCTGGCACGCACCCATGGTCAGCCTGCGACGCCGACCACCATGGGCAAGGAAATCGCGGTGCTGGCCTACCGGTTGCAGCGGCAGCTCTCCCGGATCGGCCGCGCGGAATACCTCGGAAAGCTGAACGGGGCAACCGGCACGTATGGCGCACACGTCGCTGCGGTGCCCGACGCGGACTGGCCGGCGATCAGCAAGACGTTCGTGGAATCACTTGGCCTGACTTGGAACCCGTTGACCACGCAGATCGAGAGTCACGACTGGCAGGCCGAGCTCTACAGCGACATCGCCCGCTTCAACCGGATCCTGCACAACCTCTGCACCGACTTCTGGACCTACATCTCGATGGGCTACTTCGCCCAGGTGCGCGGCCAGGGCACCGTCGGCTCATCGACGATGCCCCACAAGGTCAACCCGATCCGCTTCGAGAACGCCGAGGCCAACCTCGAGGTCTCCAACGCTCTGCTGGACGTGCTCGCCTCAACCCTGGTGCAGTCCCGGATGCAGCGCGACCTCACCGACTCGAGCATGCAACGCAACATCGGCACCGCTTTCGGCCACTCGCTGCTCGCGATCGACAACGCCGCCCGAGGCCTGGCCGGGCTCGACGCCGTGCCGACCGCTATGGCGGCCGACCTCGAGGCCAACTGGGAGGTGCTCGGCGAGCCCATCCAGTCCGTGATGCGTGCACTCGGGGCTCAGGGTGTCGAGGGTATGGAGAACCCCTACGAGCGGCTCAAGGAGCTCACCCGCGGCCGCCGAATCGGCGGCGAAGACCTGCGCGAGTTCGTCGGGAGCCTGGGCCTGCCCCGGGACATCGAGCGCCGCTTCCTTGAGATGACCCCCCAGACCTACGTCGGGTTGGCCGCACGGCTCGTCGACTACCTCGGCTGACGTGGGCGAAGGCCAGGGCCAAAGCGCCCTCGTTCGCGCAGGCTATAACGTCCTGTCCCGCGCCTACCGCGCCGACATCGCTGACGACGCGACACAGGGGCAGTATGCCGAGTGGCTCGGAAATGTCCGCGACCGCGCTCCAGCGTGTGCAGATGTGCTCGACCGCGGGTGCGGCAACGGCATACCAGCTGCGAAGTGGTTGTCTGACAACGGGTTTCGCGTCACGGGCGTCGACTTGAGCGACACCATGGTCGAGCGGGCGCGAGAACTAGTGCCGGAAGGGACGTTTCTTCGAGGCGACGTGACCTCGGTCGACGAGGTCGCCTTCGACGTGGGCAGCTTCGACGCTGTGGTCAGCTTCTTCGCTCTGATCCACGTTCCGGTCACCGACCAGCCCGGCGTCCTCGCGCGGGCTGCTCGATGGCTGCGCCCGGGCGGGCTCTTCGTCGCGACCGTCGGGCACACCGGCGTGCAGCTGCACAGACAACAACTGGCTGGGTGGCACCCCCACGTCATGGAGCCACCCCGGGGCCGCGACCTATCGAGCCTGGATCGAGTCGGCCGGACTCGCAATCGACCGCGAGCGCTTCGTGCCCAAGGGCAGCAGTGGGCACACGCTCTTCATCGCCACCCGCGAGCGATGAACGAAGGGTCAGCCAACCGGCTCGAGGAGCACCAACGCGATCTCGCGGGTGGTCTTGTCCTGGTAGCCGGCATAGTTGTTGTGGTCGGCAATGACCAGTGGCCACAACCTCTCGCGCTCCAGCGTTGTCGCGACGCGCCCACGTCGCTGGTGCCTGGGCTCCCCCTGCAGCCTGACCTGGACGTCAGGGTCGTCCCTCAGGTTGAGAAACCATGCGGGCGGGCGGACATCGCCACCACCGGATGCCACCACGACGAAAACGGCACCTTCTTGCAGTGGTGAAGTGAGCATGACCGAATGGGGCTGACCGCTCTTGCGACCAGTGGTGGTGAGCTCCAGCACCGGCATGTCCATCGCGGTCCACCCCAGGCGCCCGCCAGTGACTGCGAGCACGATGCGATGAATGACATTCATGGCCTTGAAGCGGAAGCTGCTGCGCATAGACAAAACCTACCGTGGCGCTCTCACCGGACCAAAGTGGCGTGCTCCGGCGCCGCAATCCAACGCCACGTGATCCGATACCACGCCGCCCGATCCAGCTCAGATGGTGACAGGACCCTTGGGCGTGTCGAACGTGACAGTGAGCAGGCCCGGAGTGCCGTGCGGCGCGACGAAGGTGAAGTCGATGACTGTCGAGGTCTGGTCAACGGGCAGGCCGAGCCACTCGCAGACCCGGTCGGGGTCGCCCGCGATCTGCAGGCCGCTGATGGTGACGTCGGCGGTGGCCCCGACTGAGGGGTGAACGCTCTTGTCTTCCCAGTGGATGTAGAACGGCAGCTGCGGGTCGGCCATCAGTCCCTTGACACCAAGCTGGCGCCACTTGAGCTCTACGCCATCGGGACGGCGCCGGCAGCCGGCCACGGCCTCGCGACCTAGCCGCTGCTCCGCCTCGGAAAGATCGTCGACGCTGACAACCCATCCCAGCCAGCCACCGCCCGCCTCGGAACGGGCGCGAACGGCTTGGCCGAACGGTGCCTTGTCAGAGGCGGGATGGTCAAGGACCGTGACGACCTCGACAAACCGTTCATGGGCAAGGGGGATGATCATGTTGCGAGTTCCGAAGCGGGGATGGATACCCCCATCGACCGCCATTACGCCCAGTTGCTTGGCGAGGCGCTGGGCTGTCGCTGTCAGGCCATCCGTTTCGGCGGCATATGAAACATGGTCAACTCGCATACCGCCATCGTGACACTTCGACACAGTGGGTTTCTGACCGGGGTCCGTTCTGCTCGCTGTGGCGTTGTCATCCGCATGGGTGGGCGTCAACGCCCCCCGCGTTGGCGGACCGCTTCGTAGATGACCACGGCTGCCGACGTCGCAACGTTGAGGGAGTTGGCCCGGCCCGCCATCGGGATACGGATCCTGTATGTCGCGGCCGCCAAGATCTCGTCGGTCAGGCCGTACTTCTCGGCCCCCACAGCGATGGCGATCGGCCCTCTGTAGTCCACTTCCGTGTAGTACAGATCCGTGTCCGGCGTCGTGGCGGCGAGGGCGATACCGTGCTCCGACAACCACGTCAATGCCTCGGGGGTACCAGCGGACGCGACCGGCACCGAGAACACCGTGCCCTTGCTGGCGCGCACCAGGTTGGGGTTGCTCCAGTCCGTAACGGGATCGACGGCCACCACGGCCTCAACACCGGCAGCATCGGCCGTGCGCAACATCGCGCCGAGGTTGCCCGGCTTCTCTACCCCCTGGCAGATCAGGGCCAGCGGCGTCGGCCCGACGCTCAGGTCGGCGCACGAACGCACCACCGAGTCCACCACGGCAAGGAAACCGTCAGGGCCCTCGCGGTAAGCGACCTTCTCGAACGCCACGCGCCCGAGCTGCTGGGTGTCCGAGCCCAACGCCTGCACCCGCCGCACGACGTCCTGCTGCACCACGGGGTCAAGCATGAGCTCGAGACAGAAATAGACGGTTCGCGGCACCACACCCGCGTCCAGCGCAAGGGACAGCTCGTCATACCCCTCGATGAGGGTGAGCCCTGCATCCTCGCGCGCACGACGACGACGCAAGGAAACAAGTGGCTTCAAGCGGGCGTTGGCCGGCGAGGTGATGATGAGCTCAGGCATGACCCGCACAGCATGCCAGTACTCGGCTCGCAGCAATAGACAATCGTCAGCCCAGCAACGACTTCAGGACGGGGACCAGACCGTCATGGTCGACATCGAGGGTGACTTCATCGGCGATGGCCTTGACCTCATCGGGAGCGTTGCCCATCGCGACGCTGCGAGCCGCCCAGTGAAGCATCTCGAGGTCATTGCGCTGGTCACCCACGGCAGCGGTCTGCGCGGGCTCGACGCACAACCGACGCCGGACCAGCTCGAGGGCCGAGGCCTTCGAGACCCCCTCAGGGTTGATGTCCAGCCACGCCGTGAATCCCACGGCATAGTTCACCGAGTGCAGGCCGATCCGCTCAACCAGCTCCAGGAAGTCCTGGGCGGTGCCGGTCGGGCTGCGGAAGGTCACCCGGGTCGCGGGTGAAGCCGAGAGCTCAGCCCAGGGGATAACTCGCACCTCACCGACCAGCTCGCCGTCAGGGAACGGACCGCTCACCTTGAAACCGACCCCAACCTCCTCCACCGCGACCTCGGCGTCCGGCCAAGACCCGCGCAGCATCTCCAGTGCCGGACCCGGGTCGAAGGTCACGACCTCAAGGATCCGATAGCCCTTAGGTTCGTCGGGGTCCAGCTCGGCGGTCACCGCACCGTTGGAGCAGACCACGAAACCACGCTCCAGCCCGAGGTGGGAAACGATCGGCATGGTGGTCCCGATGCCTCGGCCAGTCGCGATGACCACGTGCAGACCGGCCTCGGCGACCTCGCGCACTGCCCCACGAACCACCGGCGACATCAAGCCGTCGCGTCGCAGCATTGTGCCGTCAAGATCGAGGGCGATCAGCCTTCTTGCCATCCCGAGTCCAGCTAAGCCGTCGGCGTCAGGACGTCGATTCCGAGGAAGGGTCGCAGCGCGGCAGGTACGAGGACCGAGCCGTCGGCCTGCTGGTGGTTTTCCAGGATCGCCACCAACCAGCGAGTCGTACCCAGCGTGCCGTTGACGGTCGCAACGTGCCGCGTGGCGTTGCCCTCGGCCTGCGGGTCGCGCTCACGAATGTTGAGACGGCGGGCCTGATAGGTCGTGCAGTTCGAGGTCGACGTCAGCTCGCGGTAGCGGCCCTGTGTCGGAACCCATGCCTCGCAGTCAAACTTGCGTGCGGCCGGACCACCGAGGTCGCCGGCCGCGGTGTCGATGATGCGGTAGGGAACCTCGATCTTGGCCAGCATCTGCTGCTGGCAGTCGAGCAGCCGCTGGTGCTCGGCCTCCGCCTCCTGCGGGCGACAGAAGCTGAACATCTCGACCTTCTGGAACTGGTGCACGCGGATGATGCCGCGGGTGTCCTTGCCATATGACCCGGCCTCGCGGCGGTAGCAGGCCGACCATCCGGCATACCGCTCGGGACCGCTGCCGAGATCAAGGATCTCGTCGGCGTGGTACCCCGCCAGGGCCACCTCTGAGGTCCCGGTCAGATAGAGGTCGTCGGCCTCCAGGTGATAGACCTCCTCGGCGTGGGAGTCCAGGAACCCCGCCCCGGCCATGATGTCGGCCTTGACCAGGGTGGGGGTGATCATCGGGGTGAACCCGCTCTCGACGGCTTGGGCGACCGCCATGTTGAGAAGGGCCAGCTCAAGACGTGCACCGACACCCTTGAGGAAGTAGAACCGCGATCCGCTGACCTTGGCGCCACGTTCCATGTCCAGAGCGTCCAGGCCTTCGGCGAGCTCGAGATGGTCCTTTGGCTCAAAGCCCTCCGTCGCGAAATCTCGTGCAGTGCCGATCGTTTCCAGGACGGTGTAGTCATCTTCGCCACCGCTGGGGATGCCCTCGATGACGACGTTGGGAACACGGCGGATCAACGCCGCGAGCTCGGCATCAGCACCGGCGGCCACAGCCTGCAGGTCCTTGACGCGGTCAGAGGTGGCCTTGGCTGCGGCCACCAGCGCAGCCTTCTGCTCGCCTTTTGCCGCCGCGACCTGTTTGCCGAACGACTTCTGCTCGGCCCGCAACGACTCGAACTGGGCGATGGACGAGCGTCGTCGTTCGTCCGCGACAAGGATCGCGTCGACGATCCCCTCGTCCTCGCCGCGGGCACGTTGCGAGGCGCGGACGGCTTCGGGCTGGTCGCGCAGGAGCTTGATGTCGATCACGAACCCGAGCCTATCTGCGCGCCGTACCCGCTATTGAGCCCGTTGCCGACCACGACGGCCGCCGAACCCGCATCGGCAAGGCTGAACCCCACATCGGTAGGGCAGGCACCCGGTCAGCCGGACACGTCGTGGAGGTGATGGGTCAGGTCATGCAGGAAGTACTGGCCGAGGGTCTCGATGGTGAATATCGAGCCGTTGGTACGTCGTCCCGTGCGCTGCCAGTTACCGTCGCCCACCTCGTCGAAGGACGCCACAGCAGCCTGCGCTGCCGCCGACAGCTCAGCGCTGACCACTTCCGGGTCCTGCGCGCCGTAGGCGCCGGCGATCGCCGCGTCGTCCTGGTTCCAGCTCTCGAAAGCCGGGTCCACCTGGGAAAGCATGAGATGCACCCGCGACTCGAAGACGCGGCATACGTCCCTGACATGACAGGCGTACTCAAGAGGTGACCACACCCCTGGTTCTGGCCGGGCCCTGACATCGACGCGGGAGCACACCGCCGGCCAGCGGGCGGCGTTCAGTCGCAGGCTCGCAGCGACCTGCGGGCCGCCCACAGAGCGGGCGTCGAATCCGCAGTCGTGACAGGGTTGCTGCAACACCCAGGTCCAGTCCTTGTCATCGGGTTCGATGCCGGGCGCCTGGTCATCGGGTGTCTGGTCGGCACGTTCAGCGGAGGAGGTCATGGGGCCATCCTCGCGCAGGTCGCGCAGGTCAGGTCGTCGGGCGGGTCGCTCGGGTCTTCAAGACGGTGACTCGTTCTCTTCCGGTAACCTCGCCACGTGACAGACACAACCGGAAGGATCGCCATCGCAGCTATCGCTGCGCTGTTGCTGATCGCCTGGCTCCTTCGCTCGGCCTCGGGCGACACCATGTCTCAGGCGGTGGGAATCCGCCGTTTCGGCCGGCGCCGTCCGCCACGCGCGCACTTCCGCCCCGCGGGGGCAGGCGAGTCCGAGGCACCCAGGCGCGTGGCCGCGATCATCGTCAACCCGACCAAGTTCGACAACATGGATGCGATCAGGACAAAGGTCGCCAGAGGCTGCGTCGCCGCCGGCTGGGCTCAGCCGATGTGGGTCGAGACAACGGCACAGGACCCCGGGACCGGCCAGGCCCGGCAGGCGGTCATCGATGGTGCCACGGTGATCTGCCCGCTCGGTGGAGACGGGACCGTTCGAGCCGTGGCCGCAGCGCTAGTCGGGACCGAGACTCCCATCGGCCTTCTGCCCGGCGGCACGGCGAACCTGCTCGCCCGCAACCTCAACCTGCCCATGGACTCCCTGGACGACGCCCTCAAAGTGGCACTGACCGGCCAGAACAAGCGGATCGATGTGGGTCGGCTCACCGTGCACTACGCCGGAGAGCACGCGCACCCCGAAAAGCACATCTTCCTGATCATGGCCGGCATCGGCTTCGACGCCGCGATCATGGCTGATGCACCGGAGCGCCTGAAGAAGACGGTCGGCCCGCTGGCCTACACCCTCTCCGGCGCGAAGAACCTGCGCGGTCCACAGTTCAAGGTCCGGATCAAAATCGACGACGAGGCCGAGTTCAGCCGCCGCACGCGCAGCGTCGTGATCGGCAACTGCGGCAAGATCACCGGCGGTCTGGTGCTGATGCCCCAGGCGCAGGTCGACGATGGCTGGCTCGACGCAGTCATCCTGTCCCCCGTCGGTCTCGTCGGCTGGGTGGCCCTGGCTGGCCGCGTGATCTCCCAGAAGCGCAAGGGCCACGAAAGAGTGGACCACCACCGCCTGAGGTCAGTGACCATCCGCTGCGACCATTCCGAAGCCGTCCAGATTGACGGCGACATCGTCGGCCGGGCCCACGCCCTGTCCGCGACTGTTGAGCCTCTTGCGCTGGTCATCCGGGTGGGCAGCTTGCCTGCCTGGTCGTCCAGGGTCAGGACGATTGGTGGCGCAGACTCCTCAGCCAGGCCCGGGCCTCGATGAACTCCCTGTCACCGGTGCCACGCAACACCTGCGCCTCGACACCGTCGGCCCGCGGATAAGACCCCAGGAAGCGTACTTGGGCGCACACCCGTTGCAGGCCCATCAGCGTCTCGCCGACCCTCTCATCGTGGACGTGCCCCTCGCAGTCGATCGAGAAGCAATAGTCTCCGAGCCGGCCACCGTTGGGCCGGGACTCGATCCGGGTCAGGTTGATGCCGCGGGCGGCGAACTGCTCGAGCAGCTCCAGCAGGCCACCAGGGTGGTCCTCGCGCTGGAACAGCACGACCGAGGTCTTGTCGGCCCCAGTCGGCGCAGGTAGCTGACCGGGCCGCGCGACGAGCACGAAACGGGTGACGGCTCCGCTGTTGTCGCCAATGTCCTCCTGCAGGACCGTGAGCCCGTGGTTGGCCGCGGCCGCGGGCGCGCAGACCGCGCCCTGGTATGCCGGCCGCTCGCCCGCCAGCCCTGCGGCAGCGGCGGCAGTGGAAGCCCCGGGTAGGTAGTCCACGTCGGGAAGGTGCACACCCATCCAGGCGCGCACCTGGGCCCACGCGTGCGGGTGGGTGGATACGATCCGGATGTCGGCGAGCGCAATGCCGGCGGGGGCAGCAAGGACAAAGGTGATCGGGACAACCTGCTCGGCGACCACTACGAGCGGGTCCCCACTGGCCAGTGCATCCAGGGTGGCACTGACCCCGCCCTCCACGGAGTTCTCGATCGGCACCATCGCTGCCTCGAGATCGCCTGCGCGCAAGGCTGCGAGCGCGGCGTCGACGGAGACGAACGGGATGCGCTCCGCGTCGTTGGCCAGCGGGGAGCATTGGGCCAGGGCCATCTCGGTGAATGTGCCTGTGGGACCCAGGAATCCATATCGCGTGCTCATGAGGCGCCCTTTCCGGTTCGGGCAGCGGCGAGCGCCTGCTGCTCCTCGGGTGTCAGTGTGACTTCGCTGTTGCCCCCGACCACGCCCTTGGCATAGCTGCGGGACTCACTGCGGCCGCGGATCGAGCTGACGACCAGCCCATCTCCTCGGTCGTCGATGATCGCCGCCGAGAAGGACAGCTGGCCGCCCATGTCGCCGAACGCGTCGTAGCGGACCACGGCAACGTGACGCAGACTCTGCTCGACATCGCCAACGGTCCGGCGGACCTGTGCGCGGATCCTCTCGAGCTCGCCGTTCAGGTGGGCGATCTGGCCGGATTGCCGCGAGAGAACGGCGACCATGTCCTCTTCGCCTCCGGTCCACAGGATGCGGTACCGCGCTTGAATTCCGGACAGGCGCAGATGAGCACCCACAGCGATCGCGAGAGCCAGAACCGCAACACCCAGCGCGACGACGACCAGCGTCGAAGTGGTGCTCGTGCCCAGGTCCACCAGAGAAGCGTATGACGAGCGGAGTCCTCGCCGCGCAGTATCCCGACCTGATCGCCGGGGAACAGGTGGTCTCGTGGTCATCACCGAGCTCGATCCCAGTGACCGACCAGGGGTTTGCGCCGCGGGCGCCCAGAGTCAGAAATCTGTGATGTCGTCCTGCGAGAATCCGCTCGGCGGCGCTGGTCGATCCCTGCTCTGGCGGGGCCGCTGTTCCCCCCTTAACCGGCTAATCGTTGGTTCGCGTATCGCCCGACACGCCGTAGTTTGGAAGGTTCTTGCCTTTGTGGTGAGACGACTGGCATACCTATGTCCCATGACGACAGGACGTGAAACAGCGCAGTTGCGGGCCGAGCGGCGCACCGGCCGGTGGTGGCTGGTCGGGCCTGGGTCGGGCGACCTGGATGTGGTGAACGACTTCCTGGGGTATCTGTCGGACCGGAGGTACTCGCCCCTGACGGTGCGGTCCTACGCGTACGACCTGCTCGCGTTCACCCGCTGGCTGGCCGGTGAGCGGCTCAGTTTGGAGCAGGTGAGCACCGATGTGTTGCTGCGGTTCCTGACGTTCTGCCGGAGCGCGACGCTGCCGAACCAGCCGGGTGGCAACGTGATCTCGCTCCGGAGCGGCCGGGCCACCGGGTACGCACCAGCCACCGTCAACCGTCGGATGGCCACGATCTCCGGACTATTCGGCTACCGCAACATGCGCGACCCCGCAGCGGTCAGCCCGGTGCCGCACGGCGGCGCCGCTCGGCGCCGGGCGAGCGGCGAGCGTAGCGGACTGCTCGCTCACCTGGACACTCGACCGAAGAGCCGGTCGCGGCTGCGTGTGCGCGAGCCACGCCGTCTGCCGCGCGGGTTGGACCAAGCGGAGGTCACCGCGCTGATCGGCAGCCTGCGTACCGACCGGGATCGGGCGATCGCCGGGCTGATGCTGTTCTCCGGGCTGCGCTCGGCCGAGGTTCTCACCTTGGCTGTTCGGGACGTCGACATCCCTCGCGGTTGGGTCAAGGTCATTGGGAAGGGCGACAAGGAACGCCGCGTCCCGTTAGACCCCGACGTGGCCGGGCTGATCCAGACCTACCTGCTCGCCGAGCGGCCGGATACCGAACAGACGGCGCTGTTCGTGGTCGCGAAGGGCCCGAACCGTGGCCAGCCGCTGACGCCCGCGGGGCTGCGGACGATCTTTCGCTATCACAGGCACAAGGCCGGGGTGCCGGCTGGTCACCCGCACTCGCTGCGGCATTCCTTCGGCACCGCGCTGGCCGAAGCCGGCGTGGACCTGGCGGTCCTGCAGGCGTTGATGGGCCATGACCATGTCGATTCCTCGGCCGCCTACATTCACCTCGCTCCGGCGCACGTGCGCGCCGCCTACGATGCCGCCCGTGCTCGCCAGCGCGCCCAGTAGGGTAGCGACCCGGCCAGCGCCGGTTGAGTTGCTCACGGGTTACCTGGGCTCGCTGGCCGAACGTGGGGCGGGTAATAGCGCGTTCCAATCCGGCGCTCGAGCCTTCCTGAACCGCTGGCCAGATCCGCGAGTATGGGCCGAGCAGCCCCTGGCGGTCAGGCTGAAGGTGAACGGCTCGACGCGACCGCTGCTGAACTACCTGATGCTGGCCGGGCTACTCCAGCCGGGTTATGACTACCTGCTCGAACGCAAGCTGCCGGCCCTGCTGCGGGAGGCTCCGGGCAGCGCGTTGGGTGAGCAGGTCGGCAGTTTCGTCAGCGCAGCGCAGGAGCTCGGCTACACCGCAAAGGTCGTGAACGGACTGACGTGTCAGATCGCGGTGCGACTGCTCATCCAGACCGGCCAGCCACTGACGGGGCTCACCGATACCGACCTCGCCGAGTTCGACGACGCGATCACCGCCCGCGAGCAGGCCCACGGCCGTTCACTCAAGCATTACCGGATCGCGTTGCGCGCCTCGCGCACCGTCCTCTACCACCTGGGTGCTCAGCTGACGCCGACCGCGACCAAGCAGGCGACGCATCTGCGTTGGGACTGGGAGCGACACTTCGCCGACGCCCCTGAGGCCGTCGGGCGCTCGTTGGTGACCTACTGCGAATGCGCTGCCGGCACCCGGTCCCGCAGCACGATGTCGCACCTCGCGGGCCGGCTCGCGCACTTCGCCAGGTTCCTCGCTCGACACGACCCGGGCCTGACGTCGCTGGCTGAGCTGGACCGGCAGCGGCACCTCGAGCCCTATCTGAGCTCGGTCGCCGCAGCCAGGCACCCGCACACCGGCAAGCCCCTTTCTGCTTCCGAACGACGCAGCAGGATCCTCACCGTCGGACGGATGATCGACGACGTGATCGAGTGGGGCTGGGCGGAGGCGCCCTCGCGTCGGCTGGTGTTCTCTCGGGACGTCCCTCGGATCCCGCGGCCGCTGCCCCGCTACCTGCCTCCTGATAGCGACCGCCGCCTGACCGAGGCGTTGCACGCCTCACCCCAACGGCTTCGCGCCGACGCGCTGCTGTTGCTGCGCGCAACCGGGATGCGGATCGGTGAACTGCTCGACCTCGAGATCGACTGCGTCCACGAAGTACCCGGCTCGGGCAGTTGGCTCAAAGTGCCGTTGGGAAAGCTGGACACCGAACGGATGGTGCCGATCGATGAGGAGACCCTCGAGCTGGTCGACCGGATCGTGGAGAACCGTTCCCCAGGCCGTCCGCTACCGCATCCCCGCAGCGGCAAGCTCGCCGACTTCCTGCTCACCCACCAAGGCCGGCGACTGTCCGTCGACACCCTGCGCAACGAGCTGTCCCGGGTCGCGGCCGACGCCGGCCTACCCGTGGTCACACCACACCAACTCAGGCACACCTACGCCACAGCCCTCGTCAACTCAGGTGTCTCGTTGCAAGCACTAATGGCGTTGCTCGGTCACGTGTCTGCGGAGATGAGCCTGCGCTACGGCCGGCTGTTCGACGCCACCGTCCGCGCTGACTACGAAAAGGCACTCACCCTCGCCAAGTCGCGCCTGGGCCCGGTGCTGGGCGAACGCACCTCACTGCCCCTCCTGGACGTCACCGGCGGCGGCGACTGGCGGGAGGCGCCACACCTGAAGACCCGGCTCGCGGCCGGCTACTGTGTGCGCACCGCAGCCCAAGGAGCCTGCAGCTACGCCAACATCTGCGAGCACTGCCCCAGCCTGCGCACCGACGCGACCTTCCTGCCGATCCTGGCCGCTCAACGCATCGACGCCGCGAGGCTCGCCGCCGACGCCAAAGCCCGCGGCTGGGAACAAGAAGCTACCCGCCACCAGGCGCTGGTGGCCCGGATCGACCAACTCATGACCCGCAGCGACACCGCATGAACAACAGCCTCGCCGAACGCGTCGAGCAGGCTTGCCACGACCTCGCAGCCACCAGCACACCTATCACCTTCCCGGCCGTCGCCGACCTCGCCGGCATCGGTCGAGCCACCCTCTACCGCCGACAGGAACTACGTGCTGTCGTGGAAGAACACCGACAGCACACCCGCGAAGCGCTCACCCTCACTGGACTGGCCATCCAGCTCGACCAGCTCCGCGCCGGCCTGGAAGCCGTTGCCGCCAAGGTCCGCCGCCAGGAAGAGGAAATCCGCAAACTCCGGCGCCCCAGCCGAACCAGCCAGAACTAACCCGAGCGCTCAGGACTGCTCGGCGCCTCAGCCTGGGCTGAGATTAGCCGGATCAGGGCTATCCATCTGAGCCGACTTCGCTTCGTCAGGGCGGGTCGCGCCAGGGTCGTCTGGCGCGGGGGCGGTCC
>Ga0208715_1000388_pt1 | contig 15496 bp, 13 predicted proteins | sample NGESurshal092012_3_FD_184473 | JGI IMG/M metagenome (GOLD analysis project Ga0208715, IMG submission 184473) | Arctic peat soil microbial communities from Barrow, Alaska - NGEE Surface sample 210 shallow-092012 (SPAdes) | ecosystem: Environmental > Terrestrial > Soil > Wetlands > Peat ... | reverse complement strand
ATACGTCCCCTCCGTGAACGAAGGAGACGGTGCTTGGGCTCGCAAGCCTTGGAAAACGGGGCGACCGTCGTTGGCCCCACCAGAAAGATTTAACTCAGCGGATCATCGCGGGCAAGCCGTCAACGAAAGAATGCCGGCAAAACCAGCGACAATCCGGAAATCAGCAGCAAGATCAGGATGACTTTGCGAAACGCCGCATCGTCGAGTCTTCCGTAGAGCGTGACCCCGACCCACAAACCCAACAGCAGCGCCGGCAAGCCCAGCAGGAAAAGTTTGAGGATGTCGACGTTGAATAGATGGCCCGCCGCAGCGAACGTCAGCGTGGTCATCGTCATGGTGATGAACAGCACGGGCTGAAATATCGCGCGCTGGGTATCTTTTGGGCCGCCGCCGAGCTGGACCCAGATCGTGCTGATGACTCCACCAAGGCCGGTGAGACCGCCGAGCAATCCGTTCAAGACGCCGATGCCCACATCGGTTGCCGGATTGGATTTGATTGGCGTGAATGTCGGCCGTGCGAGGTTGTAGGTGCTGTACACGATTAGCAAGGCGCCGACGCCGATGCGCAGGTGCGCGGGATTGAGATAGGTCACCAGATAGGCGCCGAGCGGAACACCAACGGCGCCGCCGATGACGAATGGCAAGATCCGTCGCCACTGCAGCGCATGGCGGACTTTCCAGACCCCATAGGCTTGGTTGATCATCCCGTAAGCTGCGATCAGCACCGCCGTTTGCAGTGGCGTGATGATGTGCAACCAGATGCCCGACACGACGAGTCCGGCCGCGAAGCCGGTCAGGCCGCTGGTGAATCCGCCGAGAAATGTCGCGATGAGAAAAAGCGCAATTAGAGTGCCGTCCATAGTTAGCTCCCAAGCGAAAGCGGTCAGCGCTTGGATGGACGGGAGTCGCATCTGACGGGGAGGCTTCGGAAACCCCGAACGTTGCATATCGACGATCGGCGGCGCGCACGTCGTCGCAAATCGCATGGCAGATTTGTTTGGTGGTATTTTAACTTGCAGACAGCATAGGTCCCCTCCGTGAACGAAGGAGACGGTGCTTGGGCTCGCAAGCCTTCAAGGGAGCGGGGCGACCGCCGCAGGCCCCACAAAAAAATTCTAGTTCATTGCCGGACTGTCAGCAAGGTGTCCGCTCATCGAAACATCAATTCCGGTGCGACCAGGACAACCCCGGAAATCAACAACAGCACCAGGATCACCTTGCGGAAGGCGGCGTCGTCGAGATGTCCATAGAGTTTGAGCCCACTCCACACGCCGGCCGCCAGAAACGGAAGGCCGTACACATACAGCTTGATCAGTTCAGCGTTGATGGCGCCGGCAACGCTCAGCGACATGGCGGTCAGCACGAAGGCGGCCAGGATCACCGGCTGGAAAATGGCACGCTGTTCGTCTTTCGACCAGCCGCGCAATTGGCACCAGATGGTGATGAAGGGTCCGGCCAGCCCGGTCATCCCGCCCAGCACACCGTTAACGACCCCAATGCCGACATCGGCCGCGACCCCGGCATCCATCGGCTTGAGCACCGGCCGCGCCAGGCCGTAAGTGCTGTAAAATACCAGCAGAAGGCCGACGCCGATGCGCAAATAAGATGGATCGATGTGGCTAAGCAGTGCCGCTCCCGCCGGCACGCCGACCACGCCGCCGATGATGAATGGCGTCACTTTGCGCCAGCTCAGAGCGTGCCGCAGTTTCCAGATGCTGTAGCTCTGCACCAGCAGACCGTAGCCGACGATCAGGGCCGCGGTCTGCACCGGCGTGAGGATGTGCAGCCAGATGCCTGATACGACCAGGCCCATGGCAAAGCCGGCCAAGCCGGAGACCGCACCGCCGAAAAATGTTGATACAAGAAAAAGTCCGAGAACCATGCCATCCATAGGTCGCTCCTGAGATGAAGTGACCAGCGCTTGGATGGATGGCTGCCATCTCGAGGGGAGGCTGCAATTTCCCCTGCGTTCCGACTATACCAGCAAGCCAAGCAAAATCAATTCATGACCGGCAACAAGATCAAGGCGATCGACATCGCGCAGCAGCGCCGCCAGCGCCTCACCGGCATCGCCTTGATGTGCGGGGCGGTGGCGCTGTTCGCTTGCCTCGACACCACGGCGAAATATCTCAATACCCATATGGACGCCATGCAGATCACATGGGCGCGTTATACAAGCGCCTTCGTGCTGACGCTGTTCGTGTCCAACCCGTTCACGCATACCGGCCTGCTGCGGACCGCGCGTCCGAAGCTGCAAATCATCCGGTCGCTGCTGCTGCTCGTTGCCACCGTGGGAAACTTCTTGGCATTGCGCTGGTTGCAGCTTGACGAGGTCCTGTCGATCATCTTCACCTTTCCGTTCATCGTTGCCATCGCCTCCGGGCCGCTGCTGGGCGAATGGATCGGCTGGCGGCGCTGGTCGGCGATCTGCGTCGGCTTTGGTGGCGTGCTGCTGATCACGCGGCCTGGCTTCGGCGGCATGCATCCGGCCGCTCTGTTCTCGCTCGCCGCTACTGTTAGCTACGGCTTCTATGCGGTGATCACGCGCATCGTGTCGCGCGTCGATTCCAACCAGACCTCGTTGTTTTATTCGAATTTCATCGGCGCGCTGGTGATGCTGCCGGTCATCCCGTTCGTCTGGACCACGCCGGAGAATTGGGCGATCGCGCTCATGCTGGTGGGAATCGGCGTGCTCGGCAGCGCCGGCCACTTTTTGCTGATCGCCGGCCACCGGATCGCCCCCGCGGCGGTGCTCTCGCCGTTCGTCTATACCCAGCTCATCTGGGTGGTGATCCTCGGCTATCTGGTGTTCGACCATGTGCCGAACGGCTGGACCATGGCGGGGGCCGCCATCGTCATCAGCTCCGGGCTCTATTTGCTGTACCGGGAGCGCAAGTTGGGCAAGACCACCACCAGCGAAGGGGTAGTGGAATAGGAGAGTTGCGAGGCCTTCGGTATCGGGGCTAAGTTCCCGCCAGCGCATGATCCCGAAAAGTGGGCACCGGTTTTCGGACAAGATCATGCGCAAACAATAAATTGGATTAAGACCCATCGAGGATCATGCATGGCGACAGTAAAGGACCGGGCGCCGGGGCCGGCCGGCTCGGGCTTGAACGACGATATCGGCGAGAACAAGCGCCTGCAGCTGTACCGGACGCAGGTGACGATCCGTGAGGCGGAGCAGCGCGCCTTCGATCTGTTCCTGCAGAACCTGGTCAAGGGCACCAGCCATCTGTCGCTCGGCCAGGAGGCGGTGGCCGCCGGCTTTGCCGGCGCCATGATCAAAGGCGACCTGAGCTTTTGCACCTATCGCGGGCATGCCCATACGCTGGCGCGCGGCGTTCCGGTCGAGAAGGTGCTGGGCGAGCTGATGCAGCGCGACAACGGGCTGATGCGCGGCAAGGGCGGCTCGATGCATCTGACCTCGGTCGAACACGGCGTCATGGGCTCCTACGCCATCATCGGCGCGCATCTGCCCATAGCGTGTGGCGCGGCGTGGCGCGCGCAGTACAAGGGCGCCAAGGATGTGTCGGTCTGCTTTTTCGGCGACGGCACCACCAATATCGGCGCCTTCCACGAGGCGCTCAATTTCGCCGCGGTTTGGAAGCTGCCGGTGATCTTCGTCTGCGAGAACAATCTATACATGGAATACACGCCGATCGCCGACGTGACCGCGGTCGAGCACCCGGCCGCCGATCGCGCGTCGGCCTATGGACTGGAGCGTATCGTGATCGACGGCAACGATGCCGACGTGGTCTATCGCACCGCCAAGACGGCGTATGACAAAGCTCGCGCCGGCAACGGCCCGTCGCTGATCGAGTGCATGACTTATCGCCACAGTGGCCATTCGCGTGCCGACCCGGCGAAATACCGGCCCGAGGGCGAATTGGAACGCTGGAAACAACGCGACCCGATCAAGATCTATCGCGAGCGGCTGCTGCAATTCGGCGTGTCGGAGAATGTAATCGGCAAGATCGACGCCGAGGTGCGCAAGGTTGTCGACGACGCGACCGAGGCCTGCAAGGCCGCGCCGAACCCGCCGCTCGATATCATCACGACCGACGTCTACGCCGATGGAGGCTGGGCATGGCGGAACTGACCTATCGAGACGCCGTCGCCCGCGGCATCGCGCAGGAAATGGCGCGCGACCCCGACGTGGTGTTTCTCGGCGAAGACGTGGCGAAAGCCGGCGGCGTATTTAAATCCACCGTCGGCTTGCTCGAGCAGTTCGGGCCGTTGCGCGTGCGCGACACGCCGATCTCCGAGCAGGCGATCATGGGCGCGGCCATGGGTGCGGCGATGACCGGCCTTAAGCCGATCGCCGAGATCATGTTCTCGGACTTCTTCGCGGTGTGCTTCGACTACATCGCCAACGAGTTCCCCAAGAGCCGTTACATGTCGAACGGCCAGGTCAAATGCCCGCTGGTGGTGCGCACCGGCAACGGAGCCGGCTCGCGCTTCGGCGCCCAGCACAGCCAAAGCGTCGAGAACTGGTGCATGATGATCCCAGGTCTCAAGGTGGTGGCGCCTTCGACCCCGCTTGATGTCATCGGCCTGCTGGCGGCGGCGGTGCGCGATCCAGATCCGGTCATCTTCCTCGAGCACAAGTCGCTCTATGCGACCAAAGGCGAGGTGCCGGACGGCGAAATCGTCGACACCCTTGGCACCGCAAAAATCGTGCGTCCCGGCAAGGATGCGACCATTATCGCGCTGGCGCTGATGGTGTCGCGCGCACTGGAAGCGGCCGAGAAGCTCAAGGCGGAACACGGCATCGACTGCGAAGTGATCGACGTGCGCTCGCTGGTGCCGCTCGACACCCAAACCATCCTCGGTTCGGTTGCGCGCACGCATCGGCTGTTCACCGTCGAGGAAAATCCGCGGCTGTGCGGCTGGGGCGCCGAGATCGTGTCGATCGTGGCGGACGAGGCGTTCTACGACCTCGACGGGCCGCCGGTGCGGATCACCACGCCGCATATTCCGCTGCCGGCCGCCGATATTCTGGAAGACGCCGTGTTGCCGACGCCGGATCGAATCGTCGATACGGTGCGGCGATCGTTGGGGAGTTAGTTCTTTCGTCATTCCGGGGCGGCGCGCCAGCGCCGAACCCGGAATGACGACGTGAAGGAAACCGCATCATGTACGAAAATCTTCTCGCCAATGTTCCGACCGATCTGTGGATCGGCGGCCAATGGCGCAAATCGTCCGACAACGTCCGCTTCGACGTGATCGATCCGGCCACCGAGCGCAAGATCGCGTCGGTGGCGAGCGCCACGGTCGACGACGCCAAGGCCGCGATCGACGCCGCTGACGCCGCCTTCGAGGGCTGGACCGGGCGCAAGCCGCGCGAGCGCGCCGAGATTTTGCGCAAGTCCTACGAGCTGATCATGCGCGACGCCGAGCGCTTCGCCAAACTGATCACGCTGGAGAACGGCAAGGCGCTGCCGGATTCGCGCGGCGAGGTGGCCTATGCCGCCGAGTTCTTCCGCTGGTACGCCGAGGAAGCCGTGCGCAACATCGGCCAAAATTCGCGCGCGCCGGCGTCGGGCGCCCGCATCTTCGTGCACCATAAACCGGCCGGCATCGCCGTGCTGGTGACGCCGTGGAATTTCCCGGCCGCCATGGCGACGCGCAAGATCGGCCCGGCGCTCGCCGCCGGCTGCCCGGTGGTGCTCAAGCCCGCTTCCGATACCCCACTCACCATGCTGGCGCTGATGCCGGTGCTGGAAGAGGCGGGCGTGCCCGCCGGCGTGGTCAACGTGGTGCCCTCGCGCCGCTCCGGTCCGGTGGTGAGCGCGATGCTGCACGATCCGCGCGTGCGGGTCGTTTCGTTTACCGGCTCGACCGAGGTCGGCCGCAAGCTGCTGCACGAGGCCGCCGACAACGTGCTCAAGCCGTCGATGGAGCTCGGCGGCAATGCGCCGTTCCTGGTGTTCGAGGACGCCGATATCGATGCCGCCATCGAAGGCGCGATGATCGCCAAGATGCGCAACATGGGCGAGGCCTGCACGGCGGCCAACCGCTTCTACGTGCACGAAAAGGTGCACGACGAGTTCGCCAAGAAGCTCACCGCCAAGATGGCATCGCTGAAGATGGGCAACGGCCTCGACGACGGCATCAATCTCGGGCCGCTGGTCAACAAGGACGGCCGCGACAAGGTGATCGAGCTGGTCGCCGACGCAGTCAAGAAAGGCGCCAAGGTGCTGACTGGCGGCAAGACGCCGGACGGCCCCGGCTTCTTTTATCCGGCGACCGTGCTCACCAATGTTCCGGATTCGGCCAAGATGTTGAACGAGGAAATCTTCGGACCGGTGGCCGCGATTCAGAGCTTCAAGACCGAGGACGAAGCGATCAAGCGCGCCAACGACACCGAATACGGCCTTATGGCCTATCTGTTCACCAAGGACCTGAGCCGCGGCATGCGCGTTTCGGAAAAGCTCGATTTCGGCATGATCGGCTTGAACCGCGGCCTGGTCTCCGATCCGGCGGCGCCGTTCGGCGGCACCAAGCAGTCCGGCCTCGGCCGCGAAGGCGCGCACGAGGGCATGATGGAATTTCTCGAGACGCAATATGTGTCGGTGACGTGGTAGGACGCGTCGAGCACTGCAGGGGACTAGCGTGGACGTCCTGATGCCGCAGCTCGGCGAGACCGTCGCCGAGGGCAAGATCGTGAAATGGTTTAAGTCGGCCGGCGACGCCGTGAAGCCGGGCGACAACCTGTTCGAGATCGAGACCGACAAGACCTCGATGGAAGTGCCGGCCACCAGCGCCGGCACGCTCAGCGAGATCAGATTCGGCGTCGGCGAGGTGGCCAAGGTCGGTGCCGTGGTGGCGGTGATCTCCGGCGCCGGGGCCTCGCCAAGCGCCGCGCCCGCTGCCGCGCCGGCGAAGGCTCCGCCGCCGCGCGCCGCCGCCGCTCCAGTGGCCGCGATGCAGGCCGCGCCCACACCGCGCACCACGCCGCTCGACCCCTTCCGCGAAGTGCGCACGCCCGAGCGCAATTTCGGTCCCGCGAAACTCCCGGGCGGCGCGTTCACGACGCCGCTGGCGCGGCGCTTGGCCTCCGAACGCGGCATCGACTTGTCACGCGTCACCGGCTCCGGCCCGCATGGCCGCATCGTTGCCAGTGACGTCGAACGGGCAGCGCCTGCCGCGCCCGCGCTTGCCACCGGCGCCAGTGCCGCGCAGGTCAAGGCGCTGTACACTGACACGCCATACGAGGAAGTGCCGCTCGACTCCATGCGCCGCACCATCGCCAAGCGGCTGATCGAGGCCAAGCAGACCATCCCGCATTTCTATCTGACCGCCGATATGGATGCCGGCCGACTCATCGCCATGCGCGAGGAGGCCAATGCCGCCGCGCCCAAGGACAAGGACGACCAGCCGGCGTTCAAGCTTTCGCTCAACGACTTCATCATCAAGGCCTGGGCGGCGGCGCTGCAGCGCGTTCCCGCCGCCAATGCGGTGTGGGCCGAGGATCGCATCCTGCGCTTCCAGCACTCGGACATTGGCGTGGCGGTGGCGATTGAGGGCGGGCTGATCACGCCGGTGATCCGCAACGCCGAAGCCAAATCGCTCACCGCGATCTCGGCGGAAATGCGCGACCTCGCCGAGCGCGCCCGCGTCCGCAAGCTCAAGCCGAACGAATACCAGGGCGGCGCCAGCGCCATTTCCAATCTCGGCATGTACGGCGTGCGCGAGTTCTCCGCCATCATCAATCCGCCGCACGCCACCATTCTGGCGGTCGGCGCCACGCGCCGCGCGCCAATCGAAACCGAAGACGGGGCTGTGAAATTCATCAGCCAGATGACGGTCACGCTATCATGCGATCATCGCGTGGTGGACGGCGCGCTCGGCGGCGAGCTGCTCGCGGCCTTCAAGAGTTTCGTCGAAAAGCCGGTCACCGCACTGGTCTAAAGGAGAAAAGCGAATGGCTGGCGAAAAGCCGGACGTGCTGCTGATCGGCAACAAGAAGCCGGTCATTGTCGGCGGACTGGAGCCCAAGGTCACGCTGCACAAGCTGATCGACGCGACCGACAAGGACGCGTTCCTTAAATCCATCGCCGATAAAGTCCGTGCGCTGGTGGTGGCCTATACCAACGAGCGCATCAGCCCGGAATTCATGCAGCGCTTTCCCAAGCTCGAGCAGATCTCGAGCTTCGGCGTCGGCTACGATCACATCGACGCCAAGTGGGCGGGCGCGCACGGCATCATCGTCACCAACACGCCGGAAGTACTGAACGAGGAGGTGGCCGACACCGCGCTCGGCCTCTTGCTCTGCACGGTGCGCGAATTTCCGCAGGCCGAGCGCTTTCTGCGCGCCGGCAAATGGCCGCAAGGGCAATATCCGCTCACCAAGGCGACGCTGCGCAATCGCACCGTCGGCATGGTCGGCATGGGCCGCATCGGCAAGGCGATCGCGCGCCGGCTTGAAGCCTTCGGCGTGCCAGTGGTCTATCACAGCCGCAATCCGCAGAAGGGTGTGAGCTACAAGTATTACCCGAAACTCCTCGACATGGCGCGCGACGTCGACACGCTGATGGTGATCGTGCCGGGCGGACCGGCGACGGCGAACATGATCAATGCCGAGGTGCTGAAGGCGCTTGGTCCGAACGGCATCCTCATCAACATGGCGCGCGGCTCGGTGGTGGACGAGCCGGCGCTGATCGAGGCGCTCAAGAACCGCACCATCTATTCCGCCGGCCTCGACGTGTTCGCCAAGGAACCGCAGGTGCCGAAAGAATTGATGGAGATGGATCACATCGTGCTGTTCCCGCATCTCGGCTCCTCCACCGAGGTGACGCGCGCGGCCATGGACCAGCTCGTGGTCGACAACATCCTGGCCTGGGCGGCGGGCAAGCCGCCGCTGACACCGGTTTCGGAAACGCCGTTTCCGCCGAAACGTACATGATCGGACGCCGCCGCCTCATTCTGATCGGTCTTGCCGTCATGGTGGCCGCGCCGGCGTCGGCGCAAACCCCGGCCACGCTCGGCGATTCCGCCAAAGCCATGATCGGCACCTGGGAATTCTCCAACGCCGATCGCGACAAGATTTGCACCATCACATTAAAACCCGATCCTGTGCCGGTCGGTTTCAAGGCCGAGTTCGACAAGAACTGCGGCACTTTGTTTCCGCTGGTGAACGATATCGCCGGCTGGAATTTTCCGGAAAACGATCTGCTGCGTCTGCTCGACGCCCAGGGCAAGTCGCTGGTGGAATTCAGCGAGGTGGAGGACGGCATCTACGAGGCGCCGACGCCCGGCATCGGCGTGCTGTTCCTGCAGAATGCCGCCACCGCTGCTCCGCCGTCGAAGCCGCCGGAGCAGGTGGCTGGCGATTGGGCGATCGTGCGCGGTGGGAAGCCGCTCTGTCAGCTGACTTTGGCGACGGACCCAACGGAGGATGGCATGGCGGTGAAAATCAAGCCCGGTTGCGATCCCACCATCGCGCGCTTGAATTTCGCGCAGTGGAAGATTGATCGCGACGAGCTCATGCTGGCGCCGGCGCGCGGCAACCCGTGGCGTTTCGAGGAAGCGGATGCGAATTCATGGCGGCGCGTTCCGGAAGCTGCCAATCCGTATTCGTTGGTGCGGCAGTAAATAGGAGCGGTTTTCTACTGATTTATCGGGATCATATTACCGATTGATCCAAATCATTGCGCCGCAATAAATCGGCTACATATTCATAATTAAATGTCCATTCCTCAAGAATGGAAGCCTAAAGAATAGGTGCGCCATGACGACTGCAATCCCTACACAGACGGAGGCACCACCTAACGTGAAGCCGGCCGCCAACAAGGCAGCGTTGCGTCTCGTTCCGAAGGCTGGCGGAATAGCTCCGGCCGAGGAGATCGATGGTCGCGATTCCTATGCGGTGACCGCCCTCGCCGACATCACCGATCGCTCGCTCCATGCCACGATCGCGCGTTTCACGTTTGGCTTGTCGCCGGCGGCACTCGGCAAGGCCTATTTCGATTGGGCGATTCATCTTGCCGTTTCACCCGGCAAACGGCTGCAACTCGTCGACAAGGCAATGCGGAAAACGACCCGTTTCGCCAACTATGCATTCCGCTCCGCGTTGGAGGGCGGCAAGACGCCGTGCTGCATCGAGCCGCTGCCGCAAGATCGCCGCTTCGCCGGCGCGGATTGGCAAAAACCGCCGTACCATTTCATGTATCAGGCTTTCCTGCTGCAGCAGCAATGGTGGCACAACGCGACCACCGGCATCCGCGGCGTCACCAAGCACCATGAAGCGATGGCGGAGTTCGTGTCGCGCCAGATTCTCGACATGATCTCGCCCTCGAATTTTCTGGCGACCAATCCCGAGGTGCTTCGGCATACCGTCAGCAAAGGCGGAATGAACCTGGTGAGCGGCCTGCGCAATATGGCGGAAGATTGGGAGCGCGCCGTCAGCGGAAAGAAGCCGGTCGGCACCGAGGATTTCGTGATCGGGCGCGATGTGGCGGCGACCCCCGGCAAGGTCATTTATCGCAATCGGTTGATCGAGCTGATCCAATACGCGCCCGCGACCAGCAAGGTCCGGCCGGAGCCCGTGCTGATCGTTCCGGCATGGATCATGAAATATTACATCCTCGATCTGTCTTCGCATAACTCGCTGGTGAAGTACCTGACCGAGCAGGGCTTCACGGTTTTCATGATTTCATGGAAGAACCCGAGCCCGGAGGACCGCGATCTCGGCATCGACGACTATCGCACGCTCGGCGTCATGGCGGCGCTCGACGCGGTCCGCGCGATCGTGCCGGACCAACAAGTCCACGCCGTCGGCTATTGCCTGGGCGGCACGCTGCTGTCGATCGCCGCCGCGGCCATGGCGCGCGACGGCGACGATCGGCTGAAGTCGATCACGCTGCTGGCGGCGCAGACCGACTTCACCGAGGCAGGTGAGCTGATGCTCTTCATCAACGAGAGCCAGGTGGCGTTCCTCGAAGACATGATGTGGGAGCAAGGCTTCCTCGACGCCAAGCAGATGGCGGGCGCCTTTCAGATGCTGGGCTCCAGCGACCTGGTCTGGTCGCGTATGGTGCGCGACTATTTGATGGGCGAGCGAGCGCCGATGATCGACCTCATGGCGTGGAATGCGGACGCCACCCGCATGCCCTATCGCATGCATTCGGAATATCTGCGGCGGCTGTTCCTGAACAATGATCTCGCCGAGGGGCGCTATCTCGTCGCCGACAAGCCGATCGCGCTCGCGGATATTCGCGCTCCGATCTTCAACGTCGGCACAGTGCGCGATCACGTCGCGCCGTGGCGCTCCTCCTACAAGATCAATTTTTTGACCGATACCGACGTGACCTATCTGCTCGCGACCGGCGGCCACAATGCCGGGATCGTGTCCGAGCCCGGCCATGATGGTCACGGCTTCCAGGTGATGACCAGGAAGGCGGACGACCGCTACGTCGATCCGGAAGCCTTCCTGGCGCAAGCGCCGCAAAAGCAAGGTTCCTGGTGGCCGGAATGGGTCGCCTGGCTCGCCGCACGGTCGGGCGAACCGGTCGATCCGCCCGCAATGGGTGCGGCGGATCATGTTCCGCTCGCTGATGCGCCCGGAACCTATGTGCTGCAGCAGTGAGCTCGCGGCGGCCAACGTAGGCCATACCGCGAAGCTTTTGAATTTCAATACGAATACCAATTTGCGGCCGCGTTTGACCTAGAACAACGCGGCCCGGTCGATTTTGTGACGTACTTTCCGGCATGTACGAGCCAACGGGACGGCAAGATCCGCGTCTCGGATTCATGTGGCCGGCGTTTGCCGCAGCCTCAGCAAGCGAGTTTGCCGGGTTACTGGCCAAGCGTTTCGTCAATCTCGCGATGGGCGAAGGGGACGGCCCCGCGGCACGCGAGCCGAAATGGGCCACGCCGAACACGATTGCGCTCGAATTGAAGAGCGTGCGACTGCGCGATTTCAGCACCGTCAAGGATGGCGTTCCCACTTTGCTGTGTGCGCCATTTGCGCTGCATGGAGCGGCCGTTGCCGATCTGGCGCCCGGTCACAGCCTGGTCGTGGCATTGCGCGACGCCGGCCTGCGGCGGCTGTTCGTGACCGATTGGCGTTCGGCCACAACGGAGATGCGTCTTTTAGGCATCGACGACTATCTCGCCGACCTCAACGTGCTGGTCGACCAACTCGGCGGCACCGTCGATCTGGTCGGGCTTTGCCAGGGCGGCTGGCTGTCGCTGCTCTATGCCGCGCGTTTTCCCGCCAAGGTGCGCAAACTGGTGCTGGCTGGCGCGCCGATCGATATTGCCGCCGGGCAATCCGCATTGTCCGCGCTCGCCGACGCCAGCCCTCTGGCGCTGTTTCATGAACTGGTGACGCTGGGCGACGGCCGCGTGCTTGGTCACAAGGTGCTGAAGTTCTGGGGATCGGAGACGCTCGACTCCCGCGAGATTCATCAGTTGCTGCAGACGCCGGAACCGGTCGGCTCGCCCGCCTTCGCCGCGCTGGAAGCGATATTCCGGGATTGGCACGCGTGGACCGTCGATCTGCCCGGAACCTATTACCTCGAGGTGATCGAGAAGCTGTACAAACGAAACGAGATTGCGACCGGTCAATTTATCGCCTTGGGCGAGCCAATCGACTTGGCGACTATGCGCGCCCCGATTTTCCTGCTGGCGGCGCGTGACGACGAGTTGGTCGCGCCGGCGCAGCTGTTCGCGACCGAGCGCCTGGTCGGCACCCCGGCGCGCGCCATTCGCAAGGCGACGGCGCCTTGCGGCCACGCCGGATTGTTCATGGGAAAAACGATCCTCGGCGAATGCTGGCCGAGGGTCGCGCGCTGGATGATCGAACCCGACAGCCGAAGTCTGGCGCCCGCGGCCGCCTGACAAAGCCTAGATCAATCTCAGCCCCTTGAAGCTGGCGTGGCCTTCCTTGCCGACGATGATGTGGTCGTGCACGGAAATGCCCAGCGGCTTGGCCACGTCGATGATCGATTGCGTCATCTGGATGTCGGCGCGCGACGGCGTCGGATCGCCCGACGGATGGTTGTGCACCAGGATCAGCGCGGTGGCCGATAGCTCGAGCGCGCGCTTGACCACCTCGCGCGGATAGACCGGCGTGTGATCGACGGTGCCGACCTGCTGCAATTCGTCGGCGATGAGCTGATTGCGTTTGTCGAGGAACAGCACGCGGAACTGCTCTTTGTCGGCATAGGCCATGGCGGTGCGGCAGTAATCGATCACGCTCGACCAGGATGACAATACCGGCCGCTTCTGCACCAGGCCGCGCGCCAGCCGGCTGGCCGCGGCGTGCACGATCTTGAGCTCGGTGATGGCGGCGTCACCCATGCCCTTGACCTCGGCGAGCCGGGCCGGCGCCGCCGCCACCACTTCGGCGAAGGAGCCGAATTTGGCGATCAGTTCTTTGGCGAGTGGCTTGATGTCGCGCTGCGGGATGGCGCGGAACAGCACCAGTTCGAGCAGCTCGTAGTCGCTCACCGCCTCAGCGCCGGCCTCGCGGAAGCGCCCGCGCAGCCGTTCGCGGTGGCCGTGATAATGCGGCGGAGCCTCCGACAGGCCGGCCTTAACGCCGGTCTTGCGCTCGCTCTTGCCTTGCTTGTCCGCCATGAATACGCGCCCACGCCGCGTCGCCCCAGAAGGCGCGATTGTAGTGCAAGCGGATGCAATCGACGAGGGAGGTTTTACGTTTTGGCCGGCAAATGGTAGGGCGGCTTGTCGAGCCCGGCCGGGGAAAAGGTGAACACCTCGACGCCTTTGTCGGTGACACCGACGGTGTGCTCGAACTGGGCCGATAGCGAGCGGTCGCGCGTCACCGCTGTCCAGCCGTCGGACAGCACCTTCACATGCGGGCGGCCGATATTGATCATCGGCTCCACGGTGAAGAACATGCCGGGCTTGAGCACGATGCCTTCGCCCGCGCGCCCGACATGGACGATGTTGGGCTCGTCGTGGAACAGGCGGCCGAGGCCGTGGCCGCAGAAGTCGCGCACCACGCTCATGTGCTGGGCTTCCACGTAGCTCTGGATCGCGGCGCCGATGTCGCCGGTGGTCGAGCCGGGGCGGATGGTGGCGATGCCGCGCATCATCGCCTCATGCGTCACCTCGATCAGCCGTTCGGCGCGGCGCGGAATTTCGCCGATGGGATACATGCGGCTGGAATCGCCGTGCCAGCCGTCGAGGATCAGCGTCACGTCGATGTTGACGATGTCGCCCTCTTTAAGCGGCTTGTCGCCGGGAATGCCGTGGCAGACCACGTGATTGAGCGAGGTGCAGGTCGATTTCTTGTAGCCGCGATACATCAGCGTGGCCGGCAGCGCGCCGTGAGCGAGCGCGTATTCCAGCACCAGCCTGTCGATTTTTTCGGTCGGCACGCCCGGCTGGACATGCTCGACGAGCATATCGAGGCATCGCGCCACCAGTTGGCCGGCCTTGCGCATGGCCTCGAAGGCGGCGGGGCCGTGGATCTTGATCTGGCCGGTCTTGCGCAGCGGTGCGACAGCGGCGTCAACGTAGGTCATGGCGAGTAATGTAAGGCCTGGGGCGCGGGGCGCAAGCGCATCAGGACGCGATCCGGCCTCCCAACTCGTCTTCGATATGGACGCGGATGATGTCGTCGAATGTCGCTTCCACCTGGAAGCCGAGTGCGAGGCCGCGGCGCGCATCGAAGCGGCGTGGCCAGCCGGCCACAATGCGTTCGACCAGTTCGTCCGGTGCACGCTTGATGCGCCCGGCGACCTTGTCGCCGGCGATGCGGCGCAGCGCCGCAATCTGTTCGCCGACCGTGCAGCACACTCCCGGCATGGTGAGATTGATGCGGTCGCCCAATTGCGCGCGCGTCAGGCCGGCGGCATGCAGGAGAAAGCCGACCGCCGAGCGCGGGCTGGCGTGCCAATGCCGCACGCTGTCGGCCACCGGCAGCAGTGCGGCCTCACCGGCCAGCGGTTCGCGGATGATGCCGGAAAAGAAGCCGGAGGCCGCCTTGTTCGGCTTGCCCGGCCGCACCACGATCGACGGCAGCCGGATGCCGACGCCTTCCAGAATGCCGCGCCTTGTGTAGTCGGCGAGCAGCAGTTCGCAGATCGCCTTTTGCGTGCCGTAGGAGGTGAGCGGCGTGAGATGGAAATCATCGGGGATGGCGTCCGGGAACGGCGCGCCGAACACCGCGATCGACGAGGTGAACACGACCTTGGGCTGGTAGCCGTTGCCGGCGGCGCGGATCGCTTCCAGCAGCGCGCGGGTGCCGTCGAGATTGACGCGGTAGCCCTTGTCGAAATCGGTCTCCGCCTCGGCCGACACCACGCCGGCGAGGTGGAAGATCACTTCGGGCCGCTCCGAGATCGCTTTTGCCGCAACGCCCGGGGCGGCGAGATTGGCGGCCCGGGTTTTTACGTGATCGGAAAAGCCCGCGGGTCGCGCTGGCGCGACAATGTCGATCAATGTCAATTTTTCTATCGGCTGGTCGCCGAGCGCCCGGTCGATGACCAGCCGCGCGGTGAGCTTGCGGCCGATCATGCCC
>Ga0208715_1000385_pt1 | contig 15522 bp, 12 predicted proteins | sample NGESurshal092012_3_FD_184473 | JGI IMG/M metagenome (GOLD analysis project Ga0208715, IMG submission 184473) | Arctic peat soil microbial communities from Barrow, Alaska - NGEE Surface sample 210 shallow-092012 (SPAdes) | ecosystem: Environmental > Terrestrial > Soil > Wetlands > Peat ... | reverse complement strand
TGGCGGCCGGTGTGCTGGCGGTGCTGCCACAGGGCGCGGGCCCAGCCAAGTCCTGGAACTTCTCCGGCACCACCGGCTATGACGACGTGGGGTTCCTGTCCGCACTGGTCACGAAGTTGGCTGACACCGAATGCGCCGATCCTGCCCGGGTCGTGATCACCGGGATAAGCGACGGCGGCGACATGGCCGCCTTCGCAGCCTGCGCTCTGCCGGGCAGGTTCCGGGCGGTGGTGACGGTGGCGGCATCCTTCATGCCTGGGGTGGGCTGCCACCAGACTCGGATCGTCGCCGTCCATGGCGACGCCGACCCGCTGGATCCCTACCGTGGGGGACCCGACGGCCGGCCCGGCTACCCTGCGATCCCGCCGGCAGGTGCGGCCATCATCGCCTGGGCTGACCTCGGGGGCTGCCGGACTGGCACCACCGACCGGGTGGCGCCGGACATCGTGACCACTACATACCCCTGCGGCGCCAAACTCATCACCGTCAACGGCGGCGGCCATACATGGCCCGGAGGCGCGCCGGTCAACCCCACGCTCGGTGTCACCACCGGAGAATACGACGCGACTGCGACGGTCCTTGGGCTGCTCTGATTCCCCATGCTCCGTTTGTGGTGGCCCGGGGTGGGATCGAACCGCCGACCTTCCGATGTGCAGGACTTCGTAGGGGGTCCGAGAGCTCCGTCCGGGTACGGATTCGTGCTCAGGAGAAGGGTGGTGGGTCCCGTCGTGGCCAACTGGCGCGAGGCTCGTGTTAGCAAATCCGTTAGCAAAAACGGGTCGGAGTCGCTGCCACCTGCCGGGCCGTACTTCTTGAGGTACTCGATCTCTTTCTTCAGTTCCATCATCTTGAGCTCACGTCCGACGGTCAGTCGCTGGAACTCCTCGAGCTCGGTCAGCCGCTCTAGCTCCCAGGCTTGTTGTTCGGCGATCTCTGGCTGGGCTTGAAGCTGTTTGGCCACGTCGCGGGCTGCGGCGAATGCCCCAAGCACGTTGTCGTGGGCCTAGCCTTCTAGGTGGCGAGGTCGAGGCCGACCGAGTCCACGATGCGCGCGCGGCCGTCCCCGAGGTTGTACACGGCGCCCACGACGGCGAGCTGGCCGGCTGCAACCCGGTCGCCGATCAGGCGGGAGCGCTCGGTCAGCAGACGCAGCGTATGCCGCACGTGCTCAGCCTCGATCTCGTCGGCCGTCGACATGCCGGCTTGACTCGCGGCAAGGACGCTGGGGGTGACACGTTCGACGATGTCGCGGATGTAACCGCCCGGCAGCACGCCGCTGCGGACCGCTTCCACCGTTGCTGAGACCGCGCCGCACGAGTCGTGTCCGAGGATGACGACGAGCGGGATGTCCAGGATGGCAACCCCGAACTCGATGGAACCGAGCACACCCGGGTCGATGACGTGGCCCGCGGTACGGACGACGAAGAGGTCGCCCAAACCGCGGTCGAAGATGATCTCGGCAGCCACCCGCGAGTCCGCGCAGCCGAAGAATACGGCGAACGGCGTCTGGCCCTCGGTCAGGCTGTCTCGGCGAGCCGCGTCCTGGTTGGGGTGCCAGTACTCGCCGGCGACGAACCGTTCATTGCCGCGGGCCAGCTTGGCCCAGGCCTCTGTCGGGGTCCACGGACCCGGAGGCGTGCTGCGGTCGCCCCTGCTCACAGGCCCGGTCGCCTGCTGATGCTCATCGCCAGCGGCTTGGCCGTCTCGGCGTAGAAGTCGTTCCCCTTGTCGTCCACGACGATGAACGCGGGGAAGTCCTCGACGTCGATCTTCCAGATCGCTTCCATACCGAGCTCCGGATACTCCAGGACCGCAACGGACTTGATGCAGTCCTGGGCGAGTCGGGCGGCCGGTCCACCGATGGAGCCGAGGTAGAACCCCCCGTTTGCCGCGCACGCGGCGGTCACCGCACCGGACCGGTTGCCCTTGGCCAGCATGATCATCGAGCCGCCGGCGGCCTGGAACTGTTCGACGTAGGAGTCCATCCGTCCCGCCGTCGTGGGGCCAAAGGAGCCGCTCGGGTAGCCCGCAGGCGTCTTGGCCGGACCGGCGTAGTACACCGCGTGATCCTTGAGGTACTGGGGCATCGGTCGTCCCGCGTCAAGCAGGTCCTTGATCTTGGCGTGGGCGAGGTCGCGTGCCACGACAAGGGGTCCGGTCAGCGACAGGCGTGTCATCACAGGGTATTTCGACAGCTCTGCGCGAATCTCGTCCATCGGTCGGGTCAGGTCGATCTTCGCCACATCGTCCACGGCAGTCGTGGCCTCCGACGTCAGGTGTGCCACCGTGGTCTCAGGCAGGAAACGTGCAGGGTCGGTCTCGAGCTGCTCGATGAACACACCCTGCGCCGTGATCTTGCCCAAGGCCTGACGGTCGGCCGAGCAGGAGACAGCGATCGCGATCGGCAGCGAGGCGCCGTGGCGGGGGAGCCGGATCACCCGGACGTCGTGGCAGAAGTACTTGCCGCCGAACTGTGCCCCGATGCCGAAGTTACGGGTCAGCTCCAGCACCCGCGCCTCGAGCTCGACGTCCCTGAATCCTCGAGCGGTGGTAGCTGACCCTTCGCGAGGCAGCTCGTCGAGGTACTTCGCGCTGGCGTATTTGGCCGTCTTCAATGCGAATTCGGCGCTCGTGCCACCAATGACGATGGCCAGGTGGTAAGGCGGGCAGGCCGCTGTGCCCAGGGAGCGCAGCTTCTCGTCCAGGAACGCGATCATGGAGTCGGGGTTCAGGACGGCCTTGGTCTCCTGGTAGAGGAAAGACTTGTTCGCCGAGCCACCGCCCTTGGCCATGAACAGGAACTTGTACGTCGTGTCGTGGCCGGCCGCGGTGTCGGCGTACAGCTCGATCTGGGCGGGGAGGTTGGAACCGGTGTTCTTCTCCTCCCATGTCGTGATCGGCGCCATCTGGGAGTAACGCAGGTTGAGCCGCGTGTAGGCGTCATACACGCCGCGGGCAATCGAGGACTCGTCCGTGCCCTGATCATCTTCGGTGAGCACACGTTGGCCGCGCTTGCCCATGACGATCGCGGTGCCGGTGTCCTGGCACATCGGCAGCACACCTCCGGCCGCGATGTTGGCATTCTTGAGCAGGTCGAGCGCGACGAACTTGTCGTTGCTGCTGGCCTGCGGGTCGTCGATGATGGTGCGCAGCTGGGTCAGATGGGCTGGCCGCAGGTAGTGCGCAATGTCGTGCATCGCCGTCTCGGTCAGCAGACGAAGGGCCTCGGGCGCTACCTGAAGGAACTCTCGCCCGTCGGGCCCTTCGACCGTTCGCACGCCCTCGCTTGTCAACAGTCGGTACGTCGTGTGGTCGGCTCCCAGGGGAAGCAGGTCTTCGTATTCGAACTCGGGCACCGTGGCTCCTTTGACGACAACGCACGTGAATGCCGCGACCTGCCAAGGTCAGCCCTGGCCTGCGGACCGTTCCAGCCTAGAACCTGGCCAGTGGTGGCGCGCGTCACACCCTTTGGCGGGACCGCGACCCAACCTTCATGGTGAATCAGCTGGCTTCGGTTGTTGCTCTTGGGGCATCGCCAGCTCGGCCCGACGCGGGGGGTTGGCGCCCGCGCGCGAGACCGTGACCGCCGCGCAGGCCAGGGCGCGGTTCACCGCGGGCCGGACATCGGCCAGCGAGGCGGATCGCAGTCGTTCACGCGCCTGGACGCCGCCCAGAAGCCCGGCATCCAGGAGGCCGGACAGCAGGCCGGCCATGAAGGAGTCTCCGGCGCCGACGGTGTCCACGACCTCGACGGTCGGGGCGTCGACGCTGGTGAACTCACCGGTGACGGTGAGCCCCATCACAGCGCCCTGGTCGCCGCGGGTCACCACCACCAGGGAGGGACCCAACAGCCCCCACAGCCGCAAGATGTCTGGGAGCGGCGCTCCGTCGTACAGCCAGGCGATGTCCTCGTCGCTGGCTTTGACCACGTCGCTGAGCCCGATGAGCTGTTCCATCTTGGCGCGAACGTCATGGGGGTCACCCATGAGGGAAGGACGCGCGTTCGGGTCGTAGGAGATTGTGGCGCTTGGGCGCGCGCCCTGGAGCGTGCTCAGGACGGCGGACGCGCCGGGTTCGAGGGTGGCAGCGATGGAGCCGGTGTGGACGTGTCCCAGCCCTTCGATGGGTTGGCCCAAGTTCAGCTCCCAGCTCAGGTCAAAGCTGTATGCCGCCGCGCCGTCCGCGTCCAGAGTCGAGGTGGCCACGGACGTCGTTTGCCTTCCGATGCTGCCCGTGGTCAGCGTGACCCCTTCCCCGTCAAGGAGCTGGGCGATCCTGGCGCCTCGTTCGTCGTCACCGATCATGGTGGCAAATGTGACGCCGTGACCGAGACGGGCAAGACCGACCGCGACGTTTGCCGGGCTGCCGCCCACATGCTCCTGGGTGGTGCCGTCACGGCGTTGGACGATGTCGATCAGCGACTCACCGATGACCAGCGTGCGCATACGGTTTCCTTCGGCTCAGGGGTGGGGCGCCAATCGACCCTATCGGTGGGACAGGCGCGTCGTGACCGTTCAGACGTTGGGACGGCTCGCTATACCGCCCGCAGTCAGCGAGTATTGGCAGCGTGAGTACGACCAGCGCCCCCGACACCGTGGCATCCTCGTCCGTGCAGCAGCCCGCCGCGCGGCGGGGTTTGGGCAACCTGCGCAGCATGGTCATCTCCATGGTCGTGATCATGGCGGCAGTGCTGGCCTGGGTGGCGATGGTGCCTAGGGTCCATGAGGTCAGCCAACCAGCGGTGAATGTCACCTCGGTGGCCATGCAGGTGCGTCAGGAGACCGGGTGGGCGATCTCCCAGCCGCAACTGCCGGCGGGCTGGAAGGCCACCAACGCGCGTTTCGACTCCGCCGCCGACGGGGTCAGGACCTGGCACGCGGGCTACCTCTCGCCCGATGGTCAGTACCTCTCCATCGACCAGACCGAGGGCAGGGGCGCCAGCGACAACTGGATCTCCGCCCGGACCTCCAACGGTCAGGCCGAGGGCACGATGTTCGCAGGCGGAAGGAAGTGGCAGGAGCTCAGCTCCCAGGACATCCTCCAACGCAGCCTCGTGTCGAAGGGCCCCGGTGCGCGCGGCCTCACGACCGTCCTGAGCGGGACGGCGCCTTACACCCAGCTCGCGCAGTTCGCCGAGGTGCTGAAGCCGGTGCCTGCGAGCTGACCCGGTGGTTCGGTCCGGCTCAGTCCTGTTCGCTCAGCGTCGCCTCAGGCCCGGTGGTCAACTTGGCCTCGGCTCCATCGAGCCACGTGTTGCAGTGGGTCGCCAGAGCCTCACCCCGCTGCCAGAGCGCCATGCTGTCCTCGAGCCCGATCTGGCCGCCTTCGAGCTGGGCGACGATCGAGATGAGCTCGTCCCGAGCCTGCTCGTACGTCAGGTTCGTGATGTCTGGGAAGTCGACCGTCTTCGCGGTCGGCGTCTCGCTGTCCTTGGCTGCCACCCGAACACTCTAGGGCCCCTGGCTCCCATGCGCCGGTTGGCTCACCCACCGCGTTCGCTGACCGGACGCACCGCGAAATCACCCCGAGCCACCCGCACCCTCAGGAGCTCATCGGCCTCGACGTCCGAGCGATCCATGACGATGCGGCCGTCGGCGTGCTGTACAACGGCGTATCCCCGTTCCAGGGTGGCCAGCGGCGACAGGGCCCGCACCTGCGAGCGCAGATGGTTGATCTGGTCACCGGCGCGGTGCACGTTGGAGCGGACGCGCCGCCTGGCCCGGTCCGTGAGGGCGTCCAGCTCCTGTCTGCGGGCGGTGATCATGGCCCTCGGGTCGGCCATGACCGGCCGGGACCGCAAGGCGATCAGGAGGCGACGTTCGGTGTGCACCCGTGAGGTCAGGCTGCGGCACAGACGCTGGAGGGTCTGCTCGATGGCGGCCCGCTGCTCTCTCACATCAGGGACGATCCGTTTGGCCGCGTCGGTCGGCGTCGAGGCGCGAAGGTCGGCGACGAAGTCCAGCAGGGGGGTGTCGACGTCGTGGCCGATGGCACTGACCACCGGGGTGACGGCTCTGGCAACAGCTCTGACCAGGGCCTCGTTGCTGAAGGGCAGTAGGTCTTCGAATGAGCCCCCGCCCCGAGTGATCACGATGACATCCACACCGCGATCGGCGTCGAGCTCGCTGAGCGCGGCACTGACCTCGGGCACCGTATTGGGTCCTTGGACCGAGACCGTTCGGATCTCGAACTGGACAGCGGGCCAACGCCGTCGGGCGTTCTCGACGACATCCTTCTCGGCCGCGCTGGACCGACCGCAGATGAGCCCGACCTTGTGGGGCAGGAACGGCAGCGGGCGTTTCCGGTCCATGTCGAACAATCCCTCGGACGCCAAGATGGCCTTGAGGTGCTCCAGCCTGGCAAGAAGCTCGCCGACTCCCACGGGGCGAACCTGGCGGGCGGCGAGCTGTAGGGTGCCCCGTTTGGTCCAGAACGTGGGTTTGGCCTGGACGACGACGCGCGCGCCCTCGGCCAGCGGGGCCGACATTGCGTCCAGGATGTTCGTGCGCACCGTGACGTTGAGTGACATGTCGACGTCTGGGTCTCGCAGCGTGAGGTAGGCGGTGGACTGTCCCGGACGGCGGCTGACCTGGACAACCTGCCCTTCGACCCACAGGGCTGACATCTTGTCGACGTAGTCCGCGATCTTCACACTGAGCAGCCGTACCGGCCAGGGATCCTCCGCGGTCGTGTCGCTGGCGCGTTCGGGGAGGGGCTTTGGGCTGCTCACCGGGTCACTCTATGAGGCCACCTACGATGGTTGGGTGACTGATACCGCGAAACGAGTATTGCTGGCTGCCCCGCGTGGGTACTGCGCCGGGGTTGACAGGGCTGTGGTGACGGTCGAGGAGGCCCTGGAGCTCTATGGGCCACCGGTCTATGTCCGCAAGGAGATCGTGCATAACAAGCACGTGGTCTCCACGTTGCAGAAACGTGGCGCGATCTTCGTCGACGAGACCCAGGAGGTGCCAGAGGGTGCGACGGTCATACTCTCGGCACACGGCGTCGCGCCGGTCGTCTACGACGAGGCTCGGGCGCTGTCGCTGAAGACGATCGACGCAACCTGCCCCCTGGTGACCAAGGTCCACCACGAGGCCGTGCGTTTCGCCAACGAGGACTACGACATCCTGCTGATCGGTCACGAGGGGCACGAAGAGGTCGTCGGCACTGCGGGGGAGGCCCCGGACAACGTGACGGTAGTGGAGGGCCCTGACGACGCAGCCAACGTCGTGGTCCGCGACCCGTCCAAGGTGATCTGGCTGTCACAGACCACATTGTCGGTGGACGAGACCATGGAGACGGTGAGCAGGCTGCGCGAGAAGTTCCCGCTTCTGCAGGACCCGCCCAGCGACGACATCTGCTATGCCACCCAGAACCGTCAGATGGCTGTCAAGCAGATGGCGCCAGATACCGACCTGATGATCGTCGTCGGTTCCCGTAACTCCTCGAACTCCGTGCGCTTGGTCGAGGTGGCGCTGGAACACGGCGCGGTGGCGGGCCACCTGGTCGACTTTGCCGATGAGATCGACCCTTCCTGGCTCGAGGGGGTTGGAACGGTTGGAGTCACCAGTGGCGCCAGCGTGCCCGAGGTGCTGGTCCGCGGCGTCCTGGCATTCCTGGCCGAGCACGGCTACGAGGATGTGCAGTCGGTGACGGCCGCCGAAGAGAGCGTGTTGTTCTCACTGCCGCATGAGCTGCGCCGCGATCTCAAGGCCAAGTCCGGGGTCGACGCCACCACACTGCGCCATGACGCGGGGTCCCTGCACTGACGTCCCTGCACTAGCACCTCTGTACTAGGCGGTATGCCGCTCGGAGTCCCCTGCTCCCAGCTCACCCACCTGGCTGAGATCCAGCTCCGGCCGGGCGACGTCCGAGTCCAGAGCGGCGATCAGCTCTGTGGCGGTCAGCGGCCGGGGAGCGTTCTCAATCGGCCCGGTCTCGGGCAGTGACTCCTGGGCCAGGCCGAGCTCATGCATCTTGCGAGCCGTCACCATCACCCGGGACTCCAGTGCGCCCACCAGTGCGTTGTAGCTTTCGACAGACTTCTGCAAGGACGCCCCCATCCTGGTGGCGTGCGAACCCAAGGTGCCCAGTCGTGAGTACAGCTCGCTACCTAGCTTGAGCAGCAGCTGAGCGTTGGCCGTGAGGGCGTCCTGCTGCCAAGTGAAGGCGACGGTGCGCAACAGGGCGAGCAGTGTGCCGGGGGAGGCCAGGACCACTCGCCGGGCCTGAGCGTAGTCAAAGAGGGCGGGATCTCCTGCGAGAGCCGCGGCGAGGATGGCGTCGCCCGGGATGAAGCAGACCACCATCTCGGGAGTGTTGGTGAAGGCCGACCAATACGCCTTGGTTGCAAGGGAATCCACGTGTCCACGCAGAGACGTCGCGTGCGCTGCCAGCAGCCGGGAGCGCTCTGCGGCCTCGATGCCGTCAGCCTGGGCAGCGAGGAAGGCGGTCAACGGCGCCTTGGCGTCGACGACCAGGCACTTGTCGCCAGGGAGGCGGACCACCACGTCGGGACGTACTGCCCGCTCGTGACTGCTCACCGCGCTGACTTGCTCCTCGAAGTCGCAGCGAGCCAGCATGCCTGCGTGCTCCAGGACTCGGCGGAGCTGGACCTCGCCCCAGTTGCCCCGGACTGTGGAGGCGTTGAGCGAACCCACCAGAGAGGCGGTCTGGGAGCGCAGCGCGTTCGTCGAGGTGGTGACGTCGGCCAGCTGCACGCTGACCTGGGAGAACTGCTCGACGCGATCCCGCTCCAGGGTGCCAACCTGGCGTTCAACCCGTACCAGTGCATCGCGCAGCGGAGCCAGCATGGTGGCGGTCTGGGCGTCGTCGCTGATCGCGGCCTCAAGGTCGATCACCCGTTCACGCATCAGGTCGCGCTCGGTGGACAGGGCCGCGGAGCGTCCTTCGAACAGAACCCGGGCGACGAGCCACGCCGCGACTGTACCCAGGAGCACTCCGACCACTGCAGCAATCATGATGTCCATGTCTCCACCGTGACAGACGGCACCGACAGTCACCCCTTCGACACGTCGAAGCAGTGCGCGCGCGAGGTGAGTGGCGGCATCCGGCCTCGAAAGCCACTAAACTCCTGTCTTTGTGGCACTCACTATTGGCATCGTCGGCATGCCCAACGTCGGCAAGAGCACTCTTTTCAACGTCCTGACCAAGAACGACGTGCTCGCAGCGAACTATCCGTTCGCCACGATCGAGCCCAACGTCGGTGTGGTGGCGCTGCCCGACCCCCGGCTGGAGGTGCTGTCCAAGCTCTTCAGCAGCAAGCGTGTGCAGCCCGCGACGGTGTCCTTCGTGGACATCGCCGGCATCGCTCGTGGCGCCTCCGAGGGTGAAGGCCTGGGTAACAAGTTCCTGGCCAACATCCGTGAGGCCGATGCGATCTGTCAGGTCATCCGGGTGTTCAGAGACGACGACGTCGTGCACGTTGAGGGCAAGGTCAGCCCCAAGGACGACATCGAGACAATCAACACCGAGCTGATCCTCGCCGACCTGCAGACCCTCGAGAAGGCAGTACCGAGGATGGAGAAGGACGCACGGGTCAACAAGGACATGAAAGGCGCTCTGGACAACGCGGTCGCCGCCCAGAAGGTGCTTGAGGCCGGGGACACCCTGTATGCCGCGGGCGCGGCCGCCGGAGTTGACCTCGCGGCGATCCGCGAGCTGTCCCTGCTGACCACCAAGCCGTTCCTGTATGTCTTCAACCTCGATGAGGACCAGCTGAGCGACGACTCGCTCAAGTCGACGCTGTCCGCGCTGGTCGCCCCGGCCGATGCGATCTATCTCGACGCCAAGCTCGAGATGGATCTTGCCGAGCTGGAGCCGCAGGACGCAGCCGAGCTGCTGGAGTCGGTCGGCGTTCAGGAGACCGGCATGAATCAGCTGGCGAGAGTGGGCTTCTCGACTCTCGGTCTGCAGACGTATCTGACCGCTGGACCAAAAGAGACGCGAGCCTGGACGATCCACCGGGGCTGGACGGCCCCGCAGGCGGCCGGAGTCATCCACACCGACTTCCAGCGCGGATTCATCAAGGCTGAGATCGTCTCCTTTGACGACCTCATCGCGGCGGGGTCCATGGCTGCTGCGAAGGCAGCCGGCAAGGTCCGAATGGAAGGCAAGGAGTACGTCATGGCCGACGGTGACGTGGTGGAGTTCCGCTTCAACGTCTGAATCGGCGCGTTTGCGCAGGTCAGAGGGTGTTTGGGGCTCCGCGGTCCGCAAATAGTCCGCAAGAATCCGAGGACAGGTTTGCTGCATGACCTTGATAAGGAGGCCCGCGAGAGTCGGAAGGGCGTCGGAGCCTTGCCTCCCAATGAGTCTTAGGCGGCGGAAAGACACAGGTCGTCGAGCGTTTCGAGCTCGTCGGTCCAGGCCGTCTCTTCCTCGCTTCCCGGGCGTCGAAGATCGTTCGGTCGTCGCTGGTGCCGGTCTTCATAGTGGCTTGGCCCCCGCGTACCAGCTGAGCCCCTTCGACCTTGGCCGCCGCCTACTCGTCCATCCCGCGCAGAGAGAGCCGCCTGGCCAGATACGGCGCCGTGGCGCTGCCCTCGGCCCGGGCGACCTGTTCCGGAGTGCCCGTGGTCACCACGCGACCGCCCTCGTCCCCACCGCCCGGGCCCATGTCGATGACCCAGTCGGCGCTAGCGATGGTGTCGAGATCGTGCTCGACGAGCACCACCGTGTTGCCTGCGTCCACCAACCGATGCAGCTGGCGGAGCAGCAGTGCGATGTCAGCGGGGTGCAACCCCGCGGTCGGCTCGTCGAGCAGGTACAGCGCGTGCCCACGGCGGGCCCGTTGCAGCTCGGTTGCCAGCTTGATCCGCTGGGCCTCCCCGCCGCTGAGTTCGGTGGCGGGCTGCCCCAGGCGCAAGTAGCCCAGTCCGACGTCGCGCAGAGTGGTCAGGCTACGAGCGGCGGCTTGCACGTCAGTCAAGAAGTCGGCAGCCTCGTCGACGGACAGGGCCAGCACATCGGCTATGTTCTTGCCGCGGTAGTCGATCTCGAGGGTCTCTGCGTTGTAACGGGCTCCGTGGCAGGTCGGGCAGGGGGCATACGTGCCGGGCAGGAAGAGCAGCTCGACAGAGACGAAGCCCTCCCCCTGGCAGGTTTCGCAGCGTCCCTCGGCGACGTTGAAGGAGAACCGGCCGGCGACGTAGCCACGCTCGCGGGCCTCGGGGGTCGCGGCATACAGCTTGCGCACCGCGTCGAAGAGGCCCGTGTAGGTGGCCAGGTTGGACCGAGGCGTGCGTCCGATCGGGCGCTGGTCGACGCGCACGAGCCGGTCGAAGGACTCCAGACCCGTAGCGTCGTCGACGTCGATCTCGAGTTCGCTGTCCTGCTCGTCGTCGGGTGCCTGGCCGAGGTGGCGTCGGACCAGCTCGGCGAGCACCTGGGTGACGAGCGTCGACTTGCCCGACCCCGAGACGCCGGTGACCGCCGCCAACACGCACAGCGGGACGTCGACCGAAAGGTCCTCGAGGTTGTGCCGGCTAACCCCGCGCAGGTGGAGCCAACCCTGCGGCGTGCGCTGGGGTCGCGGTGGTCGCTCGGCGCGACCGAAGAGATACTTTCCGGTGATCGAGCCCTCGACCTGCTCGAGGCCTGCGACCGGGCCGGAGTAAAGCACGTGCCCCCCGTGCTCACCGGCTCCCGGGCCGATATCGACGACCCAGTCGGCTCGACGCACGATGTCGAGGTCGTGCTCGACGATGAAGAGCGAGTTGCCCGAGCGCTTCAGGGTGTCGAGCACGTCGAGCAGCGGCTTGGCGTCCGCCGGGTGCAGCCCCGCGGAAGGCTCGTCGAGAACGTAGACGACCCCGAAAAGCCCCGAGCGTAGTTGGGTGGCGATGCGCAGGCGCTGCGCCTCTCCGGGCGAGAGAGTCGTGGAGCTGCGCCCCAGCGAGAGGTAGCCCAGCCCCAGGTCGAGCAGCACCTGGACCCGCGCCACGAGGTCGGTGCAGATCCGCACCGCCACTTCGGTCTCCTCACCGGAGTCGGCCCCGGACGTCGCCGCGCCCGCATCGGTGAGCTCGGCCACCGGCCGAAGCAGCGCCATCAGGTCACTGAACGACAACGCGTTGGTTTGCGCGATGCTCAGGCCCCGAAACGTGACCGCCAGCGAATCCTCCCGCAGTCCGGTGCCGCAGCAGACCGAGCACTTGACGCTCCGGACGAAGCGCATTGCCTTGTCGCGCATCATCTGGCTCTTGGAGGTGGCTAACACGTGGTGAACGTGCGCGCGGGCGCTCCAGAAGAGGCCGTAGTAGCCGTGGTCGATACGGTCGCGCTCGGGCTTGACCAGCACCTTCGGCTGCTCGTCGGTGAAGAGCAGCCACTCGCGGTCCTTCGCCCTGAGCGAACGCCAAGGGACGTCGACGTCGATGCCCAACCCGGACACGATGCTGCGCAGGTTGGCGCCCTGCCAGGCGCCCGGCCATGCAGCGATCGCACCCTCGCGGATGCTCAACGAGGTGTCCGGCACCATCAAGTCCTCGCTGACGTCGTGCTCCTCACCCAGCCCGTGGCAGCGCTGACACGCTCCAGCTGCAGTGTTGGGAGAGAACGCCTCCGCCTCCAGCCGCAACGCACCGTCCGGGTAGGTGCCAGCGCGCGAGTAGAGCATCCGCACCAGGTTGGACAGTGTGGTCAGGGTGCCCACGGTCGAGCGGGAGCTCGGGGCACCGCGCCGCTGCTGGAGTGCCACGGCCGGCGGCAGCCCGGTGATCTCCTGCACGTGAGGGGCACCGACCTGCTGCAGCAGCCGACGGGCGTAGGGCGCCACCGACTCGAAATAGCGACGTTGCGCCTCGGCGTAGAGGGTGCCGAAGGCCAGCGAAGACTTGCCAGAGCCGGAGACACCGGTAAAGGCGACCATCGCGTCACGTGGCAGGTCGACGTCGATGTTCTTAAGGTTGTGCTCGGTGGCGCCGCGGACATGGACGAAGCGGTCGCTCAGGTCGTGATGCATACGCCATTGTCTAGCCGCTCGCCCACCGGCGCGCACCACCGGATGCACGACCAGCTGCTTTAGGCCATGGAGTAGGCGTCGCCGTAGTGACATCAGGACCCGCCTACGCGGCGGTAAGACTCACCTCGCGAGCGGGCGGATCGCGGCTATGAGCGGATGTCGGCAATGATGAGGCGCTCGCTCGGAAAGGAGGTGCTGATGAAGCAGCAACCAACACTGTTCTTGACTGTAGGACTCCCATGCACTGGGAAGACCACTGTCGCGCGGCGCATAGAGATCGAGCAGCGAGCACTCCGTCTTACGAAGGACGAGTGGGTGAAGGCTCTCTACGGGCATGAAAACCCGCCACCAGCCCAGAACGTGATCGAAGGACGGCTGATCCAGATCGGGCTGCGCGTCCTCGAGCTCGGAACTAGCGTCGTGCTCGACTACGGCCTTTGGGGTCGAGACGAGCGGTCAGCTCTACGGCAGGCAGCCGCAGACCTCGGCGCGGTGGTGGAGATGCGCTACTTCGAACTCGCCCCAGCCGAGCAGCGGAGACGACTTGAACAGCGCCAAGCCGAAGCGCCGCACACAACGTGGCCTATGTCCGACGAGGAACTCGCCGAGTGGGCTGCCAACATCGACATCCCAACGCTAGGTGAACTCGACGGCAGTGAGCCCATCGACGACCCACCTGCTGGATTCGCAACATGGGACGAGTGGCGCAGGTATCGCTGGCCGCCGTCGGTCTCCTGATGCCTGGTCCTGTCCGCGCCCTCCAAGCGGCGGTGCTAATCGGCCCTCGGCGAGTGTCCAAACTCTGACCGAAGGGCGCGTGCCACGACCGATCATCGGCATAGAAAGGCAGACCAGCCGACAGGCGGCGGAATGACGCGTGTCATCCACCCGAGCGGACCGCCGGCAGGAAGAAGTCTGCCCAGTAAGCGGACGTTTGTGAGAGCGTCCGGTCATAGTCTTGGCGGACGGGCACCCTTCGCTACAGCCCAAGGTGCGACGGACCCTCGATTGAATCCGTAGTGGGAACGTGCATCCGTCGCCAACCGAGACGACGAAGCCGGCCCGAGTACGCCAAAGTCATACGGGCGGCACACGGAGTGTGCACCTGGGCCCGGCCGAGAGTCGGGCTTTGAGGTCTGGGAGCGTCTTGCCAGATTCTGCTGCTGAGGGTCGGCGGTCCCACACCTGCGGTTACGAGCACACCACGCGCCCAAGATGCCTGGTGTGATCAGATGCACGCATGTCGTCCAAGTCGCAGCGCCGCGGAAAGGGGTCCAAGGGGCGTCGTCAGAGCACCCCGCAGGTCGCCGACCCGCACGTCCAAGTAGTGATGGAGTCACTCGGCGGCATGATCGAGGTCATGACGGATCTGATGAGTCAATCGGACCCAGCCCAGGCCGTCCAGGCACGTCTGACCGCCATCATCGACGACATAACCGCGAAGTTCTGCACTGTCGACCCTCCGCGCATCATCGAAGTTGCTCGGCTCGCATGCCTGCCGTGGTCCTGGGTTCCTGCGGGCGCAGACGGTGGGCCCCCGCGCGCAGAACTCCTCGCACTCCTCGCAGTCACTGCGACCCGCGCTCCTGCCGAGTCCGATGCCGTGCCGGAGTGCGAGTCGGCCCACGCCCAGCCAGACGAACCCGAAGGCGCGCGTGAGAAAACCACGGCTGCTGGTGCGAACCCCGACCAAGACTCGCAGTCGGCAGCGGTCACAACGTCCGACCCACAACCGTTGACCGACATGGTCAACGAGTCGCTGCCTCACATGGACCGTCTGCTCCAGCTTGCCCAGGCTCGGCAGATTCTCACGACCGAGTCAATCGACGCCCTCGGCATGATCGCAGTCAAAATGCGAGCTGCCGAGGTGTGGATGCGCAACACCTCCTACCCGGATCGTGTGGCGATCACCCTGCACCAACTGTTCGACGGCTCTCAGATCACAGCAACCCTGCACTCCGATCTCGGGTTCGATGCCGACCAGGCCCTTCAAGTTCTGGATTCCTGCCATGCGCTACAGGTTGCCCAACTCAACGACCGCATGCGCCAGTTTCGGACCAGCTTCGACGGGGCCAGACTGGCGATACGCCCCAGCAACCCCGACCCGACCCTACTTGCCCTGGCGCGAAACGCGTGGACGACGTTCTGGGATGGTGAGACGGCTGCCGTCACCGTCACAGTCGCCGCTATAGGGGCTGATACTGGCCTCGACGAGACGGTCGTGGAGGCGGTGCTCCGCTACTTCACTCTCGACATCGACGATTGGAGCCCGCGCCAGGCCGTCGAGGAGTTCATCAGCGGCAACAACCCCCTGCGGACACACCCGGTGATCCGCACGCCCGACGGTCGCGCGATGCTCGTGCACAACGCCCAGGTCCTCAACGCGATCCGCGAGAACCTAGAGCAGCATCTCAAGACGACGTCAGCGTGGGATAAGTAGGCTCCTCGCTAGATCGTGTGGATTTGCGGTAGTGGGAGCTTGCCGGCGATGAGGTAGATGATCGTGATCATCTTGGCCTTGTTCCGGTAGCCGCGGG
>Ga0208715_1000380_pt1 | contig 15579 bp, 11 predicted proteins | sample NGESurshal092012_3_FD_184473 | JGI IMG/M metagenome (GOLD analysis project Ga0208715, IMG submission 184473) | Arctic peat soil microbial communities from Barrow, Alaska - NGEE Surface sample 210 shallow-092012 (SPAdes) | ecosystem: Environmental > Terrestrial > Soil > Wetlands > Peat ... | reverse complement strand
GGTTATGCAGGGCTGGAGCGACCATCCTGCGCAATTACAAAGGCCGGTGGCTATGCAGGGGAATCGCATTTGGAAGCGTTTGGGCGCTTTGGGGAGGTTTGCGTTTTTGAACGAGATGGATTCTACCGGGTCGCGGCTGATTCGCGGCGCGGGAGGTGGTTTTGGATCGCTTTATCGAATGCTGGGATGGTTTGGACGACCCGCGCACCGGCAATGCCGCGCTGCACGACTTTCATGAGATTTTGGCGATAGCGATATGCGCGGTTCTGTGCGGCGGGCAAGGCTCGGTGGACATGGGCTTGTTCGCGAAGTCGAAGGAGCCGTTCCTGCGCGGGTTTCTCAAGCTCGATAATGGCGTGCCCAGCCATGACACGTTCAGCCGGCTTTTCCGCCTGCTCGATCCGGAGCAGTTCCGGGCGGCGTTTCAGCGGTTCATGGCCGGGTTCTCCGAGCAATGCGCAGGGGTTGTGGCGATCGACGGCAAGGTTCTGCGTCGCTCGTTCGACCGCACCAGCGGCAAGTCGCCGTTGCACATGGTCTCCGCCTGGGGCTGCGAGCAACGCCTCGTGCTGGCGCAGATCGCCACCGACGCGAAGTCAAACGAAATCACCGCCGTACCGAAGCTATTGGAGATGCTGAGGCTGAAAGGGACGATCGTGACCACCGACGCGCTCAATTGCCAGCGCGCCATCGCCCAGCAGATCGTCGATCAGGGTGGCGACTACGCCCTGGCCCTGAAGGGAAATCAGGGAGCGCTTCATGACGACGTTGTGCTGTATCTCAACGATCCGGCCAGCAAAACGATCGCCGCCGCGCCGCTCGTCGAGGCCGATCATGGCCGCATCGAAACCCGCACCGCCACGGTCTCGACCGACATCGCGTGGCTGATCAAAGACCATCAATGGCCGGGCCTGGCCGCTGTCGGCAAGGTCGAGCGCATCCGCGAAACCGCCGGCAAGACAACATCCGAGACCGCCTATTATCTGCTCAGCGCCGCTTTGACGCCCGAACGCTTCAACGAGGTCGTTCGTTCGCATTGGGGCGTCGAAAATCGGCTGCACTGGCGGCTCGACGTCATCATGAACGAGGATCAGGACAGGAGCCGGTTGGGAAACGGACCCCACAATCTCGCCGTTCTCCGCCACATGGCCCTCAACGTCATGCAAAAAGACAGCGAAAAAAGATCGCTCCGGGGCAAGATCAAGCGAGCCGGCTGGAATGAAGCCTACCTCGCACGGCTACTGACCCTCTTTTGAAATGCGATTGCCCTGTGTTAACACCAGAGCCTTGCCTTGACGAAAAGCCCACTCGAGACTAATATTCAACTCGTTCTGTGGTCATTTGAGCCGGCCGGCTTGCAGCCACGTTAAACAACTCGCTAAACAGGCCGGGGACAGATGTGATCCCGGTCGAACCTATGTTCAGGCCGGGTTTTTTTATGGCCTGATTTCCGTGTTGGTTTGTAAACCTCCTGAGGAGGTCGGTATCAAGATGGTAAATGTGCAGTCGATACCAAGTCCGGCGATCCATACCGACGAGCGGTCGCACGAGGCGGACCACCCGAGTTCGCTGCTGGCGCTGTTCGGCGCCGACCAGCCGTTGAAGCTCGATTGCGGCATCGATCTCTCGCCGTTCCAGATCGCCTATCAGACGTACGGCGAACTCAACGCCGACCGCTCCAATGCCATTCTGGTCTGTCATGCGCTGACCGGCGATCAGCACGTCGCCAATGTGCATCCGATGACCGGCAAGCCCGGCTGGTGGGAAACCATGGTCGGTCCCGGCCGCCCGCTCGACACCGACAAATATTTCATCATTTGCACCAACGTGATCGGCGGCTGCATGGGCTCGACCGGGCCGGCGTCGACCAATTCCGCCACCGGCAAATTGTGGGGTCTGGATTTTCCGATCATCACGATTCCGGACATGGTGCGCGCGCAGGCCATGCTGCTCGACCGCCTGGGGATCGACACGCTGTTCTGCGTTGTCGGCGGCTCGATGGGCGGCATGCAGGCGCTGCAGTGGACCGCGGCCTATCCCAAGCGGGTGTTCTCGGCGCTGGCGGTGGCCTGCAGCACGCGCCACTCGGCGCAGAACATCGCGTTTCACGAACTCGGCCGGCAGGCGGTGATGGCCGATCCGGACTGGCACAACGGGCGCTATTTCGAGCAGGGCACCCATCCGCATCGTGGCCTCGGCGTGGCGCGGATGGCGGCGCATATCACCTATCTCTCGGACGCCGCCTTGCACCGGAAGTTCGGCCGGCGGATGCAGGATCGCGACCTGCCGACATTCTCGTTCGACGCGGATTTCCAGGTCGAAAGCTATCTGCGCTATCAGGGCTCGTCCTTCGTCGAGCGGTTCGATGCCAACAGCTATCTGTATCTGACCCGGGCGATGGACTATTTCGACATCGCCGCCGACCACCATGGGGTGCTGGCGCAGGCATTTCGCGCTATCCAGACGCGGTTTTGCGTGGTGTCGTTCACCAGCGACTGGCTGTTTCCGACATCGGAGTCGCGCGCGCTGGTGCATGCGCTCAACGCCTCGAGCGCGCGGGTGTCGTTCGCGGAGATCGAGACCGACCGCGGACACGACGCGTTCCTGCTGGATGTGCCGGAATTTTTCGACATCTCGCGCGCGTTTCTGCAATCGGCAGGCAAGGCGCGCGGCCTGAAGCAGGACAGGCCGCCAACATGACCATGCAGCAACCGGTCTTGCCGCTGACCGGCATCGTGCCGCCAGACACCGGGCATTATCGCGGCGATCATCTGCTGGTGGCGCAGATGGTCGAGCGCGGCTCCAAGGTGCTCGACGTCGGCTGCGGCGAGGGCGATCTCCTGCAATTGCTGGAGACAAGGGGCATCGACGGGCGCGGCATCGAATTGTCGCGCGAGGGCGTCAACCGCTGCGTCGCCAAGGGTCTCGCGGTAGTGCAGGGCGACGCCGATACAGATTTGATCAATTATCCTGACGATGCGTTCGATTATGTGATCCTGTCGCAGACGCTGCAGGCGACGCGGCAGCCGCGTGTGGTGCTGGAGAATCTGCTGCGGATCGGACGGCGTGCCATCGTGTCGTTTCCGAATTTCGGGTTCTGGAAGATGCGGCTGCAGTTGCTGATCGGCGGCCATATGCCGCGCACCGAAAATCTGCCGGCCACCTGGTACGACACGCCGAACATCCATTTCTGCACCATCAAGGATTTCGTGCAGCTCTGCGGCGAGATCAACGTCAAGATGGAGCGCGCGGTCGCGCTCGATCTCTATGGCCGGCCGCTGCGGCTCAACGCGCCCTGGTGGTTCTGGAACATGTTCGGCGAGCAGGGCGTGTTCCTGCTCAGCCGCGCCGGCAAGGCGCGGTAGGGCTTCTTCACCTCTCCCAAAGGGAGAGGGAGCACACCGGCTTTGTCGAACGCGTCGCTACCCCACCATCGAGCGCGGGTCGCGCGCGGGCCAGCGCCCGGCTTCGACCAGCGCGATGAAGCGCTCGACCATTTCGTTGAACAGCGCGGGCTCCTCGAGATTGAGCACGTGGCCCGATTTCGGAAATATCGCTAACCCCGACGCCGGCAGGTGCTTCTTCAGAAACAGGCTGGGCTCGACGCAATTGTCGTCCTCATCGCCGCAGATGATCAAAGTCGGCGTCGGAACTTTTCGGATTGCCTCGGTCAATGTGTAGATCGAGGGCCTGCCACCCTGAAAACTGCGCATGGTGTTGGCAGAGCCCTTGGAATCGTGCCGGGCCAGCGCGTCGTAGAAATCCGCGTGTCCGCGCGGGTCCTTTAGCAGGAACGGAATCCGGCTCGGCGCCTCGCGCGTCGCCTTGGCGACTTCGGCGGCGCCGATCTTCTCATATTGCTCGCCATTGGCCTGGCATTGCCTGCGGAAGGCGTCGAGATTGCCGAGGTCCGAACCTGAGCCGACGGCGGCCAGCGTCAACGACAGCGCGCGCTCCGGCGCGTTCAGGCCGATCTGCAGCGACGAATAGGAGCCCATCGACAGGCCGACGAAATGCGCCTTCGGGATCTTCAGGTGATCGAGCACGGCAAGCGCGTCGGTATAGAAATGTTTGTAGGTGTAAACCTCTGATGACGGCGGCACATCCGACGGCGTGTAGCCGCGCGCGGAATAGGCAATGCAGCGGTGCCCGCGCGAGAAGTAACGCATCTGCGGTTCCCAATTGGTGTGGTCGGCCGCGAACTCGTGCAGGAAGATGATCGGTGTTCCGCTGCCTGCCTCCTCGAAATAGAGGCGGACATTGTCGCTCGTTGCGGCGTGGGGCATTTGATGTTCCTTCTCGTGAGCCGGTTCCAAAAAAAGCAGTTAGTGCTCGCGGCTGCAATGAGGCAGGACACATCTTTTCTTCATGAAATGATCGAGGAATGACCCCCAAATCAATCCCGCACTGCCGCATCGCGTCTTGCTCTCGCCATACCGCAACTCGCATTAGGAGCGCGAATGTCGGCTCTTCCACCAGCCGATGGGAATTGGGGGTGTCAAAGAGGGTTGAGTATGGTTCAGTTGTATGCGTTTCGCCGGTCGCTTCATGTCGTTGCGCTGGTATTGTGTTCGGCGGCATTCGTCGCTTCAGCCGCTCCGGCTTCAGCAAGGTCTCATCACGGCGCAGGGTGGCACGCTCATGCGCGTCACCCGGGCCATCACGCCAGGCGGCACTACGGTCATCGTCATTATCGGCACATCGCGCGCGCGTCGCGCTGGGATGCCGGCGTGGCGCAAATGCAGGCCCCGGGGCTTGGCCGACAGCAATGCCAGCGCCCCGTCGAGCGCCGCTCCCGGCGGTATGGCCACGTCCGGCGGGTTCGGTTCATCTGGCGTCGTCGCCGAAGCGCGCCGTTACATCGGCGGCAATCCCACCGGCCGTGGAAGCCTGTGGTGCGCGCGATTCATGAACTTCGTTTTGCAGCGCTCCGGCCATCACGGCACCGGTTCGGACATGGCGCGTTCGTTCGCTAGCTACGGCCAGCGCGTGTCCGGACCGCAGATCGGCGCCATCGCGGTGATGGGGCGACGCGGCGGCGGACATGTCGGCGTGGTCAGCGGTATCGACGCCGGCGGCAATCCGATCCTGGTCTCGGGCAACAATCGCAACCGCGTCGTGGAAGCGCCGGTCTCGCGCGGCCGAATTTACGCCTACGTGATGCCGACGGGCTGAGGCTTCTTACCTCTCCTCTCCCCGCAAGCGGGTGCTGGCGGCCGACGGCGCGTGCGTCGTTTACCGCTTTCTGCAGCGGAATAATCGCGCGGCCACCCCTGCTTTGCAAGAGCAATCAATTCGGGCCGATACTCGAAATGCAGGCTGTCGAAATGGTACCATCGCCCGCCCCAGATGAAGCCGTGGCGCTCGAAAATCTCGACGATCTCTTTCGGAATCCGATTGCGCCAGACGATCCCACCGTCAGGGCGTTTCGACCACAGCCAGTAGTCGCCGAACCTGGCGTTGATGTCGACGGCCGCGCCGAAGGCATGCACCGACAGCCGGTTGGTCTCGGCAACCGGCCGGCAGTTGTAGATGCCGGACATCGGGACAAGATACTGGGTCATTGCTGTGGGTAGTAAATCCAGTTCGCGCGAAACCTTGTCCAGCTGGTCGGCCACGCCATTGATTGCGGTTGCGCGGACTGTGCCGCCGCCATGGTTGGGCAGCCAGGAAACCGCCCGCAGGTTGGGTGTCACCTCTCCCTTGCGGCAGTCACCGTACATCTTCAGGAAAAAAGCGTCGTTGCGGATGCGGCCGGGGTCCTCGTCGGTCGCCGGTGCCTGGAACGGCGCCGTTGCAAGCGGGTAGGGAATGGCGAACTGGTCGCGAATGTCGGCCCGCTCGAGCAATTCGGCAAAGGGCTTGTCCGGGCGCGCGCTCCCAAGAGGCATGCGCGATCCGTCTTTCCAGATCAGTTCGCTGTCGGTATAGGACGCCAGCTTGTCCGGATATGCCGCGAGCAGTGCGTCGAGCTTGGAATCTGCGGAAGCGGAGAAGGGGAAACCTGCCAGCAAGAAGGCTACCAGGCAGGCAAATTGCATTTCTGATGTTCCGCGAGCAGGATCGTATTGACGTTCGTGGTTTCGAGCGAACTCAATTCTACATCAACCTGATGCGGGTGATACCAGGAAAACTGCGAAAAATAATTCGCCAGCGTTTGATCGACGAAGAATCGCCCGTGCCGCGCGTAAATTTCATTTCGTGCGACGCGCAACTCTGTCGAAGACAGGCCTTTGAGGTCTTCTTCGCCAAGAAAGCGCTGGTCGGAGTCCGCGAAGATGAACCCGCCATGAGCCTTGGCCCGCGTCGTTATCGAGGCCGAAATCCCCTGTGGCGCCGGTCCGATCGACGGCGACGGCATCGGCCGTTCGAAGGAAGCCGTGCCCGGCCAGAGCAGGACGGCGAGCCCCGCCGCAACGGTCAGGGCTCCCGCTCCGTATATCGAAAAGCGGCGGAGTCGCGATGGCGCCGCCACGGGTGCCGGCATCGACAAAAGCGATTGACCTTCGGGTGTCCCCAATGTCTCGCTGATCGAATCAATGAGGCGTCGCATGTGGAGGCGGAAGTCCTGGCCGGAATCGACTTTGGCCGCGTTGTAGGAGTGCAGCTCGCGCAGCGTGTCCGGCAGTTCGGACTCTTCCGGCATTGTCGCCCCGTTCACCAGAAGAGGAAGGATCGGTTTCTTGTGCTTCATTGCCGTTTCGATCTCGACGATCGCCGGGATCGCTAATGCGCGGCAGCTTTCCGTCCGGGTTCTGGCCGAGCCAATGCAGGCCGATGACTGCAACCATCACGTCACTGCAGAGAATCGCATTCTCGATACGGTTGCGGTAGTTGACGCCGGTCGGAATGCTGTTGACGTCAAAGAAGACGGATTTCTCGCTGTACTTCCCGATCAGATAATCGCTGATACGACCCGCCATGTCCTGGGCGTCGGCACGACGGTATGAAACCATGATCATGGTCATGGTGGCCCCCGAATTATCGATTTCCTTTCGTTCGTAACGCGGCGGTAGTCTAGCGCTCGCAACCGGAAATAGTAAGATCCTTCTGGGCGGCATGGTTTCTGGGACTATGAGGCGGCCGGGTGGCGGCGCGCCGATCCATGCCGGTGAGCTGACGGTAGGGTCGCCTTGCAACAGCCTTGGAACCTCTCCCCGCAAGAAGGAGGCGAGGGTGAGGAGGGCGCATCACCGCGCTCACAGCAACTTCGGCTCAAGCGTTGCAATCGCATCGCCAACGCCAATGGCGCCGCCGACGATCACCTCGGCATAGACCCCGCACTCGGCATGGCCGAGGCGGCGCATCAGCGTGGGCGGGATGTTGAGGTCCCGCGCCGCGGTTTCGGGATCGACGTTGATGGCGGCGCAGCGCGTGATCCGCTTTACGACCTTCAGGCGCGCCTCGCCGATGGCGAGGGTTTGGCCGAGCAGCTCGAATTCGTGCCAGGCCGGCCAGCCGCTGACATACAGGTTGGCGCGGAACCGCAGCGGATGAACCGGCTGGCCGACGATGTCCTCGATGGCCGCGACGCTGCCGAGATTGATGATGGAGACGACCTTTCTTGCGACATCCGAAAAGCTGTGGCCGCCGCCTGAAATGAGCTTCGGCGGTCCCTTAAGTTCGTGAGCGAAATTCGTCGCGAAAAACGCCTCAATGGCGGCGCGGCCCGCTGACGTTTCCAGGTCCGCTTGCGCAACGACCTTGCCGCACTCGCGAATGGTCAGGAGGTTGGTCTTATCCTCAAAATGGGTCTGCAATCCGGCCAGCCGCTCGTCGCGCATCAGCATCAGGAAATAGGACTTCGGCATCCACACCGGTGCCAAGGGATCGAAGCCGCAGGGGCCGTTCTCGATGGCGTAGCGCCGATCGGCGGGAAGCGTCCGGCCGACGCCCAGCGCAACCTGTGGCAGCGGTTCCGGGGAGAGGCCTTTGACGGGATAGCGATAAAGGCTGGCAATCTGGGCGGGCTGGATGGAGGACATCCGGCTTCTTAAGAGATTCCGCGGGGCGGCGCCACCGCACACGATTTTGTGAAGCCGCCTCTTCCGTTTCCGGAATCCCCTTCCCACATCTGGCCCAAGCCGGTGCAACGCTGGCGAAGAAACCGCCTGCCGGTTGAGGAATGTCAATGCGGCCTGCGGAAACCCAATGAAGATGCTGTGTCCGTGCCTTCGGGGCGGAGCGGCAGGCTGAGGGAAATACCGATGAATATTGAAAAATACACCGAGCGTGCGCGCGGTTTCATCCAGTCGGCGCAATCGCTGGCGATGCGCGACGGCCACCAGCAGTTTTCGCCGCTGCATATGCTGAAAGTGCTGCTGGACGACAGCGAGGGCCTCGCCGGCGGTCTGATCGACCGCGCCGGCGGCAATTCGCGCGCGATCCTGAAAGCGACCGAAGACGCGCTCAACAAGCTGCCGAAGGTCTCCGGAAGCGGCGCCGGACAGGTTTATCTCGCGCCGGAACTGGCGCGTGCGTTCGATGCCGCGGAAAAAGCCGCCGAGAAGGCCGGCGACAGCTTTGTCACCGTCGAGCGGCTGCTGCTGGGGCTGACGCTTGAGAAAGACAGCGATGCCGGCGGCATTCTCAGAAAGGGCGGCGTCACGCCGCAGAATCTGAATGCGGCGATCGAGGCCTTGCGCAAGGGCCGCACCGCCGACAGTGCGACCGCGGAAAACGCCTATGACGCGCTGAAGAAATATTCCCGCGACCTGACCCAGGCCGCGCGCGACGGCAAGCTTGACCCTGTTATCGGTCGCGACGAGGAGATCCGCCGCACCATCCAGGTGCTCTCCCGCCGCACCAAGAACAACCCGGTGCTGATCGGCGAGCCCGGCGTCGGCAAGACCGCGATCGTCGAAGGTCTGGCGCTGCGGATTCTCAATGGCGACGTGCCGGAAAGCCTCAAGGACAAGAAGCTGCTGTCGCTCGATCTCGGCGCGCTGATTGCGGGTGCAAAATACCGCGGCGAGTTCGAGGAGCGGCTGAAAGCCGTGCTGCAGGAAGTCACCTCGGCCGAAGGCAGCATCATCCTGTTCATCGACGAGATGCACACGCTGATCGGCGCCGGCAAGGGCGACGGCGCGATGGATGCGTCCAATCTGTTGAAACCGGCGCTGGCGCGGGGCGAATTGCACTGCATCGGCGCGACCACGCTGGACGAGTATCGCAAGCACGTCGAAAAGGACGCCGCATTGGCGCGGCGGTTCCAGCCGATCTTCGTCTCCGAGCCCACCGTCGAGGATACCATCTCGATCCTGCGCGGGCTGAAGGACAAGTATGAGCAGCACCATGGCGTGCGCATCACCGATTCCGCGCTGGTGGCCGCGACCACGCTGTCGAACCGCTACATCACCGACCGTTTCCTCCCCGACAAGGCGATCGACCTGATGGACGAGGCCGCGGCGCGGCTGAAGATGCAGGTCGATTCCAAGCCGGAAGAGCTCGATTCGATGGATCGGGAAATCATCCGGCTGAAGATCGAGCAGGAAGCGCTGAAGAAGGAAACCGACGCCGGCTCGAAAAGCCGCCTGCAGACGCTGGAGAAGGAACTCGCCGACCTCGAAAAGAAGTCGGCCGACCTGACCTCGCGCTGGAGCGCAGAGAAGAACAAGCTGTCGAACGCGCAGAAGCTGAAGAGCGAGCTCGATGGCTTGCGCATTGAACTCGCCAACGCGCAGCGCCGCGGCGAATATCAGCGCGCGGGCGAACTGGCCTATGGCCGGATTCCCGAGCTTGAGAAGAAGCTCACCGAGATCGAGGCCAAGGATAACTCTGGCGAGATGATGGAGGAAGCCGTCACTGCCAACCACATCGCGCAGGTGGTCTCGCGCTGGACCGGCGTGCCCGTCGACAAGATGCTCGAGGGCGAGAAAGACAAGCTGCTTCGGATGGAAGGCAGCCTCGGCAACCGCGTCGTCGGCCAGGCCGAGGCGGTGCATGCGGTCGCGACCGCCGTTCGCCGTTCGCGCGCCGGCCTGCAGGACCCCAACCGCCCGATGGGCTCGTTCATGTTCCTGGGCCCCACCGGCGTCGGCAAGACCGAGCTCACGAAAGCGCTGGCCGAATATCTGTTCAACAACGAGACCGCGATGGTCCGCCTCGACATGTCCGAATACATGGAGAAGCATTCGGTGTCGCGGCTGATCGGCGCGCCGCCGGGCTATGTCGGCTATGACGAGGGCGGCGCGCTCACCGAAGCGGTGCGGCGGCGGCCTTATCAGGTGGTGCTGTTCGACGAAATCGAGAAAGCGCATCCCGATGTCTTCAACGTGCTGCTGCAGGTGCTCGACGATGGTCGCCTGACCGACGGTCAGGGTCGCACCGTCGATTTCCGCAACACGCTGATCATCATGACGTCGAATCTCGGTTCGGAATTCCTCGTCAACCAGCCGGAAGGCGAGGACACCTCGGCGGTGCGTGATCAGGTGATGGGCACGGTGCGCGCGCACTTTCGCCCGGAATTCCTCAACCGCGTCGACGAGATTATCCTGTTCCACCGCCTGCAGAAGAGCGAGATGGGCCGGATCGTCGAGATCCAGTTCGGCCGGCTGCAGAAGCTGCTGGAAGAGCGCAAGATCGTGCTCACGCTCGATGCCGCGGCGCGCGACTGGCTGGCTGCGAAGGGCTGGGATCCCGCCTATGGCGCACGGCCGCTGAAGCGGGTGATCCAGCGCAACGTTCAGGATCCGCTGGCGGAGATGATCCTCGCCGGCGACGTTGTCGACGGCGATCACGTCGCGATTTCGACCGAGGGCAACGTGCTCACGTTCAACGGCAAGGCGCCGCAGACCGCCGAGATCGCACAGTTCGAAGCGCCGGTGCCGAAGCGGAAGCTGAACTGACGCAATTCCAAAACCCTCTCCGCGATGCGGAGAGGGCGATGACGTTGATGCCTCCCAAAAATGTTGTGCCTTAGAAGCGACTGGCGTCGCTGATCCGTGTCCCAAATTCAATGTGGGGCAGGATGCAACACGTCGGACGAGTGTTGCGTGAAAGAGACACGTCGCACGATTTAACGCTCTGGATGTAGAATTTTCTTGAACAACCTCGAGCAACGCCGCCACAATCCTTAACGTGGAGTTGAGGGGTGGGGGCTCACAGATGTTTCGTAGCGTTGTAGCGGTATTCGCAATCGCAAGCCTTGCATCGGGCTGTGCAGACATTCAAGATCAACTCACAGGTCGATACGGACCCAACCCCGATTGGGTTGGTATACCGTCACTATGACGGGCTTCAACGTCGTTGATGATGCCTGCATGAGCTACATCGACGACTTGTGGATTCTTGAGAGGAGAAAGGCTCGCAACGGTACGTTAATCGCTGCAACCGGCGCCGCAGTCGCGGGAATCGTCGCTGCGAATTCGCATCCCAGCGTAATAACCCTGGCTATTCTGGCCCAAGCCTTCGGTCTGGCAGCAGCTTTTAACACCGCGATTTCCGACAGTTACTTGTATACGCAGAACGCCGCTACGATAAAGAAACTGATCCGAAAGACGACCGAAGCCTACCGCACAGATTTTGCAAAGAAATTTACTGAGAATGAAGTTTCGTATCCGATGGGCACCCCTGGCGCCGCCTATCATAATATGCGGGAATATCTTGCGCTTTGCCTGCCGCCAACAATCCAGGCGCAAATCGAAGATCTCGTTGCGAACGCAAAGGCCAGCCCAGAAAATTCGGCAACAGACGTCGCATTGACCAAAGCAAAGGCAGATGCCACGGCAACTGGTCGGTCGTCGACGAATGGCACGGGCACTACTGCAACCAAAAGTGCGACGACATCAATCAAGGTGCAGTAAGCCGTCTTCCACCCCAGCGTCTACTTCTTCGCCACCTTGTAGATCACGTTCTCGATGTCCGACGAGAAGTAGATCGTGCCCGATGCCCCGACTCCGGTCGGAATGTTGGTCGGTAATCCGCCTGGCGCGGCGACGAAGCCGATCGGCAGATTTGGGGACGGCTCCAATTCAAAATTGCGGGAATTTTACACCGGGATTTTCAGCGATTACTGATTTGCCGCACGCCGGCCGTGCCGGCGGCATCGGATACGCGTGCTGCGCCGCCGCGATTGCTCATCATGGTGTCGAGACGATCGCGCTCCTTCTCGAAACTCGCCATCAGCGGGCCGTCGAGCGAGCGGCCACGCGGCAGCTTGATGCGCATCGGATCGACGAAGCGGCCGTTGACCAGAATTTCATAATGGACATGGGGGCCGGTCGATTGCCCGGTCGAACCGACGAAGCCGATCACCTGGCCCTGCCGCACCCGTTTACCGGGCTCCAGCCCCTTGGCGAACGCCGACATGTGGCCGTAGGCAGTCTCGTAGCCGTTGTTGTGCTTCAGCTTGACGTATTTGCCGTAGCCGCCTTCCGGGCCGGCGACTTCAACGACGCCGTTGCCGGATGCGAAAATCGGCGTGCCGTAGGGCGTGGCCCAGTCGACGCCGGTGTGCATCTTGACGTAACCGAGGATGGGATGGCGGCGGCTGCCAAAGCCCGAACGCATGATGGCGTTGTTGACGGGTTTGCGCACCAGGAACTTCTTCGCGCTCTTGCCGGTATCGTCGTAGTAATCGACCACCGCATCATCGGGGGTCTGGAAACGGTAGTATTTTTTGGTCTCGCCGCCGACGGTGAGCGAGGCGAACAGTACCTCGGGTTTCTCGGTGATGGTGGTGCCTTCGTCTTCGCCGGCGAAGAACACGTCGAACGAGTCGCCGGGCTGCACCTTGCGCTGGAAGTCGACGTCGTAGGAATAGATGCGAACCATGTCCTCGATGACGGCCGGAGGCACCTTGTTGCGCAGTGCGGTCTCGTAGATGCTTTGATAGAGCCGCACACCGGTTCCGTCGTCGTCGTCGTCGTCGTCGCTGTTGTCGGCGGTCTCGGTGATGGTGTTCATGCTCTGCACGTCGACGGCGACGTATTTGCCGAGGTCGGACAATGCGGCCACCGCTTCGATGTTGGAATCGTTGGCGACGATTACCCGGTAGGGCTGCAGCCGCTGGCCGGGGCCGGCAGGCGCCATCAGGATGCGCAGCTTCTGGCCTTCCTTCAGTCCGCCGTCACGGCCGCGGGCGCCGAGCGTGGCGGCGATGGATTTCGCCTCTTCCGGCGTGGCGCCCTGATCGCGCAGGATCGATGTGACGGTATCGCCCTTCTTGACCACGTGAACGCGTTCGCCGGATTGATTGCCGCCGGTGGCCTGTTCTTTCGTCTTCGGCAGCAGCGTGACGTTTTCCGGGACCACACGGGTTTCAAAACCGGCATAGGGATCGGCGGCGGTGCCCTCGGTGGCATAGGCCAATTTGAGATCCGACTGCGCGCCGGTGGCGTCGGCGGCAGCGTTGGCGAGCGTGGCGTAACGTACGCCGCTGTTGCCGCGCCAGTTCGAGGCATCGCGGACCCGCATCAGAACCTCGTCGAGCGCGACCACCGCGGCGAGCTTCGCCTTCGGCAGGATCGGCGCGAGGTCTTTGGTGACGAACGAAACCTCGGCATCGGGTTCGACCGCGTCGGCGTTATTCGGATCGTCGGCGGCCGCGGGGGCGCCGACATCGGTCAGCATGCGCTGCGCGTTGAACGGCGGGATCTTGGCGCTGAGATCGCTTGTCGTCATCGACAGATTGCCGGAGATGCGGATGAACGGCCGCACCCGCATCACGTCGCGGTTGCCGACGCGGGTGACCGTCGAAACCCGGACCACATTCCGCGCGGCGGTCGACTCGCCAGGCGGCGGCAGACGATCGCTTTTGTGCAGGCTGGCGTTCTTGTCGTTGGCGCCGAACGCGCCGCGCAGCGCGCCCTCGACGCGTTCCGGTACCTTGGCAAACGTCATTTCGCCGTCGAGCGACGCAAAAACGGCGCCGCCGATGAGAGCCGCGCCGCACAGACCAGTCAGGATGGTGCCGCTAAACCATTGCACGGAGACGCGGCGGCGATCGATTACCGCGGCTTCGGAGCCATCGACGGAAAGCGGCGGCTCGTGACCAAGATCGATGATCCCGATCTCGCGTCCGTAGCCGCCCCCGCGTGACGTCCTGTGGTTCAAACCACCGTCCCCCCAAATTCCATCAACATTCGACGAGACCTTCGCTCATCCCCAACCCGCAATCGCCCTCTTAAGGGGAGATCCGGAAGCATGGCGTGCCGCATGGATGTTCGGGAATCAAAGGCCAAAAGGCTGGCCGGAATCACGAACAACAATGGTGTGCAGATCTCTCGATGTTTCTCGACCGCAAGGAAAAGGCGATGGGTTCATGGAAGATCGCCGATCCCCGAATAGTTGAACGCCGGCAGCCCCCACTGGTGCCCGGCGATTCAACGCTTACGTAGTGCCAGAACGTCGCAGGATTGTGGCTCAAGTACGGCGCAAAGACCTTAAAAATCGAGGCTTCTTCGCAGTGCAAGATTCTCCTCCGTGATGCGACGATTTGTTGACAACAACCGTTGACAATGACGATCGGGCGGGCTTATAAACCGCCCACTGAGCGCGGCGCTGTCTTGGCCCTTGGCCAAGGCATGTTTTCGTGCCCGTGAAGCTCCTCACTAAGATGAGTGAATCAACAGCCGATAACAATCGGTTGTCATTTGCCGTCGAATGAGGGTCTTACGAAGCTCCCAGCGATGGGAGAGGGGTTTTTGGACCCCGGGCTGTTTGACAAGTGAAGATGAAGAAAGAGAAACGTGGACGGCGGAGTCCTTGCGAGTCTCGATTACTTGAAGACTTCGGTTTTCAGGTGTTGAGGCTGGACGAAAGACTTCGGCGGTACACGTTTACATAGGTTACACCATCGTTGTTCGCGATGTGAATCGCGTTCAATAAATATGGTGGGACCTCGTCAAACGTTGTGATCAGCCGGTTTAAAGTTTCAAGTCCAACTTGAGAGTTTGATCCTGGCTCAGAGCGAACGCTGGCGGCAGGCTTAACACATGCAAGTCGAGCGGGCGTAGCAATACGTCAGCGGCAGACGGGTGAGTAACGCGTGGGAACATACCTTTTGGTTCGGAACAACACAGGGAAACTTGTGCTAATACCGGATAAGCCCTTACGGGGAAAGATTTATCGCCGAAAGATTGGCCCGCGTCTGATTAGCTAGTTGGTGAGGTAACGGCTCACCAAGGCGACGATCAGTAGCTGGTCTGAGAGGATGATCAGCCACATTGGGACTGAGACACGGCCCAAACTCCTACGGGAGGCAGCAGTGGGGAATATTGGACAATGGGCGCAAGCCTGATCCAGCCATGCCGCGTGAGTGATGAAGGCCCTAGGGTTGTAAAGCTCTTTTGTGCGGGAAGATAATGACGGTACCGCAAGAATAAGCCCCGGCTAACTTCGTGCCAGCAGCCGCGGTAATACGAAGGGGGCTAGCGTTGCTCGGAATCACTGGGCGTAAAGGGTGCGTAGGCGGGTCTTTAAGTCAGGGGTGAAATCCTGGAGCTCAACTCCAGAACTGCCTTTGATACTGAGGATCTTGAGTTCGGGAGAGGTGAGTGGAACTGCGAGTGTAGAGGTGAAATTCGTAGATATTCGCAAGAACACCAGTGGCGAAGGCGGCTCACTGGCCCGATACTG
>Ga0208715_1000377_pt1 | contig 15595 bp, 8 predicted proteins | sample NGESurshal092012_3_FD_184473 | JGI IMG/M metagenome (GOLD analysis project Ga0208715, IMG submission 184473) | Arctic peat soil microbial communities from Barrow, Alaska - NGEE Surface sample 210 shallow-092012 (SPAdes) | ecosystem: Environmental > Terrestrial > Soil > Wetlands > Peat ... | reverse complement strand
TGTCGGGGCCGTGCTCCGGGCACGGGATCGACGGGAGGGGGAGCTCGGGCTTGTAGTACTCGTTGCGCGACACCGGGCACCACTCTGTGGCGAGGTATCCAGTGGTCGGATCGATGATGCGCTCCACCATTCCCGCTGGCGGGTTCCACGCATTCGGTGATGGGTATTCGCGCCACCCATTCTGGTAGAAGTCGACCCACGCGGGCGCGGCGAGCCTGCCGCCCGATGCGTCGCCGCTGATCGGCGCGGGGTTGTCGAAGCCGAACCAGAACGCCGCGACGATCGTCGGCGTGTAGCCGACGAACCACACGTCCGTGCCGCTGTTCGTCGTTCCCGTCTTGCCGGCGACGAGCCCTTTCACGCCGTACTCGCGCACGACTTTGCCGGTGCCGTAATCGACCACCGACTGCAGCATCGACGTAACCTGATAGGCGTCACGAGGATCCATCACCTGGACTGGATTCGGGTCGACCTCCGGAGAAATCCAGATGGGAGCGTCGTCAGAGGTGGAGATGCTCCGCACCAGCCGCGTCTTGACCTTGTATCCACCGTTCGCAAACGGCGCGTACGCGGTGACGAGCTCGATCGGCGTCACCTCGACGGAGCCGAGCGCCATCGAGGGTACATTGGGAAGCGGGCTGACGATTCCGTTCTTGTGCGCGGTCTCGATGATTCGCGGAATCCCGACCGCCTGACTGACGCGCACCGTCGCGGCGTTGGCCGATTTGATCAGCGCCTTGCGGAAGGTGATGCGTCCCGAGTACTCGTCGTTGTAGTTGGACGGCGACCAGACGTTGCGTCCCTGAATCACGTCGATGGGATCGTCATCCACTTCGGACGATGGCGTGTAGCCCGAAGCCATCGCCGCGGCATAGACGAACGGCTTGAACGCTGAGCCGGGCTGGCGATGCGCGAGCAGCGCGCGGTTGAAGTTGCCGCGCTCGTACTGTCGTCCCCCACTCAGCGCCCGGATGTCGCCGTTACGGGGATCGATTGCCACCATCGCGCCCTGTATCAGAGCGCGACGACCCGTCTCCGACTGGATCGCGGCAGCCTGGCGCCGAACCGCGCGATCGGCGGCGATCTGGGCATTGCGATCCAATGTTGTCCGAACGGTGAGATCGACGATGTCGGCGCTTCCGCTCTGGATGATCGAATCGACTTTCGCGCGCACCGCGTCGAGCGCGTACGAATCGTTCGGGTCCTTGGGCCTGTACTCATCGCGCGCGATTCGGAGCGGCTGCGCCTGGAGTCCCGACAGTCTGTTCGCCGAAACGTATTTCTCCTTGACCATGAGGCTCAGCACGAGATTGCGCCGATTGAGCGCGCGCTCCGGGTGACGCCGCGGCGTGTAAGCCGATGGAGCCTTCGGAAGCGCGGCGAGCATGGCCGCCTGGGGGAGATTCAGCTGACTGACGCTTCGACCAAAGAGATCTCTGCTTGCCGCCTCTACGCCGTACACGCCATTGCCCATGTAAATGACGTTGAAGTACAGCTCGAGGATTTGCCGCTTGGTTAGAGAACCTTCGATCAGACGCGACAGTCTGAGCTCCGCGAGCTTCTGACGTAGTGACCGGGGCGGATACTTCCGGACCGTGAAGGTGTTGCGCGCCACCTGCATCGTGATCGTGCTGAACCCTTCGCGCGTGCGCCCGGCTCTCAGGTTGGTAACGAGAGCGCGAGCGAATCCGCGCCAGTCCAGTCCGCCGTGCTGGTAGAACCGACGGTCTTCAGTCGCAATGAAGGCCTGCTGAACGAACTCGGGGACGGCGCTCAGGGGGACGTTGACGCGCCGGACCAGCTCCAGCCGCCCCATGACGCGGTTGTAGCGGTCGAGGATACGGCCACCCTGATCGGGCTCGAAGTTCTGGATGGCGCGAGGCGTCGGGCAGCCGTCGAAGCCGCACGTCACCAGCCACACATCGGTGAAGTAGACCGTTAGTATACATATAGCGAATAGGCCGAGCAGGATCGCACGGCGCCTCGCCTTGATCTCTAACAACAGTCGGGAAAAATGTATCGTGCTGTCCTCTTGTCGTTCGTTCTCGTCGCAGCCGCTTGCAAGGTCGGTGCGAATTCAGCTTCCGCCGCGAACAGTAATAGCGCCGCCTCGACTACCGTAGCGAGCGCGCCGGCTCAAAGAGCTGGTACGTCAGACACCTCACGCGCTCCATCGGGTCCAGTTTCCACTACGGAAAATGAAGCGCCTGGTTCCGCTGCCAATACGGCGGGATTGGCCACCGCGACAGCTTCCCCCGCCACTCAATCAGGCTCGGCAAATCCCAATCGCGTTCCCAATGAGATGGGACGAATCATGGTGCTGGAATATCACCTGATCAACGACCGCAATGCCGACTACTCGCGCGAGCGCGGCCAGTTCCGGAAGGATATGGAGCTGCTCTACGGTCGCGGCTACCGGCCGGTGAACATGTCGGATGTGCTCGACAAGAAGCTGGATCTTCCGCGTGGGCTGTCGCCTGTCGTTTTTGTTTTTGATGACGCCTCTCCCGAGCAGTTCCGCTACATCGACAACAACGGGACGCTCGAGATAGATCCAACCAGCGGAATGGGGATCTGGCTTGATTTCAAGAAGACTCATCCCGACTGGAATAACAAGTCCGTGTACTGTCTTCTCAACGGCGCGAAGGCCGGACACAACTTCTTCGGCGATCGCGGAATCCAGGGACAGAAATCGAACTGGAGATTCCGGAAGGTGAAATGGCTCGCCGATAACGGGTTCGAGCTGTGCGATCACACGGTGTGGCACGCGCAGCTGAGCAAGTTCTCCGACGCGATCGTTCAGGAGCAGATCGCGCGCAACGCACTGGCGATCGATTCAGCGGTGCCGGGCTACAAGATCAGATCGATGGCGTTGCCGCAGGGGTTGTGGCCGAAGAATCGCGCGCTGGCGAGCAAGGGATCGTGGACGAATCCCAAGACCGGCAAGACCGTGGCGTACAGCTGGCCCGTAGTGTTCGAGGTCGCGGGTGGGCCGATGCGGAGTCCGTACGATCCGGCGTTCAACCCCGGCATGACTCCGCGCATCCAGGTGATCGGGAACGCGATTGGGGCCATGATCACGAAGTTGGAGCAAGCAGGCAACATGTACATCTCTGACGGCGATCCAGCCGTCGTCGCGAAGCCGCCTGCGGCTACGGCCGCACTCGGCGCGGCAAAAAAGTAAGCGCGCAGTTACTGACCTTTCCGGCGGTCAGTCGGGCGAGGGTATCCTCTTCGGGAGCTCTCGCCTGCTGCTCGCCTTGCGGCTCGCGCACCGCGCCGCCTTGCAGCGGCGCTGGCTGCGGCCGCTCCCTCAGAGGACACCCTCACCCTCCTTCCCAACGGGTTTCGTAACTGCGCGCGGCGCTTCGCGCCGCGTGTGCGATAGTAACCGCAGCGCACTCGCGTGCCGAAGTTTCTGGGAGTGTCAGAGATGTACGTGTCACGCTCGTCGGTCGCGGGAATCGCGGCTCCGCCGCATCAGCGCGCTTAGGCGCGCGGAGATTCGGTCCTGGGCTGAGCGTGCTTGCGCACGAATTTCAGCGGCGTGCGCGCTGTTACATATCTCGGGCAGGGAGGCGAGGGATGTCCTCTGAGGGAGCGGCCGCAGCCAGCGCCGCTGCAAGGCGGCGCGGTGCAGCGAGCCGCAAGGCGACGCTGCAGGCGAGAGCTCCCGAAGAGGACATCCCTCGCCGACCCCGCGCGCGATGCACTAGAACAAAGCGCGCCCCACCAAGCTAGCGCGCAAGACGCTCCAGCTCGAACCAACGATCTACGGCGCGCCGAAGATGTGGTATGACTATGGAGCCGCCAACGATGAGGCCGACCGAAAGCGATTCGAACAGCTCGGCCCGCGTCACGTGCTCCTCGGCGCAGCGGGTGAGATGATACGTCACGCAATCATCGCAGCGCAGCACGAGCGATGCTACGAGCCCGAGCAGCTCCTTGGTTTTCACGTCGAGCGCGCCTGCTTCGTAGGTGCGCGTGTCGAGCGCGAAGAAGCGGTTGATTACGAGGTTTCCCTCACCCAGGATTTCCTCGTTCATCCGCTCGCGAAACCGGCGGAACTTCTCCAGCAAGCCTTGCTCGCCGTGCTCGTGCGGGGGCACGGACCGTCCTCCTCCCGACGCACTCGAATCGTTCAGCGCGCTGCCGCTTGCCGTCCGGGTTGTGCGACGCGGCCGCTTTCTCTGCGCCGGGTTCTTCCGTTCACTCAAAATTTCCACCCCTTGAGCGTCTTGATCGCCTTCTCCAACGCGACACGTTGATCAGGGTGCTCGGCCGTCGCGAGCAATTCTTCGTACGTGTCGATGGCGAGATCGACCGCCTGGTAGTCGTGCTCCGCGCCCGCCAGACTCGCCGCGTTGTCGGCAAGATTCGCTTTCGCGAGCTGGTCCTGTGGGAAGCGCGATGATACCTGCTGCCAGCGCGCCACGCGCTCCCTCGGATTCGATTCCGCCAGCGCCCACAGATGCCAGGCGCCCCTGTTCTCGGGATCGGATGCGATCGCGCGCGAGGCGAGATCACCCACTGCTTCCGGGCCCGCGCCGATCAGCCAGTAGTGATTCGCCAGCGCGACGAGCGCTTTCGCGTCATCCGGACGCTCAGTCACCGCGCGCTCGAGAGCCGGCAGTGGATCAACCAACTCTTCGCTGGCTCGAGATGCGTGCGGCTCAGTCATGCGTGCGAGATGCGTGCGGACCGGTCATCGTAGTAGTGAGAGGCTTGGCTCAGCCATGCGTGTGCGAGGCGTGCGACTAGTCATCAATCTTTCATCATAAGAGCGCCGTTCCTGACTTTCATTCAAGTCTTGAATCCGACGGAAAAGCTCCCAGCCGTAAGGCTGTAAAGCTTAAAGCTCCCTGCTTGGGTATTGTAAGACTCAGAGGCTTCGGTATTCGACGGCCGTGAGGTTTCGGTATTGAACGCCCCAAAAGGTAACGGTAAATCTCGAATCCGAAAAAGTGCGCTGGACTTTCCCGGCGCGGGAGCCTACCATTCAATTGTTGCTGGACAATTCCGGCGGTCGATAGTACCATTCTTGCACCAGCGCAGCCTAGCAGCGCGCCATTCCATATAGAATAGGGTTCCGGTAATCGCGTGAGTTTTAAGCCGCGGTGCGCGTGAGCCATTCGAGCAGCACTTTTCTTCTCAGCCACACCACAACTGCATGAACGAACGTCGACGTCCTTTTCGTCGCGGCCGGAGGTCTCGTCAGTCCGGCAATCAGCCACAAACTCCACTCACCGAATCCTACAGTGATGTAGATCCGTACCTGGAGCCCATGGATTCTTCGACACCAACCCCCAACGCAGCGCAGATACCCGACGCGCGCGACAATATGACATCACCAGCCATTCCTTCTCCCACTCCCACTCCACCTCCCACTGCCGCGCCCAGCGCGGCGGCGAATTCCGAATCCAATTCCGGCGCCGACGATTCGCCCAATGGATCGGGCGACACCGACGCTTCCCCACAGCAGCAACAGCAGCAACAGCAGCAACAGCAGCAACAGCAGCAACAGCAGCAACAGCAGGCGCCGTACAATCCGCAGACATCGGGCGGCGGGGGCGGGAGCGGGGAGAGGGGCGGCCAGCAGCAGCGCGATGGCAATCAGCGGCATCCTGGTGAGCGCGGCGACAACCGTAACAACGGACGACGCGGCCGCAATCAGCGCGGACGCGGCAGACAGCGTCCGCAGAGCGGACCACGCGGAGGCGGCGGCGGCGGTGGTGGTGGCGGCAGCGGCAGCGGCGGAGCAGAGCAGGCATCGCGTGCACCCGTCGCTCCTGTCATTCCGGATGGAGAGACCACGGGATGGTTTGATCCGCAGCGCGAGGGCGGCTTCATTCGCCGCGCCGCGAACAGCTACCTCGCCGAGCCGGGCGATGCGTACGTGCCGACACAGGTCATGCGGCAGTACATGCTGCGCCGCGGCGATCAGGTGCTCGCCACCACCGGACACGATCATCGCAATCGCGTAGTCGTCGTCGACGCCAAGGAGATCAACGGCGCCGATCCGGAGGCGGCAACAAGGCGCCCTGATTTCGGCTCTCTCACCGCGTCGTATCCCGAGCGCAAGCTCAAGCTCGAGACGGGAAAACCCGCCAAGACCGGCCCCGAGCTGACCCGCAGAGCGATCGACTTGATCGCGCCAATCGGGTACGGCCAGCGCGCACTCATCGTCGCCCCGGCACGCGCCGGCAAGACCATGCTCCTCCAGGCGATCGTCGAAGGCGTGGCGATCAACCACCCCCAGGCGACCCTCCTCGTTCTGCTCGTGGACGAGCGCCCCGAGGAAGTGAGCGAGATGATCACCTGGGGCTATGGCGAGGTTGTTGCCTCCAGCTTCGACATGCCCGCGGTTCGTCACACCGATGTGACCGAGATGGTGCTCGAGCGGGCGCGCAGACTCGTGGAGCTAGGCAAGGATGTCGTCATTGTATTGGATTCCATTACGCGCATGGCGCGCGCTTACAACACCGTGGAACGCGGCACCGGCCGCACCCTCTCCGGCGGACTCGATTCCTCCGCGATGGCGAAACCCAAGGCCTTCTTCGGCTCCGCGCGCTCTGTCGCTCCGGAGCACGGCGGCGGATCGCTCACCATCATCGCTACCGCGCTCGTCGAGACCGGATCACGGATGGACGACGTCATCTTCGAGGAGTTCAAGGGCACCGGCAACTGCGAGATCAAGCTCGATCGCTCGCTTTCCGAGAAACGAATCTTCCCGGCGATCGATGTCGCTACCAGCGGCACACGTCGTGAAGACAAGCTCTTCCGTCCTGATCAGCTAGAGCATGTCTACACACTCAGACGCGGTCTTCAGCAAATGCCCTCCAGTTCGGCAATGGAGTGGCTCATCAAGCGCATCGCGGCAACGCCAAGCAACGACGCGCTGCTGGAAGGTCTGTAGACAGGCTCGCTCGCTTCTGCCCCGTTTCTCCGTGGTCCTCGCGTGGGCGGGGGCGCTCCTCTTCGTTCCGGCAGTACTCGCATCCCAGGCTGCCCTACCAGCAGCGCCGAGTCACCCTGAAGTAGTCAACCTCACGCTCAAGGGCGTGAAGGTCATGAAGCAGAGCGATCTCCTTCAGAGCATCTCGACCACGTCTTCGCACTGCAACGGCTTCGTGCTCGTGCCGTTCTGCTGGATCAGCAAGTCGAAGTACTTCTACACCAAGAATTATCTCGATCACAAGGAGCTCGAGCGCGACGTGCTCCGCGTGCGCGTCTTCTACTGGAAGCGCGGCTACCGCGAAGCCGAGGTGGATACCGCGGTCGTAGCAAGGGGGCGCAACCAGGTCGGCGTCACCTTCCTCATCAAGGAAGGACCGCCGACGATCGTTTCCGAAGTCATCATCAGCCAGCCGACGCCGCTGCTATCGCAAAGGGAGATCGAGAAACACGTCGTGCTGGGGAAGAACGGGCCGCTCAATCTGATCAGGCTCGACTCGTCGCGGATCTTTCTGCAATCAACACTATTTGACAAGGGATACGCCGACGCCGAAGTGGACACGTCGGTCGTCATTGATACCGCCTCGCGGACGGCGGTCGTCAAGCTCACGCTCAATCCGAAATACAAGACGACGGTCGAAGACATCGTCGTCACTGGCAACGACGACGTGAGCGAGCGCACGATCAGGAAGTCGCTGACCTTCCATGTCGGCGACATCTTCCGCCGCTCCGAGATGCTCCGCAGCCAGAGAGCGCTCTACGAGTCGAATCTCTTTCGCCGCGCCGCCATCGAGCCGCGTCCGCCAATCGACATCGCCACTCCCGACTCGGCGAAGGTGGTCGTCGTCACCGTGCAGGAGGCACCTCCGCGGGAGGCGCGCCTGAGCGCCGGATTCAACACGATCGATTTCTTCCAGGTCGAAGGACGCTACACTCACTACAATTTCATGGGCGGAGCCCGGCGGCTTGATGTTCAGGGGGCGGTTGGAAATCTTCTCGCGAGCTCGCTCAACGGACGCGGCATCTTCCGCAACGCATCCGTTCCGCAGACGAGCAGCCTCGCGCCCTACTTCGTTCCGACCTACAACGCGAGCATCGACCTGCGCCAGCCGTGGTTCGGATCACCCCACAACGTGCTGGCGCTGAGCCTGTTCACGCACCGCCGCAGCGCGCCCGGCATCTACGTCGATCGCGGCTATGGAACGAGCTTGACCTTCACGCGGGACCTGACTGACCGTGCGCCCGCGAGCCTGAATTACAGGTTCGAGATCAGCAAGGTCGACGCGGGCGATGTGTATTTCTGCATCAACTACGGTGTGTGCGACCTGCCGACACTCCAGGCGCTGCGCGGCAACCAGCGGCTTTCGCCATTCACCATCACCTCGTCGATCGATCGCACCAATGATCCCTTCTCGCCCAACCAGGGATACCGCGCCAATGCAAGTGTCGAGCACGCGTCCGCATTCACGCTCTCCGATTTCCGCTACAACCGCGCGACGCTGGACGGTGCGGGCTTCTATCAGGTTCGAAAGCGCGGCGCGATCGGCGTGCACGCTCGTGTCGGCTGGGTCAGTCCACTGGGCAGCACAACGCAGGCGGTCGGTGTCGACGCAGCGTTCGGCGACGGAATCCTCCACCCGAGAAAACGGTTCTACGCGGGCGGATCGCACTCGGTGCGCGGCTTCGGCGAGAATCAGCTGGGGCCGCGCGTCCTCACGATTCCAATCGGCATGCTCCAGTCGCACGACAGTCTGAACACAGCGTGCACATCGGGAACTGACGTCACTGCATGCGATCCCAATGCTGGGGGGCTCAAGGATCGCGACTTCGAGCCGCGTCCGCTGGGCGGAAATTTCGTGGCTGAAGGAAGCGTCGAGGCGCGCTTTCCGGCGTGGCGGGACCTGATTGGAGCGGTCTTCGTGGACGCCGGACTGGTCCAACAGAAGACCAATCCGACCCTTCCCAAGCGCAGGGCGGCCATAACTCCCGGCGTCGGAGTGCGGTACCATTCTCCTGTAGGCCCAATCCGTGCCGATATAGGCCTCAACCCCGGAACCGCCGAGTCCCTGCTGGTTGTAACCGAGAATATCGTGAATGGCCAGAAGACGCTCGTCACTCTACAAACGCACCGGATCTACGCGCCCGGCCAAAGCGGCGGCATTCTCAACCGGGTGGTCCTCCACCTGTCCATCGGCGAAGCGTTCTAATGCGTAGGTGGTGGGTGCGCCTTCTCGCGGGATTGGCGGTGGTGGGGTTGCTGCTGGTCGGCGCAGCGTATCTGCTCACCAACAGCGACTGGGGTCGCGAGCGAATTCGCCGCTACGTCCTGGGGCTCATTCAGAGCAACACTCACGGCATCGTCCACATCGGCAGCGTCACCGGAAATCTCCTGCACGGAATCACGCTGCACGATGTCGTGATCACCGACAGTGCCCGCGCGCCATTCGTCAAAGCGGACGAGATCTGGGCCAAGTACAGCCTCAGCACGCTGCGCGGCAAGAAAATCGAGCTCAACGATGTGAAGCTTGTACGCCCGATCATCGTGATCGACCAACAACCGGGCGGAAAGTGGAATTACGATCGGATCTTCCCCCGCGACACGGTGACGCGCGCTGGAGTGAAGAAAACCGGATGGGGAACATGGATCCGCTTAAACAATGTCACCGTGGTCAACGGGGATGTCACGGTGCGATCGCCATGGGATCCCGGGCACGCCACGCCTGCCGAGCGTGCCGACAAGGTTCGAGCTGCACTCGGGCCGGAGGGCAGGCTCAAGATTCTGCAGGTCGCCAAGGGTTATCAGAAGGAGTCGAGCTTTCATAGCATCAACGGATTGTTTCCGCTCGTGCGGCTGGAAGATCCTGGATACAGGAATCGCCTGGTCGATGTTGCGGCACTGAAGATGATCGCCGAGCCCTTCCGTCCGCCCGTTGCCGACGTGCGAGGGTTGACGGGCACGTTCGAGTTCACGGGCGATTCCGTGTGGTGGAAAGGAGCGCGCGTGACGTTTCCCGCGACGCGGGCAAGCGGCGATGGACGCTACTACATGGAATCGGGCGACCTGCATCTGCGGCTCCACGGTGATCCGGTGCGGCCAGCCGACATTCGCTGGGCGATGCCCCACCTCCCCGAGGACGGATCCGGGAAGCTCGACTTCGGACTGGACTGGACCGGCAGCAAGAGCGTGTACCTGGCGCAGAACATGGATGTGACGCTCGAGAAGTCACACATCACCGGAAAGATCGAGGCGACTGTTACCGACACAATCGCCTACCGCGATGCGAATCTGAGCTTCGCCAATCTCGATACGCGGCTGCTGACGCGACTCTTCCCGACGATGACATTCCCGCGGCCGCTGACGCTGACCGGGAAAGCGGCATTTGACGGCGGAGAGCATGCGCTGAGAGTGAACGGAGATGTGGTCGTGGACGACCGGCTCTCGGGGCGCAGCCACCTCATTGCGAACGGCGTGATGGGACTGTCCAAGGGCATCTTCACCGCGCGCGATCTGCACGTGCGCATGATGCCACTGCAGATGGGCCTCGCCAAGGCCATTGCTCCAACCCTGCGAGTGGGTGGCATTCTCACGGGTACCGCCACGCTGAACGGTTCCTCCGCGGGCATCATGACGGCGCAGGGCGATGTCACCCACGTCGAGCTCGGAGCGCTCTCGCGCGCGACAGGTCGTGCCGCGATGCGCGCGCGCGGCATGCCCTGGTATGACGTCGATGTCGTGATGCATCCGCTTGCTCTCGCAACCCTCGGCCGGTACATGCCGAGCGTCGGACTGCGTGGCAGCGGCAACGGTCCGGTGCGGCTCAAGGGATTCGAGAACGACCTCGCAATCAACTCGCAGCTCACTTTCACCGATGGTGGATTTCTCGACCTGCGCGGAACGATCGATCTCGCGAGCAAGGACGCCGGCTACAACCTCCAATTCAATGCGAAGCAGCTGAACGTGAGCACGGTCTCGGCGAATGGTCCAAAGACTTCGCTGACCGCGGTGGGATCGGCGCGTGGACGCGGGTTCGATCCTGCCACGATGCAGGCGCAGCTCGTCGCCGATGTGGGCGCCTCCAGCATCGATACCGTTTCAGTTGACAGCGCGAATGTCAGAGTCGCGATCGCCAATGGCATTGCGCGGATCGACACGCTGGCGGTCGGGCTACCTCAGGGAATCGTCGAGGCGAAGGGCACGATCGGGCTCACGCCGGCGCAGACTGGAACGCTGTCGTATCATGTCGCCATTGATTCGCTTTCGCGTTTTGCGGGACTGATCTCCAAGGACACGAGCATCGTTCGTCCGCGCCCGGGCATCCTGGCGCAGCGGATCGCGAGGGCCAGGGCCGACTCCTCGCGAATCGCTCGTGCCACTGAGGTCGAGCGGGCGGTGACGGGCATGCGGCTGCCGCGCACTGTGGTCGATACTCCGGCGGCTGTGCACAAGAACGATCTATCGGGGTCCGTGCGTGCGGATGGAGTGGTCACCGGCAGCATCAGGAACTTCACCGCGAAGGGAACCGCTTCCGGCTCCAACATTGTAGCTCGCGGGAACACGGTCGGCTCGTTCACCGCCGAGTACGACTGGATCAACGCGCGAACCCCACAATCGCAGGTCAGAGTCAACGCGCAAGCCAGATCGGTTCGCGCCGTCGGATTCGATCTCGACAGCGTCGGCGCGAAGCTCACCTATCGCAAGCCGAATGGCACCGTGCAGCTCGTCGTCAATCAGGACAACGCGCGCACCTACAGCGCGGATGCGGCGTTCACGCTCGACAAGATCCGCAACGCACTGACACTGAATACTCTCAAGCTCCAGTTCGATACGAGCGTGTGGGCGAGCACTCGGGTCGCGGCGCTGCATTGGGGTCAGGCCGGCGTAGAGGTAGATAATCTGGAGCTGCGCAACGGAGTGAACGGACGCATCTACGTCAACGGATTCATTCCGCAGCAGGGCAACGCCAGTCTCGATATCGCGGTCGACAACCTGAATGTTGGAGACGTGATCGCGCTGACGCAGAGCGACATCAATGCGAAGGGTCTGTTCTCGCTCAACATTCACGCGACCGGTACGCTCGACAATCCGCAGTTCAAGGGAGCGTTCGGCGCGACTGATCTCCTGTACAATGGGAGCATCGTGCCAGAATTGCACGGCAACGTTGAATACGCGAATCAGACGCTCACGGGGCGCGCTGAGGCGATGCGCGCGGGCAAGCAGCCATTTCTGATCGCCGAGGGAACGGTACCGATCAATCTGGCGATCACGGGCGTGACGGGATCCAGATTCCCCGCCAACAGGCAGATCGCCCTCAGCATCAACGCCGACAGTCTGCCCCTCGATCTCATCCCGCAATTCAGCGATTACATCTCCAACATGAAAGGCCGCGCCAGCGGCTCGTTCAAGGTGGGAGGCAGTCTCAATCGTCCGCAGCTCTCCGGACAGTTTGCGCTTCACGAAGGCAAGGCGAGGGTCGTTCCCGCGGGCATCAATCTCACCCAGATCGAAGCATCGATCCGGATGGTGGGCGACAGCGTCGTGATCGATTCGGTTGCGGCTTACAGCAAGGGGCGCATCGTTCTCACCGGGGGCATTGGGGTTGGCTCGGTCACCACGCCTAGTTTCGATCTCAAGCTCCAGACGCACAACGCGCAGGTTCTCAACAACCATCGCGGAGAGCTTCGGGTGAGCGTGAATCTCGCGATGACCGGGCCATTCAAGGACGCGCACGTCACGGGCGACGTTCGCGTTAGCGAAGGCGTGCTCTACATCCCGCCCTCGGAGAACAAGAATCTCGTCGGCCCGGACGACCCCGCGATCTTCAACGTGCTCGACACGGCGGTGATGGCCGATCGCGAGCTCTTCCCCACCCAGTCGCCGCTGCTCGCAAATCTACGGATGGATGTGAATCTACGCGTGGATCACGACGTGTTCGTGCGCTCACGGGAGGCAAACGTCGAGGTGTATAGCGATGGCGATCTGGGCGTGCACGTCAACCGCGCCAAGGAGACGCTGGTGCTGGACGGCGTGCTCCTCAGCGAGCGCGGCGTGTACACTTTCATGACCCGCACATTCAACATCAAACGCGGCTCGGCCACGTTCATCAATTCCACGGAGCTGAACCCGACGCTGCAGGGAACGGCGGAGTACGAAGTGAAGCAGCCGAACCGCGAAGCGATCAACATTCAGATCGTGGTCGGCGGGACGTTGCGGACGCCTAACATCTCGCTCACCAGCGACGCGCAGCCGCCGATTCCGCAGAGCGATCTCCTCAGCTACCTCGCGTTCGGGCGGTCGTCGTCGTCGCTGGTTCAGCTCGAGGGCTCGGGTCTCACGAACGGCAGTGGCGGCTCCAACCTCGTAGGCGCCGGCGCGGCCCTCGCCAGCCGCCAGCTCGCGGGTATCGCGATCGGTGTCGCCGCCGACCAGTTCGCCGGCGAGGCGGCGCGCTCGCTCGGCGTCGACGTGTTCACGATCACTCCGGCCGACGTGCAGACCGACGTCGGCACCTTCCTGCGCGCGACGCAATTCGAGTTCGGGAAGTACGTCAAGTCGCACACTTTTGTGGCGGTGAAGTCGCCGCTCGACCCCAAGGCGCTTGTGCGGCCCGGCATCCAGATCGTTCACCGGTTCGGCGGCCTGCGTGGGTACCGGCTGGAGGCGGGCGTTGACACGCGCTACCTGCTGCGAGAGCCAACACTGGCGAGTGATCAGACCGTGGCCACCACGAGCGCCTTTGGCGCGTTCCTGATTCGGGAGTGGCGGTTCTAGCGCTCCTGTTCGAGTTGGTAGCGCAAGCGCCAAGGTCTCTACCCTACACCGTGGCGAGCAGGTAGCCTTCCTCCATGTGCGGCCGCGCCACTGTCATCAATCCCGACGGGATCACCGAAAAACTTTACGGCTTCACGCGCAAATTTGCCCCGAGCGATTGGAAGCCCCGCTACAACCTGAACCCGCGCGAAGCGATTCCGGCGGTCTACTACGACCCGTTCCTGCGGCAGCGCGTTCTGCGCCCGATGCACTGGAATCTCATTCCCTCGAAACTCGAGAGCAGAGAGAAAGTCGATGACTTCGACGCGCGCTATTCGACCTTCAACGCCAGAATCGAGACGGTTGCGTCGGCGCCGACCTTTCGCGACTCGTGGAGTACGCAGCGCTGTCTTGTCGTCGTCGATGGGATCATCGAGTGGATCGGTGAGAAGGGACGCAAAACCCCGCATCTCATTCGACGGAAGGACCAGGCACCGTTCGCGATGGCTGGCCTATGGAGCCGCTGGCGCGGGAAGTCGGGTGACGATGAAGTCTGGTCGTGCACGATCGTGGTGAAGGACGCCGACGACTGGTACCGTCGCTTTCACGATCGCATGTCGATGCTGGTCCCACCTGAGGCTTATGACAGGTGGCTCGATCCGGAACGGAAGAACGGACAGCTCGACCTGTTGAGCAACAATCCCTTTCCGAAGGACGAGGTGCTGGAGTTTTTTCCTATTTCGCGACGCGTCAACAACCCTAAAGACGACTCGGCGGAATGTCTCGAGCCGGCAGTCGTTAACTCCTGAGCACTGCCGAATTGTTGTTTTCAAGGTGAAGACCGTATAACACGCACTCCGAGGTTCGCTGGCGGCGTCGAACCGTAGAGAAGGGAGAGGATGACCGGATACGTCACCTTCGTGTTGCCGGTGGCTTCGTCCGGATCAACGATGTCGTGCGGAAGGCGAAGGGAATCCGAAAACTCGAACATCGACACGTGTCCACCGGTGGCGGACCAATGCGCCACGAGCTCGTCGATTGCGTCGCGGTTGACGGTCTCGTCGTTCGCATTCACGAGCACGCGAATGTCGCGCGCACCAGGCGCGTGTTTGTCGGCGGCACGCCGAATGGCCGCACCTAACCGGAGCATCTGCCCGACCCCGCGTGTGCTCCAGCCCAATGTACGATCGGGGCGCAGAGTGTCGGGAGGATCGTTCTTCGAGTAATTGGGCAAGCGCAACGTGAGATTCATTATTGGCGTCTCGACGACGGTCGACACGTGCGAAAGGCCGAGTGCGGGAGTGACGATTACCACCCGACTCACCGGCCGGAACTGCGCGGCCCACGCGGCCACATTCCCGCCGAGACTGGCTCCGAGTACGACGACGGTATCGCCGAGGCCGCTCGCAAGATCGATCGCGGCGTCCGCGACATCCCGCAGTGATTCCGCTGTCAGGCGCCCGAGGTCGTCGGCAGTTGCTCCCCGGAGCGCGTGCTGGGGAAGTCTCGGGACGAACACGTTGTCACCGCTGTCGTAGAGCGTGGCGGCGAGCTTACTAAATTGACGTGGCGAGTTTGTCAGGCCATGAAACAACACAAACGCTCGCGGCGTGCGATGAGCGTGAACGAGGATGATCGATTCGCCACCAGTCGCGGCGGCTCTGTCGGCGTGTTGAAAAGCCTGTGCTAATTGCATAGCTGCTTCGTAATCACGCGCTGGTTTTGAGTGAGGCCCCAGGGAGCGGACGCTCGTAGGCAACACCGCGGCCAAACCCAGATACAGCACGGCGGCCCGCCAGAGAATTCCGAAAGCACTCATACGACCTCTTTATTCAGATCCAGCGACCAATGCGGGCGAACCATTGCCGACGCCCGGTGGTCGAGAGGCCGTAC
>Ga0208715_1000368_pt1 | contig 15736 bp, 15 predicted proteins | sample NGESurshal092012_3_FD_184473 | JGI IMG/M metagenome (GOLD analysis project Ga0208715, IMG submission 184473) | Arctic peat soil microbial communities from Barrow, Alaska - NGEE Surface sample 210 shallow-092012 (SPAdes) | ecosystem: Environmental > Terrestrial > Soil > Wetlands > Peat ... | reverse complement strand
GGTTGGGTGGCGTCCTCCCGTGCTCAGCGACCAATATGGTTGCGGCTGCGTGAAGTTCGGGACGAAGAGGCCGCAGGTTCAAATCCTGTCACCCCGACCGTGTTTCCGCAGGCCAGAGGCCCTTACCAGAGTTGGTGAGGGCCTCTCTTGCTGCCCGTACCGCAGCAAAATACCGCAAGTACCGCAACAAATCCGAACATTTGAGCTTCTCATCACGTGGGTTCCCCCAGCCGGCGCTGCGCTTCGCTGGGACGAAGAGGCCGCGGCTCAAATCCTGTCACCCCGAACAGAGTTCTGGCGGGTCATTTCTGAAGGAAAGTGTCGGAAGGAGCACTCGAAGACCGGGTTGGCATCGGAGACATCGACTCACTCGCGGTCTACAAGGACACCGCCGGTGAGGTGGAGGTCATGTGCCTGGGGCAAACCTGCCCGGCTTGAGACCGTGTGGCTCGGCGGCAAGGAGCGACCGGCGTCCACAGACCAAGTTCGCGGATTCTGTGACCTCCTTCGTGACCAGACACCGGCAGACCAAACGGCAGCGGGATGAAGTGGAAGAAGTGCCACGGTGTACCGCCGAGGGGCGAGATGTCGCTGCCACCCGGGTGAAATCGTCTTCTGACACAGGCATCCCAACCAGCGGTGACGTCACCGCACGGGGAACTTCATCCTGATCGCGCATCCTCGGAGACCCTTGGGTGCTAAACGATGGCTGGGCACAGCGTCTACAAGATCCAGCGGGCTGGACGCCACTGGCTGACCCACGGCGTCTCATCTCTGCGGGGTGATGCTATCGATTGGGGTCCTCGTGATTCTCGGATAACAACATCGCGTCCCGGAGGTGCCAGATGGCTGAGCCATTCTCGGATGAGCCGTTGTCGAGCTGGAACGAAGGCCAAGCGAAGGTCAACATCATCAGCTTCGTCGAGCAGACCTGCGGCCAAGGCACCGCGAAGGCGGTTCCGGTCGAGGAGCGGGTAGCCGTTTTCGACAACGACGGCACGCTGTGGTGCGAGAAACCCATGCCGATACAGCTGGACTTCATCCTGCGCCGACTCGTCCAGATGGCGCATCCGGACGATGGACTGCGTGGTCGTCAAACGTGGAAGGCCGCTCTTGAGAAGGACTACCGCTGGCTGGGCGCCGCGATCGACGAGCACTACACCGGCGACGACACCAAGGCGATGATGCTGGTGGCTGGCGTGCTTGCAGCTTACGAGAGGATCTCCGTTGAGGAGTTCGAGGCCAAGTCAGACGCGTTCCTCCGATCGACGCAGCACCCGACGCTGGGTCGGAGCTACCTGCAGACCACCTACGCGCCGATGGTCGAGCTGCTGGCCTACCTGGAGACGAACGGATTCAGCAACTACGTTGTCTCCGGCGGCGGCCGCGACTTCATCCGCCCGGTCACTCAGGAGCTGTACGGCATTCCACGTGAACGGGTCATTGGGAGTGCCACCACACTCGAGTACCTCAGCGGCGGGGGCGGTGGCACCGTCATACACAAGGCGGAAGCCGACTACCTCGATGACGGGACCGAGAAGCCAGTTCGCATCTGGAGCCGAACCGGGCGCCGGCCGATCCTCGCAGCCGGCAATGCCAACGGAGACATCCCCATGCTGGACTTCACCCGGCACGACGACAAGCCTTTCCTTCGCCTCCTTGTTCTCCACGACGATGCAGACCGTGAATTCGCCTATGTCTCCGGCGCGGAAGGGGCCCTCGAACGAGGTGCCGCGGTCGGCTGGACCATCGCGAGCATCAAGAACGACTGGAACAAAGTCTTCTAGCAGTGCGGTGCCAGGGGTGCCTCAAGGGCAGAACGATCCGGGACTTGACCGACCATGCAGATTGCGAACACCCTTCATCGGCTTGTTCACGCTCAAGCAGACATCCGGTGGTCTTCTGTCGACCGTTCGCCGATCTGTAAGCGGAATGGCGGATCCAAGCGGTCAACGCAACAGGAGCGTGCGGCAGCAGTTTGGCGAGATGCCGCCCTCGCACGGACCTGCTCGTTCGGCATCGGTAGCGCTGGTATCACCCGCCAGGCATGAGGTGCTTGGCCGTCTCGTGCAGTCACCGTGTACGGGTGAAGACGCCGGTGACCTGCGTGCCGTCCGACGAGACTCGGGAAGAGCGCGGATTGTGCTACCCATCCATCGCCGAGCATGGCCTCATCGGAGACCTGCAAACGGCAGCCCTGATCCCGACGGATGGGTAGATGGTTACCTCAGCGCAAGAACCCAAGTGCCGATACGGGGTCAGTTTTCACGTGCCCGTCGACAGGCAACATCTTGAGGCGTCTCAATGACTCCCGGCGTTCGTGGCGGTGGTCCACGATGGGGGATGGGTATCCACCGGGTGGTCCGCCGTCAATCGTCCAGGGCTCGTGGATCGACTTCTCGTCCACTGGGCGCAGCTCGGGCACGTACCTGCGGACATAGTCCCCGTGGGGGTCGAACCGCTTGCCCTGAAGCGTGGGGTTGAAGATCCGGAAGTACGGCGAAGCGTCGGTGCCGCAGCCGGCCGCCCACTGCCATCCGTGCTGGTTGGAGGCCAGGTCCCCGTCGGCCAGCCATCTCATGAAGTGCCTGGCACCGTGACGCCACTCGATGTGCAGGTCCTTGACAAGGAAGCTGGCCACGATCATCCGGACCCGGTTATGCATCCAGCCCTCGGACCGTAGCTGGCGCATGCCCGCGTCAACGATGGGATAGCCGGTGAGCCCATCGCACCAAGCCGTGAAGCGGATGCCCGGCCGGTCGTACTCCATTCGTGCGAACTCCGGATTGAGGTACTCCCGGGCAGACCCCGGACTTCGCCAAAGGACATCGGCGTAGAACTCCCGCCAGGCCAGCTCGGTGGTGTAGGTCGCGGCGCCGGCGCCTGGATGCAAGGCGAGGTCGGCCAGCATCGTCCGTGGATGAATCTCGCCCCACTTGAGGTGGGTCGACATCCGGGAGGTGCCCTCAAGATCAGGGCGGTCACGAGTGATGGCATAGTCGCCCAGATGGCGCTCGAGGAAGTCGCGCCAGCGCCGGTGCGCGGCCGACTCCCCAGCAGCAGGCAAACGCAGGCCTGCGGGGATAGGTGCGTCGTCGAGCGGGTGGTTCGTCAGCGGTCGCACCCAGTGGACGGCGCGAGGCGGCTCCAGTGGCGTGCGCCAGCCGTGATCGCGCCAGGCTCGGGAGTAGGGCGTGAACACCTGGTAGTGATCGCCGGTCTTGTTGACGACCCGACCAGGTTCCACGGCATACGGCGACCCGGTGCGCACCAGGGATATGCCATGGCGCGCAAGCTCAGCCTCGACATCGAGGTCACGCTGCCGCCCGTGGGGGCCGAAGTCCTCGGCGACGTGCACCGTGCTCGCGTGCGCGGCGCGGGCGACTTCGGCGACCTCACGCACGGGATCGCCCCGGCGCAGCTGCAGCCCTCCGACACGCATCCCCAGATCGGTCAGGCTCGCTCCAGATAAGCGCGTCGAGCGGCGCCCGCGGGACAGCTCAGGGCAGGGTCCAGCACGAACAGCGGAACGACCTGGGTATCTGCTGCGCCGGCGAGCGCGGCCAACAGCGCGGGGTTGTCGGCCAGCCGGAGGTCGCGCCTGAACCACATGACGCTGGTCATCTCATTGAGCTGGCGAGATCGAGCCGGCGAGCTGTTGAGCCGCGGTGACCGGGTCCTGCGTGATCAGCCGAGCACCAGTCTCATCAGCAAGGTTCTCGGTTGCGCCCTCCCCGGCGAGGGCAAGGGTTGCGATGCCAGCCAGAAGCACGAGGTCCGGCACAACCGCCGCGAAGCGCTCCGGTGTGCTCGCCGCCAGGACGACCAGACTCGGCCGTATGTCGGAGGCCACCTGGATCAGGTCCAGCATCGGGGTGTTCGCTCCGAGATACCCGACCCGCCAGCCGTTCCGGTTGAGCACGATCCCGAAGGTCATTAGGGCCATCTCATGCAGCTCTCCGGGCGGGCAGGCCAGAAGGGCGCGTGGTCCACGGCCGTTTCCCCATCCGCGGGCCAGGCCCGCCATTCGCCCTGCGACGACGTGACTGGCGAAGTGCTCCTGGCCAACACTGACCGCTCCGTGCTCCCACCGCTGCCCGAGCTCGTGCAGATATGGCAGCAACACGTCCCGCAGCACGCTCTCCACGGTGAAGTCCGTGAACAGCCGGTCGAGCACGGCCTGGGCGCTCGGTTCGTCCATCTCGTCCAAGGCCCGTCGGAGGGCCTCGGCGGAGTCGACCAGGTCCGCTCGGGAACGTGCATCCGCACCGGCTCTGGCGATCTGGCCAGCTGGCTCATCGGCGATGGCCGCGCGCGCTGCCTGAGCGGCTGCCAGTCCGTCGGCAAGATGGGCCTGCATCCGGCGTACCCGGCTCTGGTCGTCCTCGGAGTACAGCCGGTAACCCCCCGGCGACCGGGCAGGCTTCAGCAGCCCGTACCGACTCTCCCAGGCGCGCAAAACGTACTCACTGACGCCGACGCGGCGGCTGAGCTCACCGATCCGCAGCTCGGCTGACGCCCTTTCTGTGTCCATGTCGCACATTCTACCTACATTAGACCAACCCTTGACAATCCCCACGCCTGCCCGTAATGTCTTCCTTAGACAAACCTTAGACATCCAATCCGGTGGGCGTCAGGCAACGAATAGCTATCCCCGAGCTCTCGAGCCGGTGGGGACAGAACGCCAGACCTAAAGCCAAGGAGAAGCAATGAGCACCGTGAACCAGTCGCCCGAAGGGTTGAGCGCCGCCCGGCCTTCGGTGGCGGTCATCGGCTCAGGGGTCTCGGGCCTGACCGCCGCCTACCTGTTGAACCGCACGCACCACGTCACCCTGTTTGAGACCGACGACCGCCTCGGGGGTCACGCCCACACCCACGACGTCACCGCCCCCGACGGCACGGATCACGCGGTGGACAGCGGGTTCATCGTCCACAACGACCGGACCTACCCCTGGCTGCGCAAGCTCTTCGCCGAGCTCCAGGTCCAGGTGCGACCGACCGAGATGAGCATGAGCGTGCGGTGCGAGGGTTGTGGTCTGGAGTATGCCGGGGGGCGGGGCCTTCGGGGTGTGCTTGCCCAGCCACGCCGCCTGCTGGACCCGCAGTTCGTGCGAATGCTGTTGCAGGTGAAGCGTTTCCATCGTCGGGCTGCGGCGTTTCTGGCGGCGACCGGCGACAGTGATATCACCACGTACGGCGAGTTCCTGGAGCGTGAGGGGTTCAGCGAGCACTTCGTCGCGCACTACGCCGTGCCGGTGGTGTCCTGCGTGTGGTCCTCCGGACGGGAGGTCGCGCTACTCTACCCGGCCAGGTACCTCTTCCGGTTCCTGGACCACCACGGGATGCTGGCAGTCTCGGGGTCACCACAGTGGTACACCGTTGTCGGCGGATCGCGCACCTACGTCGATCGACTTGCCGCCCAGCTGCCGGACGTGCGCAGGTCGGCCGCCGTCACCGATGTCACCCGCCGCCCCGACGCTGTCGAGATCAAGGACGTCACCGGGGCGGTCACCAGCTTCGACCGGGTCGTCATCGCGACCCACGCGGACCAGGCGCTCAGCCTGTTGACCGACCCCAGCGACCAGGAGGTGCAGACCCTCAAGGCGTTCGGCTACTCCAGCAACGAGACCGTCCTGCACACAGACTCATCGCTGCTGCCCGAGGCCACCGATGCCCGGGCGTCATGGAACTACCGGATGTCCTCGTGCACCGCCCCGGAGGAGCCCACCGTCGTCACGTACTGGATGAACCGCCTTCAGGGACACACCTCCGGCCAGGACTTCCTCGTCACGCTGAACGCGCGCGAACGCATTGACCCCGGCGACGTGCTCGCGGTGATGGACTACGAACATCCGATCTACACCCCGGAGTCCGTCGCCGCTCAGTCGAACCTGGCGGGCCTTGCCACGGACCGGACGGTCTACGCCGGGGCGTACCACGGCTGGGGCTTCCACGAGGACGGCTGCCGCTCCGGCGTCGAGGCTGCCCGGCATTTCGGGGTGACCTGGTGACGATGGCCGGACTGACCACGATTCCGGTGACCACGACCCCAGGGACCACGACCCGCACGATGACCTCGCAGCCGACACAGCCGGCGCTTCCGACGCTGCCCGCGCTGCCTGCGCTGGTGACCGGACGCGTCACTCACCACCGCCGGGGAAGGGTCCGCCACTCCTTCCGCTACGGCGTGTACCAGTGGCTGGTCGATCTGGAAGCACTGCCCGAACAGCCCTGGTACCTGCGGCCTTTCGCGAGCTTCAGCGCAGCCGACCATCTCGGCGACCCCGACCGCCCGATCAAGGCGAACGTCGAGCACTACCTCTCCCGCAACGGCATCGAGCTCGGCGAGTCGAGCAAGGTCGTCATGCTGGCCAACGCACGCGTCCTCGGCCATGTGTTCGACCCGCTGTCGGTCTTCTGGTGCTTCGACAGACAGGGTGCGCTGGTCTGCATCGTGGCCGAGGTTCACAACACCTACGGCGAGCGGCACGCCTATCTCCTGCGTCCCGACCCGTCCGGGGTCGCCACCGCGGACAAGGCGTTCCACGTCTCACCCTTCTATGACGTGAGCGGCCGCTACGAGCTGGCCTTTGAGCTGTCGCCCCAGGTGGTATCCGCTGCCGTCGTCCTGCGCAGGCAGGGAACCGTGGCCTTCACCGCGACGTTCCGCGGCCGCCCCACGCCGGCCACCGCGACGGCGGTAGCCGGTCAGCTCATCCGCAAACCGTTGATGCCACAGCAGGTCTCAGCGATGATCCGGGTACATGGGATCTTTCTCTGGCTGAGGCGCCTGCCCGTCCAGCGCCATCCGCACCATCAAGCACAGGAAGGGGTCTGAGAATGACCGTCTCCACCGCCACCAGGTGGCCCACCATCACCCATCCGCCCAGGGCTCCGCTGGCCGCCACCATCGCCCGGTTGCTTCTCGAGCGCACCGTCCGCCGGCTCCCGGTCCGGGTCACCTATCCTGGCAGAGCGAGCATCGGCGCCGGCGACCACGACTCCCCCGAGCTCGAGCTCGTCCGCCCGAACGCCCTCTTCGCACGACTCGGCCGGGACACCAAGATCGGCCTGGGCGAGGCGTACATGGCCGGCGACTGGCGGGCCGGCCCCGGCACGGACCTGGCAGACCTGCTCACCCCGTTCGCGGCCCGGCTCACCAGGCTGGTCCCGCAGCCGTTGCAGCGGCTCCGGACGATCGTCGACAAGCGCATCCCGCCTAGCCAGGAGAACACCCTGCACGGGTCACGAGAGAACGTGCGCGCACACTACGACCTCAGCAACGACCTCTTCGAGGCCTTCCTGGACCCCACGATGAGCTACTCGGCGGCGTGGTTCGACGAGTGCGAGTCCGTCGTCACGGCAACCAGGCTCGAGGAGGCACAGTTTCGCAAGATCGACGGGGTTCTGGACTACGCGGGAGTCAGGGCAGGGACACGCCTGCTCGAGATCGGCACCGGGTGGGGTGCCCTCGCCATCCGGGCCGCGCAGCGGGGCGCCCAGGTGACCACCGTGACGATCTCGGCCGAACAGCTGGCGTTCGCCGCGGAGCGGGTCGCCGAAGCGGGCGTGTCCGACCGGGTGGACCTGCGTCTGCAGGACTACCGGGAGGTCGGCGGCGAATTCGACGCGATCGTCAGCGTTGAGATGATCGAGGCGGTGGGAGAGGCATACTGGCCGACCTACTTCGCCACCATCGACCGGCTCCTCGCCCCGGGCGGGAAGGTCAGCATCCAGGCCATCACGATGGCTCACGAGCGGGTGCTGGCGACCAAGCGGTCGTTCAGCTGGATCCAGAAGTACATCTTCCCCGGCGGCATCATCCCGTCGCTGCAGTCCATCGACGAGACGCTGGCCGCACACACGACCCTTCGGGTCACGCAGCGGCGGGAGCTCGGCCCGCACTATGCGCGAACCCTCCATCTGTGGCGCGAACGCTTCATCGAGCAGTGGCCCCGGGTCCACCGGCTGGGGTTCGACGAGACCTTCCGCCGGATGTGGGAGTTCTACCTCGCGTACTGCGAGGCAGGCTTCCGGACGGGATACCTCGGCGTGAGCCAGCTGCAGCTGACCAGGGAGCCGGTATGGAGCTGAGCGGCAAGGTCGCGTGGGTGGTAGGCGGGTCCAGCGGGATCGGCGCCGCCGTCGCCCGGGAGCTCCACTCCCGAGGAGCCCGGGTGGCCATCTCGGCCCGCCGCCGCGACCAGCTCGAAGAGGTGTCCGACGGGACCATGCTCGCCGTGGCCGCGGACGTCACCGACCCCGCGTCGCTGTACGCCGCCGCGAACCGCATCCATGACGAGATCGGACCCATCGACCTCGCCGTCCTGGCGGCCGGCTACTGGAAGCAGATGACGGCCACAGACTGGGATACCGAGGCCTTCGACAGACACGTCCAGGTCAACCTCATCGGCATGAGCAACTCCATCGCGGCCGTGCTGCCCGAGATGCTGGCCCGACGCTCCGGCGTCATCGCCGGCATCTCGTCGGTGGCCGGCTACCGGGGACTCACCGGCGCAGAGGCCTATGGCGCGACCAAGGCAGGGCAGATCAACCTGCTCGAGTCCCTGCGCATCCACGTTGCCCGAAAGGGCGTACGCGTCATCACCGTCTGCCCCGGCTTCGTCCGCACCGACCTCACGGCGGGCAACGACTTCCCGATGCCATTCATCATCGACGCCGACGCCGCCGGCCGGTCTGTCTGTGACGGTCTCGAGCGCGAGCGCACTGAGATCGTGTTCCCGGTGCGGATGGCCATCCTGATGAAGGCCGCACGCCTCGTGCCCGTCAGCTTGTGGTCCGCCCTGTGGAGCCGGGTCCCCTCCCGAGAAGACTCCGTGACCGTGAATCCCGAGAACACAGGAGGGGCGTGAGATGAAGCTCCCACCCCGGCTTGTGCGGACCTCTGCCGCGGTGGCGGCAACAGCGGTGATCGGAGTGCTGGGCACCGACGTCACGTCCCGCTGGTACCGCAACCTGGACAAGCCCGCCTGGCAACCACCGGGAGCCGCCTTCGGCCCGGCGTGGACCACGCTCTACGGGCTCATGGCGGTAGCCTCCGCGCGCACGCTGGACCGGATAGAAGATCCCGCGGAACGCCGGGCCTTCACCACCGCCTTCGGAGCAAACCTGATGCTCAACGCGGGGTGGAACTGGCTCTTCTTCACGGCTCGCCGCCCACGCTGGGCCCTGGCCGAGATCCTCCTGATGGAAGCCTCGACCCTCGATCTGACACGGCGCGCGGCCCAGGTCGACCGCGGTGCCGCGAAGATGCTCATCCCCTATGCCGGCTGGGTCGCCTTCGCCACCGCCCTGAACGCCTCCATCGCCGCCCGCAACCCGAAGGGACACCCGTGAGACTGCAACGGACCGTCACCGTCCAGAAGCCTCTGGACAAGGTATTCGCCTATCTGTCGGACTTCACCACGACAACCGAATGGGACCCGGGCACGGTCAAGACCGTCCGGACCTCGGGGGACGGGACGTTCGGTACCGAGTACCTGAACACCTCGACCTTCGCCGGTCGCCAGACGCAGCTCACCTACGTGGTGGTTGATCTGGTCCCGAACAGGCACATCTCCCTTCGAGGTGAGAACAAGACCGTCATAGCCCACGACACCATGACCTTCCGGAAGGTGGACGGCGACACCGAGGTGACCTACACGGCAGACTTCACCTTCAAGGGCATCACCAGGTTCGTCGCACCGTTGATGAAACCTGCCTTCACCCGGCTCGGCAACGAGGCCGAGGCCGGCATGGCCGCGGCGCTGGAACGACTGTGAGACATCACCCCGCAGGGAGACACGGCCGGTCTGTGAGGACCGGCCCGTGACCGTCCTGCCTGTCCCGCCCAGCCTGCCCGCCAGCCCGCTGGCCCTGGTGACCGGCGCCACCGGATACATCGGAGGCCGTCTGGTCCCGCAGCTTCTCGCGGCTGGCTTCCATGTTCGGGTCGTGGCCCGCCGACCCCAGAACCTGGCCGACCGCGAGTGGTACGACCAGGTGGACGTCGTCCAGGGCGACGCGGCCGACGCCGACAGCCTGGCCCGCGCCCTGAGCGGGGTGGACGTGGCTTACTACCTCATTCACTCCCTGGGCACCGGCCAGGACTTCGAGTCCCCTGACCGCAGGCATGCTCGCAACTTCGCCATTGCGGCTCGCGCTTGCGAGGTCAGCCGGATCATCTATCTCGGCGGCCTGTACCCCGAGGCTGAAAAGCTGAGCCCCCACCTGGAGTCCCGCAAGGAGGTCGGGGAGATCCTGCTAGCCAGCGGTATCCCGACGACGGTCCTTCGCGCGGCAGTGATCATCGGTTCGGGATCGGCGTCCTTCGAGATGCTCCGATACCTCACCGAGCGTCTGCCGGTCATGATCACGCCCCGCTGGGTCGACACCCGGATCCAGCCCATCGCGGTCAAAGACGTCCTGCGCTACCTGGTGGGATCGGCCGCAATGCCACCAGAGGTGAACCGCGGCTTCGACATCGGTGGACCGGACGTCCTGACCTACCGGCAGATGATGGCCGCCTACGCCAGGATCGCCGGTCTGAAACCGCGACGCGTCGCGGCCCTTCCACTGTTTACCCCCTCGTTGTCGAGTCACTGGGTCGGTTTGGTGACACCCGTTCCCAACAGCATCGCCCGGCCCCTGGTGGAGAGTCTCATCAACGAGGTCATCTGCAAGGAACATGACATCGCGACGTACGTCCCGGACCCCGACGGGGGGCTCACAGGTTTCCGACGTGCCGTTGAGCTTGCTCTTCAGCGCATCCATGACCGCCGGGTGACCACGTCGTGGTCCTCCGCCGCGACCGCTGGTGCGCCGAGCGACCCGTTGCCCAGCGACCCCGACTGGGCCGGAGGCTCGCTGTACGTCGACGAACGAGAGAGCCCGGTCGCCGCCACGCCGGAACAGCTGTGGTCCGTCATCGAAGGGATCGGCGGCGCACACGGCTGGTACTCCTGGCGCCTTGGATGGTGGGCCCGTGGCCTGCTCGACCGCATCGTCGGCGGGCCGGGACTGCGCCGCGGGCGGCGTGACCCCTTCGAGCTGTCGGTCGGGGATGCCCTGGACTGGTGGCGGGTTGAGGAGATCGAGGACAAGCACCGGCTGCGTCTACGCGCCGAGATGCGACTGCCGGGGCTGGCCTGGCTGGAGCTCATCGTCGACACCGACGACCAGGGACAGACCCTGTTTCGCCAGCGTGCCCTCTTCCACCCCCGGGGCCTGGCCGGGCACCTCTACTGGGCGGTCATTCGCCCCTTCCATGGTGGCGTTTTCGGCGGCATGCAACGCAACATCGCCCGCGCGGCGGAAAGCCTCCCCCCCGGCCACACCTCGTCGCGGCGACCCGCCCGCGCCCGATGACTCCGCCTCGTACTCCAACTGCCCGGCCTCCGCGGCCTCCTCTCTGACGAGTCATCGAAGTTGAGTCCACGGACGTCGTAAACGGCACCCACACCCTGCCTCAGGTTGATCGATTGCCCGGAGTAGACGGGGCGGCCACCCCCGCCCAGCACGTCGACAAACGCCCCCAGCGTGGCATGCGTTTCCCCAACTGATCTTCACCCCGGCGATGCCGATCTCGGCGATCCGTACCAGCTAAGCGGGGATGGCTGAGGTTGTGGTGCGTGCAGGGAACAGGTACGCGTAAAGGGCACTCCTACTGCGTGGGCCAGAACGGCGTCGTACTAGGACAGCATGGCCGACCCGATTGCCGCGAAGTAGTACGGCGTCAATACTGTGAGCTTGGCCGCCCCCCGGCCGACGGCCCCCTCGGCCAGTCGCGTGCCCTGGTACTGCCAGCCTGCGCCTACGTGCCAGAAGGTCCGGTCGCTGCCCGAGCCTGGGCCGGCGTCTCGCAACATCGAGCCGTTCCTCGTCAGTCCAGGGCGTGCAGGAGTGCGGGCATCACCCTCGGGAAAGCTCTGGCGACCGCGATCAGTTGGTCATGTAAGTCGGCGCTGAACAGGCCCGCCGTATGGCGTCGCGTCGATCACCAGCCCAGCGTCCCGGGCCCCCGCTTGAACGGGCCGACCACCCGTGAGGTGATCCAGCCCCCGTAGAAGCCACCCACCTGGGGGCTCACACTCTCACCATCGACCTCGCAGCTCTCCATGGCGCCGGGGTAGAGGGCCACCTTGTCGCGAAGCTGCTCGTAGCCGGGCCGCGGCTCGGGGTAGTACCAGGCGGCACGTCGCGCGACGGCGTCGCCCACGCGCAGGTCGAAGTACCTCCCAACCCCCTTGAACTCGCACAGCGAGGAGCCGGGGGCCTTGACCAGCACCCCCTCGACGAAGGCCCCTCGGGGAAGGTAATACACGGGCGGATGGCTCGTCTCCAGAACCCTGACAGCGTCACGGCTGTCCGCGACGACCTGCCCACCGAACCGAACGACCACGCGCTCAGTGCTCGGCTCGACCCGAGGCGGGCGCGGGAAGTCCCAGACCGACTCCTGGCCGGAGCCGGGGACGATCCGAGTGGCCGGGACGGCGGCGGGACCAGGACGCATGTGGTGATGTGCCATTGCTCAGCCCCGTCCGGGCAGCAGCTGAAGCCCTCTGCGGCGGGCGGGATCGGCACCGGGTACCGGGTCGTTCTCTGCGGCGGCAGCTTTGCCGATAGTGATCAGTAGCCCCGCCACCATGGCTGCGACGAGCAGGAACCCGGCTCCGACCATGAAGGCCTGGGTGTAGCCGTGGGTCAGGGCGGCCTTCACCGGCGGTGGGAGCACCCGGTGGGAGGCAAGGTAGGTCGTGGTCGAGGCGGCGGCCACCGTGTTAAGCAGCGCAATGCCCAGCGACCCGCCCACCTGCTGGCTGGTGTTGATCAGGGCGCTGGCCACACCGGCGTCGTGTCCACCGATCGCGTGCAGCGCCGTGCTGGCGACCGGGATGAACACCAGGGCCAGCCCGACACTCATCATGATCATGGACGGCAGCACATGGGTGGCATACGAGCTGGTCGGGGTGAGCCGGCTCAGCAGGAGCAGCCCCGCGGCGGCCAGCAGCAACCCGGGCACCATCAGCGGGCGCGGCCCGACCTTGGGCAGCAGGTTGGCGGCCACCCCGCAGTGAGGATGACGCCGGCGGAAAACGGCAGGAACGCGAAACCGGCCTGCAGCGGGGTGTACCCGTGAACCACCTGCAGGTACAGGCTGAGGAACAGGAACATCCCGAACAGGCCGATCCCGACGATCAGCTGGACCAGGTAGGACCCACCTCGGTTGCGGTCCAGGAGCACCCGCGTGGGCAGCAGCGGGTGCTGCGTTCGGGTCTCGATGACGAAGAAGCTGACCAGCAGCAGCGCTGCCGCGGCGAACCAGGCCAGCGTCGTGGGGTCGGTCCACCGGCTGGGGTCCCCGGCGGCCTTCGGCGCCGCCTGAGTGAACGCGTACACCAACGCGATGAGGCCACCGGTGACGGTGACAGCCCCGGGGATGTCGTAGCGGGTGTTCCCGCCGGCCTTGGACTCCTTGAGCTCTTTGAGCGCGCCGGCGACGGCGAGAAGCGCGATCGGCACGTTGACCAGCAGGCACCAGCGCCACGAGGCGTACTGCGTGAGCACCCCGCCCAGCAGCAGGCCGATCGCTGCACCGCCGCCGGCGATGGCGCCGTAGACACCGAACGCCTTCGCCCGCTCCTTAGGGTCGTGGAAGGTGACGGTGAGCAGGCTGAGGGCGGCCGGGACCAGGAAGGCACCAAAGCCGCCCTGCAGCGCCCGGGCGGCAAACAACAGGCCCTGGGTGGGGGCCAGCCCACCCAGGGCGCTGGCCCCGGCGAAGCCCAGCAGTCCGATGATGAACATGCGTTTGCGGCCGACGTAGTCTGCGACCCGGCCACCGAGCAGCAGCAGCCCGCCGAAAGCCAGGGTGTAGGCGGTAACCACCCACTGCTGGTTGGCGTCCGAGATGCCCAGGTCGGCCTTGGCCGAGGGCAGCGCCAGGTTCACGATCGACGAGTCGAGCACAACCATCAGCTGGGCAATGGCGATGACTCCCAGCGCGTACCAGCGCCTCGGATCCGGCACGACGACGGCAAGATCTGATGGCGGCCCATCGGAGTCCACGAGCACGGCGTTCGTTGTGTCAACTTCCTGCGAGCCCAGCGACATGCCGATACCCCTTCCCTGTTCGACGAATGTACGTCTAATGTCTGTCGAATGCTTGTCCAATCTGTCCAACATCGGGGATTGGGCTCAATATTCCGGTGCGCGGTGCGATCACGGCCATTGGGCGTGTCCGGCCGGAGTGGGCTGGACGGGGCGGGGGTGTCCGGACATGCTGAAGCCGTGAGACCTGCTGGCGAACGAGGCCAAGCCAAAAGCCGTGCCGCCTTCCCTGCGGTCGATGGTCGCACCCTTCTGGGGGCCAACGTGGTGCTGCCTGCCGACTTCCCGGCAGTGCGCACCCTGGCTGTGGTGGCGTTTCAGCGGGGCCAGCAGTCCCGGGTAGATCGCTGGATCGAACGCGCGGTCGCGGCCGGGGTGCCGCCGACAACCCGAGGTGCCACGGGATCCATCCCGGTCGCCGTCGTCGAGGTCCCCGTCCTGTCGACTCAGTGGCGGCCGGTGCGCCGCTTTATCGACGGCGGGATGACGGCAGGCATCGGTGACCCCGACGTGCTGGCCCGCACGATCACCGTCTACACCGACGTGGGCGCCTTTCAGCGGTCCCTGTCCATCCCGAGCAGTAACGACGTGCATGCGCTGGTCGTCGACCGCAACGGCACCATCGTGGCCCGCGGTTGCGGCGACCCCGACGACACGTCCTGGGCTGCTATCGCAGCTGGCCTCCTCGTGGACTGACTTCACCGACCTCCGAGGCTTGGGTGCCGACGGGGCCCTCGATTGTGTCGTTTCGTTGTTTACCCTCGTTCCAACGTCGGAGCGGAGATACAGGGGATACAACCGCAGGGTTCATGGGCGGTGCGGGGTGGCCTCAGCCCGCCAATGACCCGCCGAAGATCTGCCAGGCGAGCAGGGACTTTGCCACGAGGCTGAGCACCAGGTAGGTCTTCTCACCGTAGGCGTAGTCGGTCCACTTCCCGATCCTGCGGTACTGGAGCCACTGGTTGAGCCCGAAGCTGAAGAAGAGGACCACCTCGGAGAGAACGATTCCGTACACGAAGCCGGGGACGTTCTTGGAGCCGAAGATGTTGAACGCGATCGAGATCCACGGTGCGAGGCCGGCCAGCGTCCCGAACCAGAAGGGGAGCATCGTGGTCGCGGTGCGGCCAGGTGGGTTCATGACCTCCTGGAGCCAGCCGAAGAGGATCATCGCGACGTTGGCGCCGGCGATGCAGATGACGGCGTTGATGCCCGTGATACCCGAGTAGAAGCTGATGAGGATGATCATCAACGTGGCGCTGACGGAGTACTCGACCCACCGGAAGCGGTTGATGCCTGCCTTGAGGTCGTGCTCGTAGGTGCTGCGAGACACGGTCGCGGTCAGCAGGTGGTCGAGGGCTGCCAGCCCGAGGAAGACGGCAACGGCCCATCCGATCGGCACCTCGAAGATCGCGGTGGGGGCTGGAACGGCCGTCCCGGGCGGTCCTGCGGGGATCGACGAGGTCACGGTGATCGCAAAGCTGCCGGCGAGCGCGAGGATCACCGCCGCCTGGGCGAAGTGCAACAGCGTCAGGCCAAGATTCCATGACCTCAGACTGGCGAGGCGCTGGTCGGTGACGCCAGTGGCCACCGGCAAGGTGTCGATCTCATTCATGGCTGCTCCCTCGAT
>Ga0208715_1000363_pt1 | contig 15863 bp, 10 predicted proteins | sample NGESurshal092012_3_FD_184473 | JGI IMG/M metagenome (GOLD analysis project Ga0208715, IMG submission 184473) | Arctic peat soil microbial communities from Barrow, Alaska - NGEE Surface sample 210 shallow-092012 (SPAdes) | ecosystem: Environmental > Terrestrial > Soil > Wetlands > Peat ... | reverse complement strand
TTCCGGCACACCACCCACAGGCGCCCCTTCGCGGCGTCGAATGCCAGCCGGCGTCCGATCGGAAAGTGCTCGACCGCTTCGTTGGCTCCGAGCCCGGTGTGGCAAAAGAGGCACGTCGAGTACATTGGGCGAAATCTACGCCCGTTCCGCCGAGCGAATGGTGTTTGATCAGGTACGCCGAAGGTGTTTCGGCCTGGTCCGCTCGTCGAGATCTCGCCCAAGCCCAACGATCAACTCCGGCAATAGCCGAACGTCGGCCAGAGTTGTCCTGAAGTTGACGATGCACGCGCGCAGCATGAAGAGGAAGGTATTCGGATCACATGGGGTCAGATGTGACGCGAGGCGCCGAACTTGCACTCTATCTTTATTAACTTGATCCGGCGCAATGCGTGTCTGCTTATCCCTTATAAAGAGGGGCCCGCACGACAGGTCCAAAGCGAACGTTTTATCCACCCCCCGATCGACCTATCTTAATCGAGGTTGTCATGAATTCCCTTCATAAGCTCGCCGTAGCGACCCTCATCGTTGCTGCCCCTTCACTGTCGTTCGCACAGGGCAAAGCACCGCACCCCACCCCCAACAAATCCGAGCGGATAACTGACAAGATCGAGCGCTCGGAGCTCAACTTCGCGCACGATCAGAAGCTCCTGACGAAGGGCATTCGGGTGACGTCCGCGGAAAAAAAACAATTGAAGCCAATCGAAAAGAAATACGACGCAGACTACCGCGACCTTCTTCAGAAGGCAAAGGCCGCCGACAGAGCCGCCAAGAAGAACGGAACGGTCAGCGGCTCCCACCAGGGCTTGAAGGTGCTGCCCCAGCCATTGTCTGACGCCACTTTTCAGTCCCAGCTTTCGCAGCTCCAGACGCAGGAGCGCACTGATATGCGTGCGGTTCTCACGCCGGCGCAGCAGTCGATTTTCGACAGCAACGTGACCAAACTTTCGACCCGCAAATAAAGAAGTTCGTGAGCAAGAACGCCGGGCGATCACATCGCCGGGCGTTTTTGCATTGTGGTCGTAGTCCTAAAAACATCGTGGTGCGGCCACCCTGCCTGAGCTGGCTTGGGGAAATGCTGGCCCAAGAGCGCCCTGAATGCGCATTTCGAGATTCGGGCGAGACAGAGCGAGGCCTCTTTTGTGCAAAGGTGGGAGCGGAATGCGAGCCCCTCGACCTCTGACCTTCGCCGGCCTTGCGTGGATCTCCTGTCTGGTCGCGAGCGTTTCCTGCCGATCACTCCCCACGCGGAAAGAGTCTCCCTCCGCGCGGCGAGCTTCCCCTGAAGAGGAGGTCACACTTATACGCGCCGATTCCGAGGTGTTCGCCGCTGTCGTGCGGGCTCAGCTCGCGGGAGGCGACGACGATTATCCGAATCATCTCGAACGGTTGCGGTACGACTCGCGCCCTTACGGAACATCCTCAGGGTATCCGGAAGTCTTCGCCGGTGTGCAGGGGATTGACCCTACACTCAGTTTTGCGCGGGCAGGAGAGTCCGCGATGGACCGGCTGATCGACAATCGAAAACAAATTCTGCAAATGAGCGGCGTACCGGTGGGAGGTCCTGCTTCATACCCCCAGTGCGCAGGCGTTGGTGTGCCGCTGCCACCTCCGCCGCGCAGACCAACTTCAGCGGCGCGCTCGAAACGCGCCGACGTGCACGCCGGCTGCCCGAGGGCACTGGAATATTATCTGACCGTAGGTCTCCCCGTCCGCGGACAACCCGAGGGTCTCAAGAATGCTCGAGACACCCGAGGACGGCGGGTGGCGCTGGGAGGTGATGTATGGACGATCCTCGTCGACGAGCACTCAGCAGGTCCTCAAGGATGGAGCTGGTCGCAGTATGCATGGCTGTTCAAACGGGGTCGCTGGAACGGCCGATTGGACCTCGCCGCCACGATCTTGATTGGCGTTGTCGAGTAGGGGCGATACTCTCGCTGAATAACCCTGAGCGAGTCAATCCAGACTCAGACCTCAAGGAAAGGCACTCCCTATGCTCGTTACGGACCGATGACGAGTTTCTGGACAGTCGCTCCCGACTGCGCCGCGCCGCCCCTCTGATTGATGACGTGCGAGATCGCGCCGCGGCCGCCTCCGAGCGACACTGTTACCATGTTCCGCAGTCGTACGCCAGGAGCGACGGGCGCCTCGAAGGCGTGATCCGCGACCACGGTGGGATTCCTGTTGAAGAAGCAGTAACTCCCGAGTCCCCACGCTTCGTGGCTGGTGACCGCGGCATCGACCCGATAGGCGGCAAATCCCTGCGTCGTGCCGCTCATCCACTCGGCCTGATCGGGCACGTCGTACGGCATCTCGTTCTGGAACATGTAGGTGCGCCCGCCGTTGCCGTTCCATTGCACCTGGTGTTGCTGGTAATGCTCCACGAAGAGGCCGTACATCGTCACGTCGTTGCCGTTCACGACTAGGCCGTTCGCCGCGGTGTTGGACGTCCACCCCACTCCGTTGCCATGATCGGCCCGCCAGAGCCACAGATGGTCGCCGATCACGTCGTGGCTGTTGATCTCGAGGGAGCGGGTTGCCCTCCCAATGCCGGCGCCGCCGACGCGAACGAAAAGATCACTGAGCACTGTCGGGTTGGACGAGTGCCTGGCGGACGAGCCCGACGGCCCGATCTGCACGAGCACTGGCGAGTTGGTCGGGCCTGCATCGATGAGAAGGCCGGCGAGGGTCACACCGTCCACGTCGTCCACGTCGATCGCGCTGACGCCGCCGTCCGGTACGAGAGTCGCCAGCCCGAGACCGAGCACGATCGTGTTCTCTCCCGTGACGTGAAGCGGGGCATCCAGGTGATATACGCCGGGCGTGATGATGAGGCTCTTCTTACGCGCGAGCGCGCCGTTCATCGTCGCGGCGGAGGTGCCCGGCTTGACGATGACGAACTGGCTCAGGGGGCGAGCCACGCCGCGCGGCTTTCCAGAGATCCAGCTCGTACCTTCCGCGTTCGAACGGAGCGCGGGGACGAAAACGTTCCACGCGCCGCGGCGGTCGACGAAGAGGAACGGTTTCTCGCGGATCACCGGAGCGGCATCGATCGTGGTGTATGGTGGATCCGGAAAGCTGTTCGACGGCGCATGCTCTGTACCTACGAACACCATGTTCCAGTTCGATCCCCTCCAACTTCCGAGCGCGCTGTTCCGCGTGAGCCACTGCTGCTGGCTCCCGGACCTGACCTGCCCGTCCACCTTCGAGTCGGCAAGGAAGCCGCCGCTCGACCAGCCCCCATCGTCGAGCACGAGGTCGCCGCGGATGTGCATGCGGCGCATTGGCGCCGCCTGTGAAACGGCCCATCGGTCGAAGCCCCCCGCAGGAACGACCGACATGTTCTCCACGACCCGCCAGAAATTCAGCGTTGCGTTCCCCTTTCTCCAGCGGGCATCGGCGCGCATGCCGCCATTGATGACGACGTCGTTCGGCGAGAGACCGAGACCGGACACCTGGGTGTAGAATCCGATTCGGGCATCCACATCGTACGTCCCGGGCTTGAACAGAAGCGCAAACCGCCCCGCGCCGAACTCGCTGGACTCCTGTGACGCGAAGATCGAGTCGAGCATCGACTGGATGGTCGCGGCAGGGGTGGCGGGGTCGAAGATCGTGACGTTGGGACCGAAGTCCGGTGTGGCGCGGGGCGGCTGCGCCGCGACTTGCGCAGCGGTCACCGTAGCGAAAAGAAGGAGGTGGATCCGCATGGCTCGAAGTGTTGCTCGCCTCCCCGGCCGTGTCAACGCGCTGGCGCCGTGAGGCTCTCGGAGCTTCGGCGCTGTTGATGCCATGCTACGCGCCGAGCGCGCGGCACCGCTCGTCACCAGCCTCCTCCCTCGCTCATCGTTTTCGCCGGCATTCCCGAAGCCCGGGGCGATATTCAGATCCGATTCGCCGCATACCACCCACCGGCCCGCTCACATCATCTGGGTAGATCCGAGGAACCGAACAACCGCAACTCCCGGCACATGCGATGGTCATAACGTCTTCATTACTAAACTGCTCGCTAAGCAATTAGGCGACTTCGCGGGGTTCTGAGCTCCTGCTCCAGTAGCAGGAGGCTGCAAAATCCCGCTCGAGCTCGCCTCACGCTCATCGAGCGTGAGGTCAATGTCGTGAGGGTGCTCGGAAGGTCTTAGGAACGACTGAAATCCTTCACTGCTCACTCCTGCTCCGAGAGCAGGAGGCGATCGGCTGAGTTCCAGACATTAGTTACGGCGGCCCCGGTTGTGGGGACGCTTGGGGCTCGGCGTCCTGCTGTCTCGGCCGGAGCTTTAGCTCTTGACCGAAGTTTCGAGAGATGGTGACGAACAGCCCGCGCTGTCCGAAGTGCTGCTCGCTCAGTTCGATGACTCGCCCGTCCGCCGTGCGATAGCCGTACGTCATCAGGTTGAACGGATCGGCGACGCGTAAGGTGAGACTGCCCTGGTCTCCCCACAGCTTCCGCCGCAGGGCGAGATTCATATAAACGAATGCCGTCTGTGAGCCTCCTTCCCTGGCGTACGGCCCGCGATAGTTGGCGAAGGCCTGCAAGTCGGTAATGGGGGACAGCTTCCACGTCGCGTTCGCCCGCGTGGACCAGACCAAGGAATGCGTGGAGAGATCCCCGGCGAGGTTCGACGCGTCGCTGCTGTACCGGTACACGCTGCCGCCGCCGAAGATGGTCAGCGCCGCGTGATGGTAGTTCACGTTGAGGTCGGAGCCAGCCACCAGCGTGCTGGCGACGTTGTCGAAGGTGCTGAGTGAAACGCCCGTGGAGTCGACCGTCTGTATGTAGCGGACGGCGTGCGCGGTCTTCCGCAGATATGGGTTGAGCTGCAGGGAGCCCCACGCCCGCGTTTCTTGGAGCCCGAGTTCGAGCGCGTCGGTGTACTCCGGGCGGAGGCCAGGATTCCCACGGAACTCGTGGCGCGCGTCGTTTCGAAACGGGATCGGGCTGAGCTGCCACGGGCTGGGACGGCTCACCCGCCGCGAGTAGCTCAGTTTCACCTGCCGCTTGTCGGTGAGGTTGTAGGAGATGATGGCGCTCGGGAAGGCGCTCGCGTAGCGATTGTCGTACTCCTGGCTCACTCTCGGCAACGTGAATTGGGTCGCCGCTTCCTCCAACCGTAAGCCACCTTGTGCTTGCACTCGGCCCACCTGCTGTGACAGCACGCCGTAGACGGCACCGATCCGCTCGTGATAATCGAAGGTGTTCGCTCGACGCGGGTCAGGGGTGTACACGCCGCTCGCGGAGTCGAGGTAGGCCGCGGTGAAGTCGTTCGCGTTCGACCGCAGCGTGCCCTTGAATCCGGTCTCGAGCTTTGTGCCGCTGCCGAAGGGATGCGTGTAGTCAGTCTGCAGGTTCCACGCGGGCATGTGCTCGATGGTGGCGTCGTGCTCGCGCGGAGGCATCTGTGAGCCGGTGGACGTGTCCGGCTGTAGCAGCACGCCGAACAACTCGTTGTCGCTCGAATCCGTGTTGCTCGAATAGCGCACCTCCGTCGAGAGCACTGGCGTCGACGGCCCGTCGGTGCGTCGGTAGGCCACCGTGTAGTCCTGCGACAGGCTCCGCCAAACCTCGTCGTTGAACTGATCGAACAGGCCGATCACGTCCCGCGCGGCGTTCAGATCAGTGTAGACGCTCGCGTTCTGGCGCGCGAATCGTCCGCCCGAGAGCATGGCGTCGGCAGAGAGCGCGTCGTGCTCGGTGAAGCGGTACTCGGAGCGAAACGTCATGCTCTGGAAGCGCGGCTGCGCCGTCCCGTCGGAGCGTGAGTCAACGAAGGCGGGGACCGGGATTGCCAGATTCGTCCGGTTGGAGGACCCGTCGGACGTGCGGTGGTCGCGATACAGGCTCGCCGACAGATAAAGCGTCAGCGGCCCCGATTGCCGGCCAATGTTGCCCGAGACGTTGGCCTGTCGCGTCGTCCCCGTACCCGCCGTCACCCCGCCACTAAGCCCAAGATCGGCTTGCTGGTTGAGGACGATGTTGATGATGCCCGCCGTTCCCTCGGGGTCGTTCTTCGCCGACGGATTGGTCGACACCTCGACCCGTGCTACGGTGCTGGCCGGAATTTGCGTGAGGAATTGACCCAGTTGCTCGCCCGTGAGTGGTGACGAGCGACCATTGATCTGGACCACCACGTTGGCATTCCCGCGAAGGCTCACGTTGTTGCTACCATCGACCTCGACGGACGGAACATTGCGGAGCACGTCCACCGCGGTTCCCCCGCTGGCGGTAGTCATGTTCTTCGTGCTGTAGCTGTTCCGGTCGGGGGCGAGCACCACGTCCTGCCGTTCGGCCGTCACCACCTGGCTCTCAAGCTTGACCGCGACGGCTGACAGTGCGAGCGTGCCAAGGTCGACAAGCGGATGCTCGGTCGAGATCGTCACATCGGAGCGCACGAGCGGTGCGAAGCCCAGCGCGCGAATGCGGACGGTGTAGCGGCCCGCAGCGAGACCGTCGACCTGGAAGGAGCCATCAGGGCCCGGCAGCGCGCCGCCGGCGAAGCTCGTATCGGCGGCGTGACGCACCGTGACCGATCCAGTTCCGATCCCGCGTCCATTCCCGATCTCGACCAGGCGGCCGCGGATCTCGCCCATCTCGGTTGCGACTTGCTTCGCGGAGCCCTCGGTTGATTGCGCCCACGTTGCGGGCGTAACACCGACAAACAAAATCACCCAAAGCGCCGCCGCAGCGACCGCGCAACGTTCACACTTCCTAACACGGTGAGAATAGAAGTCATTTTGGACGGGGGGCGAATCACCCACATGACTGACCGAGCAGCTCGGCATGCAGAATTCTCGCACGTTAACATGCTCCATCACAATGTCGTCGTTCATGGTCGGATTCGCCCGACGACGCTCAGCATTTGGTGCTAACGGTTCGCTCGAAGATCGAAAGCACGGGATGGCCTTAAATGTTCTCGACCGGGAGGTCCACGAGGCCGGTTCGAGGATCGACCGACACTGTGTGCACGTGTGGCGCCCACACTTCACCGATCGGCCGCAGCGTTTTGCGGTCGAGCCAGTACGCCGACATGGTTTCGCTCAACGCTGTTCCTGCCGCTCGAGTGCGATCATTCCTCCAACCTCCTCCGGCGCCGCTGATCCAGGGTGGGCGATGGTGAGCGTGGCGCCCGCGCCGCGGGCGAGGCAGTGCGTGTCAACCACGCCAGGCCCGAGCGCGGGCATGCACATGATCGGACCGGCCACGCTCAGACTCAGGGTCGAGTGCGCCAGCGACGTTGTGGCGAATCCCCCCTCCGTCGAGCCCGGATTAAGTGTCAGGAAAAACAGGCCTACCGGGAGGGGCCAGCGGACCGAAGCGCCGCGGAGTAGGTGCACCGACGCGACTACCCACCGCTGGTCCGGTCGGAGTCCCTCAAACGTGCGCACCGGCTCGAAGACCGTCACCTTCGCGCTAGTCCTTTGATCCCCGACCTCCACATCAATACCCGTAGATCCCAGCCGCAGCGGCAGAAGGCGTGCGCCATCGAGAGTGGCGACCGTGCTGTCGCGGACGCGCAGCCGCGCAGCGATCCGCGTTACGGGCCGGCCGTCCAATCCGATAGCCTCTAACTCTAAGGTCCGCGCGGAGTCGCCGAGCACGAAGTTGCCCCAGCTGGCGCCGCGGAGCGCGCGCACCGGCTGGCAGTGGATGACAACGTGGGTGCCTAGCGGTCCGAGCGTTGCGCGCACAACCGCGTTGCCGCGATGCGTACAGGTGACCACACCTCTGGCGGAGACAGGGATCGGCGCTCCGGACACCCACTGGTAGCGCACGTCGGTCCGCTCAAGCCGATGCCCACCGGCGTCGAACGCGTGCATAGAGAGCTGCACCGGCAGAAGGTTGTTCACCACGATGCCGTCTGATTCATCTGCGACGAGGCGTGCCGGCGGACCGTTGCGAGCCAGCCACACCATCGCGGCGGCCGAAAATGTGAGCACGCACGCCGCGACGTACGCGGCAAGCCGAGCGCGTCCCTGTGGAGTCCCGTGCCGGATAGCGCTCCAAACCAGGTGCGGTGCCGAGCGCACCGCCTCGCGGGCGTACCACCACCGGGCGGGGCCAACGCCATCGCGCGCCGTTCGATTCGCGTACTCCTCGGTCAGGTCGCCGAGCAGGTCCGCGACGAAGGCCGGGTCGCAGCCGAGCGCTAGCAACCCTCGCTCTGCTACGCGTGGTGAGGTGATCTGCGCGGTCGCAATCGGCGGTTGGCGCCGGGAAACGTGCGTGGTCATGCGCGCCTCGGACGGAGAGCGGTGCTGACCCCGGCCCAGATGGACGCGGCGTGCCGTTCCGCCTCGCGGAGCGCGCGCGCTCCAGCACCGCTAACCGTAAAGTGTCGGCGGGAGCGCCCTCCCCGCACGGGCAGCGGCTCGCCGAGATGCGAGGTGAGGAGACCTTTGTCCTCGAGTCGCTGCAACGTGGTGTACAGGGCGCCTACTGAATAGTCACGCCCGATGCGCGCGGCTAGGTCGCGACGGACCGCGAGGCCATAGGCTTCGTCCCTGAGGCGGGCGACCGCGAGCAGGACGGCAAGTTCGAGGGTGCCTAGCGGAGGAGTCGACATTACTATCAATCTTGTAGAACAAATCGCTTGCGCGCAAGTACTGGCTTGGCGCTACTCTAGTAAGAAGTCTGCACGATCATTTGCGACTCCAACCTCACGCTCATCGAGCGTGAGGTCAATGTCGTGAGGGTGCTCGGAAGGTCTTAGGAACGACTGAAATCCTTTACTGCTCACTCCTGCTCCGAGAGCAGGAGTGAGATCGCGACAGACACACGGTGATCAGCGGTGCGAAACCGCCGTCAGTCCTTATCGCCTCCCTCTCCGCGTCGGCACCTCGAACGGCTTCACCGGCAGCACCGCGTTCAGCTTGAAGTCGATCGGGTACTGCACCAGCTGCTCGATCTTGTGTCCCTCGAGCGTCGCCGGTGTGAACTCCATGGTTTTCACCGCGGCCATAGCCGCGTCGGCGAAATCCTTGTACGTCGCCTGCGTGCAGGTGATGGACTCGGGCTTGGCGCGTCCCGAAGTATCAACAACGAACTGGACGACCGCGGAGCCACTTTGTCCGGCGAGCCTGGCGGTGCGCGGATATACGAAGTTGACGTGCTTCGCCAGGGCAATCGGCTTCTCCACCACCGGACCCGGCCGTTGCAGCTCGGCCTCGGTGAGCGTCGTCGCCGCAGTCGCACCCTTGGCGAGCAGGTCGAGAAATTCCTCCATTCCGTCCATGTCAGTCACGACGGTGCGCGACACGCCACTGGTGTCGGCGACGGTGAGCACGAACCCGATCGTCGCGCTATCGGCGGCGTACGGCTGGACGAGAATCGCGTTCGCCAGCACGTATTGCTTGCGCGTCGGCTTGTCGAGCTCGGAGAAGAGCATTTGCTGCCAGGTTCTGACCGAGTCGGCGCCGAGCTCGGGGCCCGTCAGACGAGAGGTGTCGAGCTGGCTGAACAACCTGACGGTTCGCGCGGAGGAGACTTCAATGCGGGTGCGGAATCTTCCCATCTTGAGGGACCGCACCTCGCGCCAGTTCGTTTGTGCGCGCGCAGCCTGTGCGTATGTTGCCGGAGGGCCGAAGGTCGGCATGGCGGTGACGACGGAAACGCTGCTCAGAGCGCCGAGCACGGTTGGCTGTGGGTCTCATCGGACCTCCTTGCTTCCGCGACCAAGTCACGGCTACGCACGCGTTGGAATCTAAGACAGTGTTTCCGTGTGCGCTGTCACACATCTCCACCGACGGCGAAAGAATGTCGTGGACAGAGCTGTAAGCCAACCGTAGTTTGGCTCAAACCCACTGCCTGAGTCGCTCATGCCGGTCCAGTCCGTCTTCCGCGCGGTCCCGCGCTTACTGCCCGTTATCCTCTCCCTCCTTGTTGCGGCGCCCACCTCGATGAGCGCACAAGGCGAGGCACCAATGCTTCTCCGCCAGCCGGCGGTGAGTGCCACCGACATTTGCTTCACGTTTGCCGGCGACATCTGGATCGTGCCACGTGGCGGCGGCGCAGCGCGGCGTCTCACGGCGTCCACCGGCGGCAAGACGGGCTGCAGATTCTCGCCGGACGGGAGGTGGGTCGCGTACACGAGCACCGCCAACGGCAATGCGGACGCCTACGTCATCGCTGTGAACGGCGGCGCCCCGAAGCGGCTGACGTGGCATCCCGCCAATGACGTCGTTCGCGGCTGGACGCCGGACGGCAGAGTCGTCTACATGTCCGACCGCAAGGGAATCGCGATCACCGCCGCGCTTGGCGCTCCCCGTCTCTTCGTCCAGGCGATCGACGCCGTGATGCCGGACCAGATCGACTTGCCGACCGTGTGGGATGGCGCCCTCAGCCCGGACGCCAAGCGGGTGGCCTACATGCCGTATCCAAACGCCAACCAGATATGGAAGCGCTATCGGGGTGGCCGTACGACGCCGATCTGGATCGCGTCGCTCTCAGATGCGTCGATCGAGAAGATCCCACGCGATAACTCCACCGATCTGTCACCGATGTGGGTGGCCGACACGGTATTCTTCCTCTCCGATCGCGACGGGCCGACGACACTCTACTCGTACGACACCAGGACAAAACAAGTCGCGCGGCGGATCGACAACACTGGACTCGACATCAAGAACGCTTCAGCAGGGCCCGGTGCAATCGTGTACGAGCAGTTCGGCGGCATCCGTCTGCACGATCTGACGACAGGAGCGGACGCCGCCGTTCCGATCCGCCTCGAAGGCGAGCTCACCGAAGCGCAGCCTCGTTGGGTTGCGGTCAGCGACAAACTCCAGCATTCAGCGCTTTCACCGACAGGAGTACGTGCGGCGTTCGAAGGGCGCGGAGAGATCATCACCGTCCCCGCCAAGAAAGGAGACGCTCGTGATGTCACCCGCACCGTTGGTGCGACGGAGCGTTTTCCGAGCTGGTCACCCGATGGACAGACGCTTGCCTACTTCTCCGATGCGCTCGGGGCGTATCATCTGGAGCTGCGCGCGCAGACGGGTCTGGCCGAGCCGCGCACGATCAAGCTCGGCGACGATGACACCTACTACTATGCGCCAATCTGGTCACCGGACGGCAAGCGCATCGGATACAGCAACTCTCGCGGCGAGCTCTGGTACGCCGACGTCGCATCCGGCAAGACCACGCGCGTCGATGTCGAACCGCTCGGCCCGCAGTTCAATGAGGGAATGCCATTCGGGTGGTCGCCGGATTCCCGCTGGATCACCTACGCCCGTTCGATCAAGAACCGCTTGAACGCCGTGTTCGTATACGACTCGCAGAAGGGCACGTTCACGCAGGTCACTGACGGGTTGAGCGACGCGCGAAATCCGGTCTTCGACGCCGCCGGCAAATACCTCTATTTCGTCGCCAGCACCGACGCCGGCCCCGCCAGCGATTTCAGCATGACGACCTTCGATCATCCGATCACGCGCAGCCTCTACGCGATCGTGTTGCGGAATGATCTGCCCTCGCCGCTCGCGCCGGAGAGCGACGAAGAGAAAGCCAAGGGAGACAGCGCTGCCAAGAGCAGCGCGAAAGCAGCGGCTGGTGATGTGAAAGGCGCAAAGGAGGCGAAGCCGGGAAAAGAAGGAACGGACAAGGTGACGCCGCCCGAGCCGGTGCGGATCGATTTCGATGCGATCGATCAGCGCACCATTCCGCTCCCTGTGCCGCCGCGCAACTACATCAGCGTGGTCGCGGGAAAGGCGGGAAACGTCATTCTGGCCGAAGATCCACTGGTTCCCGTCGATCTCCGGGAGAACGGTCCGTCGCACCTGACGCTCCACAAGTTCGACCTCGGCGAGCGGAAGACCGATCAGCTGGTTGCCGACGTCAGTGACTTCGACGTTTCGCGCGACGGCGAGAAGCTGCTGTACAAGCAGAAGGACGCGTGGGCAATTGCCGCGATCGCGCAGCCGATCAAGCCCGGTGATGGCGCGCTCAACACCGGCAACATCCAGGTCGAGACCAATCCGCGCTCTGAATGGAAGGAGATGTACCACGAAGCGTTCCGGCTCCAGCGCGCGTTTTTCTACGACCCGAGTTATCACGGGTTCGATCTCGCCGGGGCGGAGAAGTACTACGCGCGCTGGCTCGACGGCCTCGGCAGCCGCGCTGATCTCGATTATCTCTTTCAGGAGATTTTCGGCAATCTCACCGTCGGACACCTCTTCGTCGGCTCAGCGCCGGGCAATCCGAACAAGGCGCCGGCGAACGGACTGCTAGGCGCGGATTACACGATCGACAATGGACGCTGGCGCTTCGCGAAAGTTTACGCGGGCGAGAACTGGAATCCGCAGCTTCGCGCTCCGCTCACGCAGCCTGGTGTAAGCGTGCATGCCGGCGAATACCTGCTCGCCGTCGATGGAAAACCTCTAACTGCTAGCGAGAACGTCGATGAGGCCCTCGAGGGGACCGCGGCGAAATCCGTGGTGCTCCGCGTCGGCCCCAACGCGAATGGAACTGGGGCGCGCGATGTGACCGTAGTGCCGCTGCCGAGTGAGGCGATGCTCAGGCATCTGGCCTGGGTGGATGAGAATCGGCGGACGGTCGACAAGCTGTCTGGCGGAAAGCTCGCCTACATCTACGTGCCGAACACCGCGAACGAGGGGTACACAAGCTTCAACCGCTACTTCTTTGCGCAGCAGGATAAGCTGGGCGCCGTCGTCGACGAGCGCTTCAACACTGGCGGAAACATCGCCGACTACATGGTCGATTACCTTCGCCGCGATGCGCCGTTCAATTGGGTGACTTCACGCTACGGCGATGACACGCCCATTCCCGCTGGCGCGATCTACGGTCCGAAGGCGATGCTGATCAACGAATACGCGGGCTCAGGTGGTGACGAGCTGCCGTGGCTCTTCCGGCGCTTCAAGGTTGGTCCGCTCGTCGGTAAGCGGACGTGGGGTGGGCTGGTCGGAATTGGCGGATATCCGGCGCTAATGGATGGTGGAACTGTGACTGCGCCGCGCATTGCGCTCTGGACTGCAGAGGGCGAATACGCAGTCGAGAATCGCGGAGTGCCGCCGGATGTGGAAGTGGATCTCAGTCCATCCGCGTGGCGCGCGGGACACGACACTCAGCTGGAGATGGCGGTGTCGATGTTGATGCAGACCTTGGCGAAGAATCCAACTGCGGCTGCGAAGCGTCCGGCGTACCCGACGTGGGCGCGGGGGCACACGCCGCAGGAGATACGTTAGAAAAGCGTTGGCTGTTGTGTGCTGGCGTTGGAAGTTGGCGGATTGAAGCCGAAGTGCCTATACGCCTGCGCCGTCGCCACTCGGCCGCGCGGGGTGCGCTGGAGGAATCCGTTCTGAACCAGGAACGGCTCGTAGACCTCCTCGAGCGTGCCCACGTCCTCGCCCACAGCTGCAGCGATTGTGCTGACGCCGACCGGGCCGCCGTCGAACTTCTCGATGATCGTCTTGAGAATGCGCGAATCCATGTCGTCGAGCCCGAACTGGTCGACTTCGAGCAGCTGAAGCGCATCGGCGGCGACCTTGCGGTCGATGCTGCCGCCGGCCCGGACCTGGGCGAAGTCGCGAATGCGGCGCAGCAGCCGGTTGGCGACGCGCGGAGTTCCGCGCGATCTCTTGGCGATCTCCTTCGCCCCGTCCTCGTCGATCTCCACCTGCATCACCTCGGCGGTGCGGTGGACGATCTGCTCGAGATCGGCGGGCGGATAGAAGTTGAGCCGCATCTCGATCCCGAACCGCGAGCGCATGGGCGGCGTGAGCATCCCAAGGCGGGTGGTGGCGCCGATCAAGGTGAACTTCTCGATCGGCATGACGATCGTCTGCGCCTTGGGTCCTTCGGAGAGGCGGATGTCGATGCGGTAGTCCTCCATCGCCGGATAGAGGAACTCTTCGATGATGGGCCGGAGCCGATGAATCTCGTCGATGAAGAGGATATCCCCTTCACGCAGATTGGTGAGCGTGCCCACGAGGTCGCCTGGTTTTTCGAGTGCTGGCCCCGAAGTGTTGCGGATGTTGACGCCGAGCTCGCGCGCAATGAGTTCGGCAAGAGTGGTCTTGCCGAGACCGGGTGGGCCGAAGAAGAGCGTGTGGTCGAGCGGCTCACGGCGCGCGAGCGCGGCATCTATATAGATGCGCAGGGACTCCTTCACGCGGTCCTGGCCGATGAACTCGGACAGGCGTTGAGGGCGGAGCGAGAGCTCGACTACACTCTCGTCCGGAATGATTTCAGGAGTGGTTATTTCGGCGCGGGACATGACTGGACAATCTGTGACGGCAACCGACGCGGTGGCTAGAGACCGCCCGCGCTATCGTCAGCGCAGCGAAGTCAATCCCAGAATGCTTGATAACAAAGTCGCGAGGATCGAAGACGTGCCATTGAGCGAGGTCCCGTATTGGGACTGGCTATTGTATCCGTCAGCGTACCCGCGCTGGAAGCCCTGGCGGAAATAATAGTTGTAGTCGGCCTGGTCGACGTAGTACCCCGAGTATCCATAGTTTGCGTCGCGATACGCGGCAGAGTTTTGGTAGTTCGCCGCCCAGCCATCCTGCCTATCGGCTTGGCCGAAGCGGACGCCCTGCTGGTAGCCGTAGTTCACCGCTTGCCGCAGCACGTCCACGCCGTACTGGTTCGTCTCGCGAGTGGTGCCGCTGTAGGCGTAGCGATATGAGGGGGCAGTGCGAATGTACGGATCATTCGAGTAGTTGCGGGCGGTCTGCAGGCGCAGCTGCTGTTGGCGAAGCTGGGCGAGGTACTGCTGCTGGGCCCGATATTGGTTGGCGCGCTTCTGCTGCTGCAGCTGGGCCGCCTGCTGTTGACTGAAGCGAACCTGTTGATCGAGGCGCTGTCTGTATTGCGTAGCGCGCTGCTGCTCAGTCTGAGTCCGCTGGCGCTGCACAGCAGCGGGGAGGACGGCCGGCGGTGCCGGTCTTCTCGCCTGGGCGGGCGCCGGCGCTGGTGTTCTCGCTCGGGTCGGCGAAGGTTGCTGAACGCGCTGGCGCTGGGTTGCAGGCTGAGTCGTTGGCCGAGGAGATGGTTTTCCTCGATCGGGAGATGCCGCCTGAGGCCGCTGGCGCTGGGGTGCGGGCTGCGCGTGAGCCGGCGGCGCCTGTTTTTTCCCTTGGCCGGGAGGAGGCTCGACGCGCTGGCGTTGCTCCCCCTGCTTGGCGGCCGCCGGTGAATCCGGCTTTTTCCCCTTGTCCCCTTGCTTGACGGCCGTCGGTTGGTCCGGCTTCTTCCCCTTTTCACCCTGCGCGTACACTGCTGTGCTTGCGCCGACCACCAGTGACAACAGTGCATAGCTGAGAACTCGGGTGCCCTTCATCCGTCGTGCCTCCATTAGGAGAACAATCCCTGAGGTGCGTACGGTGGGGCCAAAAGGCTACGCTCGACGCTGTTGCGCTCAGTGGGTGCGAGCACATGCAGGCGGCAACTCCCGTGCCCTCTGCCGTTACCGGATGGTGAAAGAGGACTGTTGAGGTACTGCTAAAAGCCCCCCAATTCGCGATCGCATTCAATGCGAGCGCGAAGCTTCCCTGCGATTCCCATATGCAGAGCGGTCTGATCCCGAACAGCACCACATGACCTGATCCAACGGGCGCATCGACGACTGCGGCTTTGCCGGCGAGCTCGTCTCCGTTGGCGAGTAGTCCGGGCACCAGCAGCGAATCAGCCTTGTCGTGGACGAGCGTGATCGGGAGGATGCTCGAGTTGCCGGTCGTCAGCAGGAGTCCGCCGCGCTCGACGAAATGTCTGAGCGCGGACGCTCCGTCGAGCCCCCTGTCGTTGCCGCTGACACGGCTCAGTGGGCGTTGCCATCCATTAAACCCTTGCTTGGAGTGTTACCAGTCTCTCCGCCGCCTTCTCCAACGTCTCCATTTTCTTACAAAAGGCGAATCTGGTGACA
>Ga0208715_1000360_pt1 | contig 15872 bp, 15 predicted proteins | sample NGESurshal092012_3_FD_184473 | JGI IMG/M metagenome (GOLD analysis project Ga0208715, IMG submission 184473) | Arctic peat soil microbial communities from Barrow, Alaska - NGEE Surface sample 210 shallow-092012 (SPAdes) | ecosystem: Environmental > Terrestrial > Soil > Wetlands > Peat ... | reverse complement strand
TATGTTGTCGGCGTCGCTGCCAAGCTCAATTCGTTCCCGTGCCGCGTAGTCGTTTCCATCAAACAATCGCACCGAACCGTCGCCGGCGTTGGCGACATAGAGCGTATCGGTCGTTGGCTCGTAGCCGACCCCTTGAGGCTCCTTCATTCCCGGAATCGTGCGGAGCAGCTTCTGACTCGCGAGATCCACGATTCCGACGGAGTCATTGCCCAGTTCAGCTATGAAAAGCCGTTGTCGCTTCAAATCAACGGCCATGTGATCAATCCGGCCGCGCACGTCGCCCAACAGAATCTTGGCCTCAAGCTGGAGCGGTGCTGTCTCTGCGGGCTGGGTAAACGCATCGCCGACTGCGCTTGAAAGCGCCACGGCCGCGGCTAGCGCCGCAACGATCACCTGGAGTAAAAATGACATGTCCCACCATCCCCTTCGTGATGCGGAAATCGGTTGGTTCGGTGTCGCCTCGTTTCACTACATTCACATTCGGCAGTTATTGGACCATGACCCAAGTCGGTTGCAGCAGCGGGAACGCGATCAGGCCGACCACCGCGGTGGCGGCGATCAGCAGCGGGTTGCTGACTTTCCAGCGAAACAGGATGGCCAGCGAGACCAGCCCGATCAGGGCGGTGAGCCAATCGCCGATGGCGATGCGTCCCAGCAGGATGCAGGCGCCCAGAATCGTTCCGATTGCGGCTGCATAGGCGCCTTTGACAAATCCCTGCACGTTGGGATTGCCGCGATGACGCGCGAGTAATGGAGCGGCGATCAGCACCAGGAGGAACGACGGAAGAAAAATGCCGACGGTTGAAACGACCGAGCCCCAAAATCCCGCAACGAGATAACCGACGAAGGTCGCTGTAATCACCACCGGTCCCGGGCTGATCATGCCGATGGCAACCGCGATCAGGAACTGGCGTTGATCGAGCCAGCCGAACTGTTGAACGAGGCCCTGCTCGAGAAACGGCACGATGACGAGGCCGCTCCCAAAGGTGAGAGAGCCGGCCTTGAGAAAAAACAACAGGAGCTTTCCGAGGATTGAGCCCGAGGCCGTCGGCGCAAGCTGTGCCAGAACGGGCACGACGGTCACCGAAAGCGCCGCCGGCGGCGTTCGCTTGAACATGCTGCCGTAATACAGAATACCGGCGATGCCGGCGCCAATGAACAGCAGCGCGACTTCGGCCTGAAGAATAACGGTAACCGCGAGGCAGACCGCCGCGATCGCCCATTGCAACCAGTCTTCCATGCCGAGCTTGGCCAGCCGGTAGCAGGAATGCAGGATCAGCGCGATGACGGCGGGGCTTACGCCATAGAAGATGGCGGTTACCGGCTGCAGGTCGCCGAGATAGACATAGAGTGCTCCCAGCGCGGCAACGATGACAAAGTTCGGAAGAATGAAAGCCCATCCCCCCGCCCAGGCTCCCCAGAAGCCGCCGCGGAGGTAGCAAACATAGATTCCGACCTGAATGGCGAGCGGCCCGGGCAATGACTGGCAGATCGCGATGGCCTCCCGCATCTGCTCCTTGGTGAGCCATTTGCGCTCGTCGACAAGCTCGCGCTCCATCTGTCCCACCAGCGCGACCGGCCCGCCAAAGCCGAGAAATCCGAGCCGCAGGAAGTAGCGTACCAACTCGCCGATCTGCCCCTGTGGAATTGTTGTCGATGTCGTCATGTCATGCCCCAATAACAAAAACGGTCTGCAAGATTGCTTGCTCCGGTCCGGTCAATTGCGATCGTGCGCCCTCAAGTGCCAATCCCAATCACCGCGATTTTCTGAGCGGGCGGGAGGTTAGCTATTTTTTCCCGCAAGATTTCATGCACATTTTATATTCGCTCTTGCACGTCGGTCCGGCATAATTCTTCATGCAGGCTCGTTGCTGGTCGCTGCATACTTTGCAGCTTGATTGCTGAGCTTGTGCCGCATCATTGGCTCCATAAAAGCCAGCCAACATCAGCAGCGTTATCGCAAAGATTCTCATGATAAGATCTCCTCTCCGAGTGGGTCGACACGTCTCTTTTCTAACTTTAGCTCTTCGTGCTTGCGGTCTTGTCGAGCGCGGCGCGTAGTCCCTTGGCGAGCTTCAATGCATCGTCATTGGCCCAGAAATGCAGGAAGAACAGCCGCGGCTGCTCGTCCAACATGTGGCTGTGGACCGCCGTCACGTCGATGCCGTTCGCTCGCAACGTGTTGATCACGGGGTTTACTTCGTCGCCTGTCAGGACAAAATCTCCCGTTATAGCGGCCTTACCGCCACCGGTTGGCTGGAAACCGATAGCGATCGCTACGCCCATCGGTCCGACAGGCGCAATTTGCATTCCGCCTTCCATGATCGGATCGCGGCGCGGCACGGCGAACTGATAGACGCCGCCGTTCGCCTGCCCTTTGACGCCGATGAGCTGATCGAGCTGCGCGGTGTCGAGATCGACCGCGGGTGGGGGAGTGGCTGCGGCGGGCGCCGCCAATGGCGTCTTACTTGCCCCGAGAGCCTCACGGATAACAGCGGCCATTTTGGCCGGATCGCCGTGGCCACCGACATGCATGTAGAATGTCGCGGGGCTCGCCCGCAGCAGGTGGTTATGGACGGCGGTGATCTCGAGGCCGCCTTCGATCAGCTTAAGCATAACCGGATTGATCTCGCTTTCCAGCAGCACGAGGTCGCCCATTGCCATGGCACCCCCGTGCGCCGGCTTGAACGCAATCCAGCCGCCAAGTGCCAGCGCCGGCTTGATCGTGACCCCGTCCAGCGTCACCGTGAGATCGGTGCGTGGGAAGCCATAGCGATGCACGTCGCCCGACACGGCTGGCTTTCGGCCGAAAACATCGTCTACTTTTTGCCAGTCAATTTCCTGGGCGGTCGCGACGGTCGTCAATGAGGCCGCAAGCAGCGGAGCCAGAAGCCAATGCCTGATACGCATGTTAGGATCCTCCTTGATGGTGTTGATAGTCCGGTTCTTCTTCTTGCCTTCGCTCTTCTCATGATCAATTCGTCGTCGCCCTTATGGGGCTGGTTTGATTGACGGCCAATTGTGGGTCTCGCTTTGCAGCGTGCGGCACCACGTATAGAGCGCGTCGTAGATGACCATGCCGTGCTTCAGCATCGCGTGGTCATCCGGAAAATTCGCCGAGAGACCGAGCGAGATCGCGAACAAGCCGCCGCATTGAGGAGCCAGATCGTGCCGCGACGTGTCGGCACCCCTGACGACCGTCGCCAGATGGTCAAGTGCCGGGTCCTTGATGCCGTAGATGCGCAGGATGCTATCGAACGAGCAGCGCACGCCCTCGTGGGTGAACTCAACCCCATCGATATCGTAGGGCGTCCCGCCTATCCGTTTAGCGATAGCGATGACCTGATCCTTGGGAACGTAAATAAATTCCGCGTTGGGATCGATGAAGCGGCGGATCAGCCAGGGACAGGCGATGCGGTCGATCTTCGGATGCTCGCGTGTGACCCACTTGCTTGGGCTCGTCCCGATGCTGCGACGCGTAGGCAACCCCTGTTCGGTCCAGCCGGCAATGCCGCCTTCCAGAAAGTTCGCCTCGACTCCCATGATGCGCAATGCAGCGGCGACCCCTTGACTGGTCCCATGTCCATGAAAGCAGTACGTGACGACCGGGCGCCCGCGGGGCAAATTTCTCCGCCATTGCTCGACCTGATCCGGAGAGCAATGAAATGCGGGAGCAACGAGCCTATCTGCGTGGACAAAGTCAGCATCGCGCCGAACGTCGATAATGATCGGCGCTGCATCAGTGCCTAGCCGTGCGTACAGGTCATTTGGAGAAATGGAGTGTTTTGTTTCGTCCATGCGCAATCTCCTCGACGAATCGAGCGTTGCGCAGAGCTTGGACGGGAGCCGTCTGATGGGGAGTCTGCGTTTCCCCGTAACAGCTTTCTAGTTTGTGTGCAGCGCAAACGCAACAGGAACGATCAAGTCGAGGCTTGATTGTCAGTATCACGAAGCTGTGTGTCTAATCTTCCCGGGGTTCGGATAGGGGAACCAATCCATTGACGAGCCACTTAACGCCGATAATTCAAAAATCGGGAGACCTTCATGAGAATTACAAAAATCATTTTAGCGGGCGCTGCGGCCATCGCCGTCATCAGTTCCGGGGCTTTGGCTCAACAGGCACTTACGGGTTCGATCACCAAAATCGATCAGGCCAATGGCAAGATTACGATACAGCGGATTCAAAGCGGCACCGTTGGCGCAAACGCCGGCGGCGCGGCCGACGATTTCAAAGTACAGGACGGTCTCTTGTTCAATGCCTTGCAGGCTGGCGATAAGGTGATCTTCACCGCGACCGAAATCGATGGTGTTAAGACGATTATTAAACTGCAGAAGCAATAGACTGAAGGTGGGGTGAACCTGGCGCCGCGTCGGATATCATCCGCCGGCAGCGCCTCGAGCCTGACGACCGCTTGCTTGAAGCACCGCCCTGGTTCAGGCGGCGCGGATCTTGGCGAGAAAATCGTCGACCTGGCCGCGCAGGCGCTCGGTTTGCTGGTTGAGTGCCTCCGCCGCCGATTTGACGCCATGCGCCGCGTCGTCGGTTATTTTTGCCCCCTCGCTCACTCCCGCGATATGGTCGGAGACTTCCTGGGTACGAGCTGCCGCCTGCTGGGTGTTGCGCGTGATCTCCATCGTCGCGGCGCCCTGCTCCTCGACCGCTGAGGCAATCGATGTCGCGACCGAGCTGACTTCGCTGATCGTGCCGCCGATGCGTTTCATCGCCTCGACTGTGGCGCGGGTAACGTTCTGCACCGCCTCGATCTGGGCCGAGATCTCCCCCGTCGCCTTCGCCGTCTGCGTGGCGAGAGACTTCACCTCGCTGGCGACGACTGCAAAGCCTCTGCCGGAATCGCCGGCGCGTGCCGCCTCGATCGTCGCGTTGAGCGCCAGCAGATTGGTCTGGCCGGCGATGTCGCTGATCAGCTTTACCACGTCGCGGATCCCGGAAACCACCTCGGCCAGCCCCTGGACAGTAAGATCTGTCTGCTGCGCCTCGTCGACTGCCCGGCCAGCGATACTCGCGGCGTTGCTGACCTGGCGGCTGATCTCGGAGATCGAGGCGCCGAGCTCCTCGGACGCAGCGGCCACGGTCTGCACGTTGCTCGACACCTCGCTGGACGCCGCTGCGACCGCCGCGACCTGATCGTTGGTTCGCTCGGCCGTGCTTGACATTCCGTCCGAGGTACCGCGCATCTGTACCGAGGCTGCGCCGAGCGTCTCCAGCGCGTCGCGGATTTGAATCTCGAAGGCGGCGATATGTTCCTCGACCGCGCTGTGCCGCGCCGACGCCTTCTGCTGCAGAACGCGCTGCTCCTCCTCGATCCGCCGCTTGTCGATCGCGTTACTCCTGAAGACGCCGATCGCGCCGGCGAGGGCGCCGACTTCGTCCTGGCGCTCGCCGCCTTCGACCTGCACCATCAGATCGCCGTCGGCGAGCTTGATGGTCGATGTCGTCAGCCGGGTGATCGAGCCGCTGATCATCCGCGACAGCGCTACCGTCACCAGGATCGAGGCCATGACCGCCGCGATAAAGACGGCGATCATGCCGAAGCGTGCCGTGTCGGCTTGCGCCATCGACGCATCGTGCTTGGCGACTGAGCGCTTGCGCTCGAAGTCACGCAGGCCGTCGAGCTGGGTCTGCAGCTCGGCGTAGAATTTCGCAACATTGGCGCTCATCATGTAGGCGGTCGCGGCGTCTGCCGCGGCCATGGTGGAGATCTGACGGTTCGCCTCGGTGAAGGCCTTCAGCGACTTTCCGAGGCTGGCTACGATCTCGCGCTCTCCCTCGACCAGATCGAAGGAGCCAAGTCGGTCGATCAGCGCAGCTGCCTCGCCGAGCCGCTTGTCCATATCGGCGACCAGCCGCTTGACCGCGGCCGGGTCGTCGGAATTGCTGGCAAGCGCGATCGTGCGGTTGGAGAGGTTACTCGCTTCGGGAACGGCGCGTCCGAGGTCTGCCATCGTGGCGGCCTTCTCGACCTCGGTCGTCGTCAGCTCATCGAGCAACTTCGCCTGCTGGCCCAGCGAATAGATCGCCAGCGGGGCCATCAGCGAGAGCAGGATGACGGCGACCGCGGGAGCGATGAATAGCTTCCGCGTGATCGAGAGATTGGCGAGCCATCGTGTCACGGCATCGATCCTAGCATTGGCGAAGGTGCCGGACTCATGACAGAGGCGGAAGGCACGGCGACACCGCCATCCCCCCGCCAATGCCGGCTATTGGGTGACGTAGAAGCCGCACAAGGTGACGAACTCGCCGGCCTTTTGCACCCATGTCTGCTTGGGCTCGATCTTCTTGCTCACCGGGTTGGTGAACCTGTAGTTCTGCCAGCCCGAGCCGGTGGTGTCGCCGATCTTGATCGCGGCCTGCGTGAACTTGACGCCGTCGGGATCGATCGATTCCCACATGTTCATGCCGACCAGCTTGGGATTGATGTTGGCGCGCACGACGCCTTGGTGATCGAGCACCGTCACATACATGTCGCCCTTTACGTACTCGCCCTTCGGGTCGCTGAGCAAGGGGAAGGCCTTCTCGCCCTCGGCCGCGATAAGCGCCACGGCTTTTTCGCCGAGCGCCTTCGCCTCGGCGGCGGTGCCGGCCCGGGCCGGCGCGCCGACAAGGAGAAATGCGAATCCCGTGAAGATGACCATCTTGCCTAATTTCAACATCGGTTGTTCCTCTGCCCTCATAAGAGCGGCTGACCGTCTCCGGCCCATATGGGGGGAGGGTCTAGGCCGACTTGATTGTGAGGCCGTTAATTTTCATCACGGTGGTTCTACGGAGAGTTCGCCAAGTCGATCCGCAAATGCGAGTCATGCGCAACGGCTCGGTCTATGAGGCGTCTCAGCACGCTGCCCTTCGGCGTTTTTGGCTTTGCCAGGCCAAAAGCGCGTCGATTGATCTAGCGCAATGCCAATGTCGCCCAGCGGACCTAGATTGCGCGACTGCAAAATGGATTAGAACCCTCCGCGCAAGACCTACATAAGCGGTCCAAGAACGCGACTCGGTCGCCGCGTGTGCAGGGGGGAAATCAGTGACCGGTACAAGCAAGCCGGACTAAGAAAAAACGGATGGCCTCTGAGTATCAGCAAGGCTTGCCAGGCCGGGCCAGGATTGCCCGGCGCCTGCGCGAAATTCCTACATCGGCGCAATTTGCCCGTCTCTCGTGTTTCTCGCCCGCCGCTGCCGGAAAGTCAGTCGGAGCGCTCGCCGTCCGCGTTTCGCGATCGTCGGCGTAATCGGTGGAGGAACATTCTCATTCCTGGACGTTCTTGCTGACCCGGATTCGGAGGCGCGGAGAAACCGGACCGATCGCCGTGGCAATCACTGGGTTTGATCGAAGCTGGAAATGTATCGAGTCTGAAGGAAACAGGAGAAGACAGGATGGCGGAGATCAGCGGCGGCGAAGTCATTGCCCGCATGTTGCAGAAGGAGGGCGTCGACAAGGTTTTCGGCATCATCGACGGCACCTATTTCGGCTTCTATTCGGCGCTGCACCGGCTCGGCATCGAGATCGTTACGCCGCGGCATGAGACTTCTGCCGCGCACATGGCCGGCGCCTACGCGCGTCTCACCGGCAAGCTCGGCGTGTGCATGGCCAGCAACGGCCCGGGCGTGGCCAACATCCTGCCCGGTCTGGTGGTCGAACAGGGCGAGGGCAACCGGGTGCTGGCAATCACCAGTGCGCGCCGGCCGGGCATCATGTATCCCGATCGCGGCGGAACCTACCAGTGTTTCGATCAGGCCGGCGTCATCGGCAAGTTTGCCAAGTGGAGCGAAGCGGTCTCATCGTTCGAGCGCGTGCCGGAACTAATGCGCAAGGCGCTGCGCAGGAGCTACGAAGGCCGGCCGGGGGTGGTGCATCTCGACGTCCCGGAAAACATCATGAACGGCAAGTTCAAGGCGCAGGTCGCTATCTGGGCGCCGCACCAGTACCGCCACACCGATCCGTTGACGCCGACCGCCGAACAGGTCGGCCGCGCGGCGCAGATACTGATCGCGGCCGAGGCGCCGATGATCCACGCCGGAAGCGGCATCATCCATGCCGGCGCCTTCGCTGCGTTGCGCCGGGTTGCCGAGTTGCTGCACGCGCCGGTGACGACGAGCTGGGCGGCGCGGGGCGTGCTGTCCGAGACCTCGCCTCTGGCCGTGCCGATGCCGCACGTCAAGCTCAACCACAAGATCCGCAACGACTCCGACGTGGTGATGATCATCGGATCGCGCGTCGGCGAAACCGACTGGTGGGGCAAGCCGCCCTACTGGCGCAATCCGTCCGAGCAGACGACGATTCAGATCGACCTAGACAGCGATATGCTGGGCCTGAACAAGCCGGTCGACCTCGCCATTCTTGCCGACGCAAAGTGCGCCCTGGAGCTGCTGGGCGACGAGTTGGAGCGGCGCAAGAGCGAAACTGCGCAATCGGGTCGGCTCGACGCCCGCCGTGTTCGCGTTGCCGGCTATGCCAAGACCATGAAGGAAGACCGCGCGAGCTGGGACAAGGCGCTCTCCGACCTGGCGGTGCCGATGAACCCGGCGCACATCGGCGCGGTGTGCCGTGAGGTGTTCCCGGAGGATACCGTGCTGGTGGCTGACGGCGGCAACGCTACGATCTGGGCAATGTTCTACCACCAGGTGAAGGTGCCGAACACGGTGTTGTCGACTTTCAAGTTCGGCATGCTCGGTGCCGGCATGGCGCAGGCGGTGGGCGCCGCCGTGGCGCGGCCGGGTAAGCCGGTGTGCTGCATCATCGGCGACGGCGCCATGGGCTTCCATCCGCAGGAGATCGAAACCGCGGTGCGGAACAAGGCGCAAGTGGTCTACATCGTGCTGTGCGACAAGCAGTGGGGCATGGTGAAGATGAATCAGCAGTTCATGCTGCGACCGTTCAAGACCATGCTGTTCAAGCACCTCGGTCCGGAAGAGACGATCAACGCCGACCTGGGCGAGATCGAGTTCGACAAGCTCGGCCAGAGCATGGGCGCCTACGGTGCGCGCGTCTCCGATCCGAGGCAGCTGAAACCGGCACTGGAGCAGGCGCTGGCCTCGAGCAAATGTGCGGTGATCCATGTCGATGTCGATCCGGTCAAGCACATGTGGGCGCCGGGTCTGCTCCATTTCAAGAAAATGCACGAGGAGCCGAAGGCCTAGCAAGCGGGGGCCGCGCCATGGCCGATATCGATCTGGTTCGCCTCAACTTCAATCCGCAGACGCTGTTCCTGCTGAACTGCGTCCTCGGCTTCGTCATGTTCGGCGTCTCGCTCGAGCTCAAGGCGGAGGATTTCAGGGCGGCGCTGAAAACCCCGCGCGCGCTGGTCATCGGCCTCGTCGCCCACCACGTGGTATTTCCCGCTGCAACCTTCCTGCTGGTGCTGCTGCTCCAGCCGCGGCCGAGCATCGCGCTGGGCATGATCCTGGTTTCATCCTGCCCCGCCGGAAACATCTCAAACTTTCTTACTCATTTCGCGCGCGGCAATACGGCGCTGTCGGTGTCCATCAGTACGGCATCCACGCTCGCCGCGATTTTCATGACACCGGTGAACATCGCCTTTTGGGGCGGGCTGTACGCGCCGGCGCAGCCTATCCTGCGCCAGGTTGCGGTGAACCCGCTGGAGATGTTCCTGCACGTCTTCCTGCTGCTCGGTCTGCCGCTGGCAGCGGGACTGTTGGTGTCGTGCCGCTGGCCGAATTTCACCGAGCTGGCGCGCAACCCGATGAAATATTTTTCGCTCGGCTTCTTTCTGATCTTTGTGCTGGCGGCGCTGGGAGCGAACTGGCAGTATTTCGTCCGCTACGTCGGCATGGTGGTCGGCGTGGTGTTGGTGCACAACGCCTCGGCGCTGGCCACAGGCTACGGCCTCGGCTTCCTCGCCGGGTTGCCGGAGCCGGATCGGCGTGCGGTGTCGATCGAATGCGGCATCCAGAACTCTGGCCTCGGCCTCATCCTCATTTTCAGCTTCTTCGACGGCCTGGGCGGCATGGCGGTGGTCGCAGCCTGGTGGGGCATCTGGCACATTGTCGCCGGGCTGTCGCTGGCTACGTTCTGGTCGAAGCGACCGCCTTTCCCCCAATCCGTCCCGGCGGGAAAGGAGTGACGATGGTCTTGAACTCCATTTCCTGCGCTGCCCCCGCTGCGGGGAAGCTTTTTCGGTCGACCGGTCAGGGCAAATCGATGAGCTATCTCTCGGGGATGACGCAATGAACGCGCGCTCGGTCTTGATCACCGGCGCGGCCGGTTATCTCGGCTCCCAACTGCTTGTGGCGCTTGCCTCCGGCAAGGCCGCGGCCGGGCGTATCGTCGCGGTGGATGTGCGGGACATACCGGCGGACAAACGGCTGCCGGGCGTCGAATATTGTCGAGCCGACGTGCGCTCGGTCGAACTGGCCGCGCTGTTCAATAGCAGGGCGCCGGAGGTCGTGGTGCATCTGGCGTCCATCGTCACGCCGGGCAAACACAGCAATCGCGAATTCGAATACTCGGTGGACGTGCTCGGCACCGAGAACGTGCTCAAGGCGTGCCTCGCGGCGGGAGTGAAGAAGATCATCGTCACGTCCAGCGGCGCGGCGTACGGCTACTACCCGGACAACCCGGCCTGGATCGCCGAGGATTGGCCCGTGCGCGGCAACGAGGCCTTCGCTTACGCTTACCACAAGCGGCTGGTGGAGGAGATGCTGGCGCGCTGGCGTACCGAACACCCGGAGTTGAAACAGGTCGTGTTGCGCGTCGGCACCATCCTCGGTGAGACGGTGCACAACCAGATCACCGACCTTTTCGAGAAGCCGCGCCTGATTGCGATCCGCGGTTCCGACAGCCCCTTCGTATTCATCTGGGATCAGGACGTGGCGGGAAGCATCCTGCATGCGATTTCGACCGACAAGACCGGTATCTATAATGTCGCCGGCGATGGCGCGCTGACCATAAGGGAGATCGCCAGCCGGCTCGGCAAGCGTTGCGTCGTGCTGCCGGCCTGGCTGATCAAAGCTGCACTGGCCGTGCTCAAGGAGCTCCACCTCACCCAGTACGGTTCGGAGCAAGTCGACTTCCTGCGATACCGGCCGGTGCTCGACAACCGCAGGCTCAAGGAGGAATTCGGCTACGTGCCGCGCAAGACCTCATCCGAAGTGTTCGATTTCTGGCGCGCCAGTCGGAAAGCCAGGGGATAGGACGAGCAGGATGTTTTCGGCGTCAACCGCTCGACTGCCGTCGATTGGAGGGTGTGTCATTGCGTGATTTTCGCGGCAAGGTCGTTGTCGTCACCGGAGCAGCAGGCGGGCTCGGGCGCGCCTTGTGTTTTCGTTTCGGTGCCGCAGGCTCGAGAGTCGTCGCGCTGGATCTCGACGCATCCTCGCTGGCTGACTTGCTTGCCGATCTGCGAGCGAGCGGCATAAATGCGATCGCCGAGGTCTGCGACCTGAGCCGGGAAGAGGACTGCCGCGGTGCCATGGCTGTGGCGATGCAAGCCTTTGGCGGCATCGACGTGCTGGTAAACAACGCCGGCATCACCCATCGCAGCGCCTTTGCGCGCACTCGGCCTGAAGTGATCCGGCGCGTGATGGCGGTGAACTTCTTTGGCGCCCTGCATTGCACCCATGCGGCGCTGCAGGCGCTGATCGCGCAGCGGGGCATGATCGTCGTCATCTCCAGCGTGGCCGGCTTTGCGCCGCTGATCGCGCGCACCGGCTACGCCGCGAGCAAGCATGCGCTGCACGGCTTCTTCGACAGCCTGCGCGCGGAGGTCGAGCCGCTCGGCGTGAAGGTGCTGCTGGTGTGTCCATCGTTCATCCAGACCGGCATCGAGAAGCATGCGCTGGCCGGCGACGGCAATCTCGCCAGCCATCCCCAGTCCATTGTCGGCACCCGAGCCACGCCGCATGCGATCGCCGGCAAGATCTTCACTGCGGCGGCAAGGGAGCGGCGCCTGTTGCTGCCCGACGCCGTGTCGCGCGCATCCTGGTGGTTATCGCGCCTTGCGCCCCGGCTCTATGAACGGCTGATGGCGAGAAAGCTCGGGCAGGAGATGTTGGCCCGAGAGTAGCAGACGGCACCTGTCGTCAGTCGAATCCGGACATATCCATCATGCAGTCACGCCGTTCGACTGGCGCGCAGGCGGGGAATCAGCCTCTATCGCTGGCACGGGAGGTCGTCGAGGCCTCGATCGGGATTATCGATATGGGCAGCCGGCGCGAAGTTGAGAGCATCGAGGCGGAAATCCGCCGCACCTTCGAACAGATCATTCCGTTCAATCGCGTGCTCGGTCTTAAGATCGACTCGCTCGACCCCAAGGCGCCGCGACTGAGGTTCGACATGCGGCCCGAGCTGGTCGGCAACCCGATCCGCCAGATTCTGCACGGCGGCGTGATCTCGGCCACCCTGGACGTGGTGGGCGGCCTCGCAATCGCTATGGCTTCGATCGCCCAGAAAGTCGAAGAAACGCCCGCGCGACATTTTCCGAATATCGGCACCATCGACCTGCGCATCGACTACCTGCGGCCAGGGCGCGGCCAGTATTTCGTGGCCATTGGCCGCGTCGTTCGGCTCGGCGGCCGCGTTGCGGTGGCCCATATGGAACTCGTGAACGACACCGACGAGCAAATCGCGACCGGTTCGGGGGCCTACATCGTCGGCTGACTGCAGCGCTCGCCGCGCTGCGCCCTCGCCAGAGGCGAGCCAGCACTTAGCAGCTGACCACCGCGCAAAATTATCGAGTTTTGCGGTCCTTGCGAGGGACCGGCCGGCTCGCCAAATGAGGGGCGATCTTGATAGGTCCTGCAGTAAGCACCGCACATTTGTGCAACCACAAACAACAGGCCGAACTTTCATGACCGTACACGAACGCAACATCTCGGCATCGATCGATCCCGTAAAACTAAACCGTCTCGCCGAAGTGGCCATCAAGGTCGGGCTGCAGCTAAAGCCAGGACAGGACCTGCTTCTGACGGCGCCCGCGGTAGCGCTGCCGCTGGTACGGAAGATCGCCGAGCATGCCTACCGGGCCGGGGCGGGTCTCGTTACCCCAATCCTGTCTGACGAGGCGGTCACGCTGTCGCGCTATCGGTTCGCGCAGGATGACAGCTTCGACCGCGCTGCCGGCTGGCTCTATGAGGGGATGTCGAAAGCCTTCGATGCCAACACCGCTCGGCTCGCCATCGTCGGCGATGATCCAATGCTGCTTTCCGGCGAAGATCCCGTCAAGGTCGCGCGCGCCAGCAAAGCCAATTCTATCGCGTATCGACCGGCGCTGGAAAAAATCGTCGGTTTCGACATCAACTGGAACATCATCGCCTATCCGAGCCCGTCCTGGGCGAAGCAGGTCTTTCCAGGAGACGAAGAGGATGTCGCGGTCGCAAAGCTGGCGAACGCGATCTTCGCTGCCTCACGCGTCGATAATGATGATCCCATCGCATCGTGGGAGAAGCACAACGCCACGCTGCGCAGCCGGACCGAATGGCTGAACGGACAAAGGTTCAGCGCGCTGCATTACTCCGGACCTGGCACGGATCTGACGATCGGGCTCGCTGACGGCCATGAATGGCAGGGCGGCGCCTCTACCGCCAAGAACGGCATTACCTGCAATGCGAATATCCCGACTGAGGAAGTGTTCACCACCCCGCACGCGCGGCGGGTTAACGGGCATGTCATCAGCTCCAAGCCGCTATCGTATCAGGGGTCGCTGATCGACGACATCGCGGTGCGGTTCGAGGAAGGACGAATTGTCGAGGCGAAGGCCGCGCGCGGCGAAGAAGTGTTGAACAAGGTGCTGGATACGGATGAGGGCGCGCGCCGTCTCGGCGAAGTGGCGCTTGTGCCGCATTCCTCGCCCATCTCGAAAAGCGGGCTATTGTTCTTCAACACACTGTTCGACGAGAACGCCGCCTGCCACGTCGCGCTCGGCCAATGCTATTCGAAATGCTTCGTCGACGGTGGCAAGCTGACGCCGGAGCAGATCGCCGCGCAGGGCGGCAACACGAGCTTGATCCATATCGACTGGATGATCGGCTCGGATAAAATTGACATCGACGGTACTCTCACAGACGGCAGACGCGTGCCGGTATTCCGAAAAGGCGAGTGGGCCTGACAAGTCTGTGGCGGCGCAAGACGGATTAGCCAACGGGCCGCGCGAACGCGCGCCCGATGATAAACTCTGTATATTCCGCCAGTTCATGGACCGAGGCGATGGCGGCTAGCTCGCCGAATGGGAGAGAGTCATAGATCAGACCGATCCAGCATCGAGCGGCTCTGTTCGCGTCGGCGCTCGCGGCGACTAGTTGTTTGGTCACCCAAAAGGTCTTTCGTTTCTTTTCGCAACAGAGATGTGGGAGCGCTTTTCCTATTACGGAATGAGGGCGCTCCTCGTTCTGTACATGGTCGATTATCTGTTGAAGCCGGAAATCGCCAGCGACGTATTGGGCCTCGAGACGTTGAAGCGGGGACTCGAAGCGGTATCCGGACCGCTGGGCATTCAGCCGCTGGCGTCGCAGATTTATGGGCTCTACACCGGCTTGGTGTATCTGACGCCGATATTCGGCGGGATTCTCGCCGACCGATGGATTGGTCGAACACCAACTGTCATCCTTGGCGCGATGCTGATGGTCGCGGGCCATTTCATGATGGCCTTCGAGCATCTTTTTCTGCTTGCACTTGGGCTTCTCATTGTTGGCAACGGGGCTTTCAAGCCGAATATTTCGACGCAGGTGGGTGACCTTTATGACCTGACGATCGGCGCAGAGACCGCGCTTACTCGGTTTTCTACGTCGGGATCAACGTCGGCGCGTTCTTTTCACCACTGGTGTGCGGTTCTCTCGGTGAAAACGTCGGCTGGCACTACGGCTTTGCAAGCGCGGGCATAGGCATGGCGATCGGGCTTGCGACTTACGTGGCCAGCCTTCCGCGATTACCCAAACAAAAGTTTCGAGATGCTCCGACCGGAGTTGGGAAATCCGCAAATCTGGACTTGAGGAAGTCGCTTCTTGGCCTGGCGATCCTGCTCATTCCCTCCACGTTGTTCTGGGCAGCTTACGAACAGCAGGGAAACACCATAGCGCTTTGGATCGAGCAATCGACCGATCGCCGGTTGGATCTCCTGTTCTGGCATGGCGAAGTTCCGGTGACCTGGTTCCAGGCAATCAATCCTCTGATGATTTTTGCTTTCACGCCGCCTTTGATCGCGTGCTGGTCGCGATCGGCGCGGTTTGGGCGCGAGCCGTCGACGATCGGAAAAATGTCACTTGGCTGCATTTTACTTGCACTGGCCTATTTGGCGATGGCTGCCGCCGCGTGGTCTGGCGCGCCCTCTTCAGCGAGCTGGCTTTGGCTCCTGCTCTATTTCGCAATGCTCACCATCGCCGAGCTTCATTTTTCGCCGATCGGCATTTCGCTCGTATCAAACATGGCGTCCAATGAGTCGCGCTCGACGGTGATGGGGATTTGGCTGACAACGACCTTTCTGGGAAATATAGCTGCCGGTTGGATCGGCAGCTTTTGGTCCGCCTTGCCGAACGCCAGTTTCTTTCTGCTGATAGCGGCTCTCGGAGTTGTGGCTGCGTGCTCGATCCATCTTGCGAGGCCGATTCTGCGCACTTTGCTCCGGGCTGAATAGCCAACGGGTCGCGAACCTCGATACCGCCATCAGCCAAGAAGACCCGGAGATGAGCAATGGCCCGATGGTGGAAAAACCTCAGGCTTCAAGCCAGATTTATGATGATTTCCAGTCTGGGGGCGCTGGGGCTTGCAGTCTGCGCCCTGGCCGTGGTCGGCTGGGCCGAATCCTCCACACTGGAAGAAAACCTGCGGCGGCTTTCGGAGAATGAACTTGGATCGCTGAGGGCGCTCGTAGAAAGCACCATGGAACGACGACTGAATGACCCGCAAGAC
>Ga0208715_1000357_pt1 | contig 15997 bp, 10 predicted proteins | sample NGESurshal092012_3_FD_184473 | JGI IMG/M metagenome (GOLD analysis project Ga0208715, IMG submission 184473) | Arctic peat soil microbial communities from Barrow, Alaska - NGEE Surface sample 210 shallow-092012 (SPAdes) | ecosystem: Environmental > Terrestrial > Soil > Wetlands > Peat ... | reverse complement strand
GCCAAGCCGCCCGCGCGCTTGACGCGCCTGAACGAAATCTTCGCGCGCATCGAGCAATGGACCATGACCAAGAACAAGTTCGAGGCGATGGATATTCTCAACAAGGACGACATTCCCTGCGGCCCGATCCTGTCGATGAAGGAGTTGATCGAGGATCAGTCGTTGCGCGCCACCGGCACGGTGGTCGAGGTGGATCATCCCGAGCGCGGCAAATACTTCTCAGTCGGCAATCCGATCAAAATGTCGGACAGCCCGACCGAGGTGACGCGCTCTCCCCTGCTCGGCGAACATACCGACGAAGTCCTGCGCCAGGTTCTCGGCTTTACCGACCACCAAGTGGCCGAGATCCACGATTCCGGCGCGCTCGATCCGCCGCGGAAAGTCGCCGCCGAATAAACTGCATTTCCGAGCACTTCTTGGGCCGCCGGTTTCCGGCGGCCCTTTTGTTTTTGTTTGTTCGGTCGGGGTAACTGATCCACAACGATCGCGAGTGCCGGCATCACTATCCGCGACGGGCGATCTTCCGTCGTCTGCGACAAGTTGCCTGCGACGTTCGCGCTGCAATGCAAAACAAGTCCTGCGGCAAATTCGACCTTGCGCATTGGAATATAATATACCAGACTTTTAAAGTGCAGCGCTCGGGCCAGTTCGAAAAAAGCGCGCATTGGGAGGAATCAATGATCGCTAACGCAACCACCGCGCCAAGCGCGACACCGTCGAACAGCTTCCGCTGGATGCAACTCATCATCGGCGTCGTCTGCATGGCGATGATCGCCAATCTCCAGTATGGTTGGACTTATTTCGTCGCCCCCATGGCGAAAGCGAATTCATGGGACGTCGCCGGCATCCAGATCGCATTCAGCATTTTCGTCGCGCTGGAAACTTGGCTCACCCCGCTTGAAGGATGGATCGTCGACTCGCTCGGTCCGCGCGGTCCAAGACTAATGGTCGCGGCCGGTGGCATTCTTGTCGCGATCGGCTGGCTTATCAACGCCAAAGCTGGGTCACTGCAGGCGCTCTATGGCGGCGCCGTCGTATCAGGCATTGGCGCCGGGGCCATCTATGCAACATGCGTTGGCAATGCCGTGAAATGGTTTCCCGATCGTCGCGGTCTCGCCGTTGGCTTGACGGCGGCCGGATTTGGCGCCGGCGCGGCCGTCACCGTGATTCCGATTCAAATGATGATTGCCTCGATCGGATATGCGGATACCTTCTTCTGGTTCGCATTGGGTCAGGGCGCAATTATCTTCGTGCTGGCATGGTTCCTCCGCCCGCCGCTGCCTGGCGAGGTTGCAAGCGGATCTGCTGTCAAGGTTTTGCAATCGAAGACCAGCAGCACGCCAGGTCAGATGCTTTCATCTCCGGTGTTCTGGCTGCTCTACGTCATGTTCATATTGGTGTCTGCGAGCGGCCTGATGGTTACGGCACAGATCGCCTTGATCGCCAAGGATTTTGGTGTTGCGCAGACGGTGGTTCTTTTCGGTTTCACCACACTGATCGTAGCTGGCGTGATCGACAATCTTGCAAACGGCGGTGCGCGGCCGTTTTTCGGCTGGGTGTCCGATCAGATCGGGCGCGAATACACCATGGCGATCGCCTTTTCCGCAGGCGGCGTGGCCTACTGGCTGCTCGGAACGGCGGGCACGACACCATGGACCTTCGTAATTTGCGCGGCGCTGATCTTCTTTACATGGGGTGAGATTTTCAGTCTTTTCCCCTCAACCTGCACGGACATGTTCGGTCCCAAATACGCTACAACGAACACCAGCCTGCTCTATACCGCCAAGGGGCTGGCGGCATTCGTCGTCCCTCTGGCGAACATCCTGAAGGCATACACGGGCAACTGGCATGCCGTGTTCGCCGCGGCCTCGATCATGAACTTCATCGTGGTGTTGATGGCGCTGTTCATCGTGCGACCGATGCGGATCTCGATCAGTGCGAAGGAAAACAAGAGCGCGGTCGGACAGCCCGCCGAATGACCACAGCGCGCCGGGGCCGGGTTGCACGTCCGCCTCAGGTGAGAAGAGCAGGTCATCGAAGACAGCAAGAGGCGCGCCCCGGTGCGCCTCTTTTTTTGCCTGATAAAAGCGGACTAGAAAGTCCCGACGAAGTGTCTCGTCCCCTTCCAACATGCACGAGCGAGGCATTGGGAGCGATCCCGGAGTCGCCAAAACGTCAATATCCCTGCCGCTTTCTGCGATTCAACAGCAGCGAATTTCCCCCGATATTAAATTGACAATTGGCATAATGTATACCAATCTGGCCAACACGAAAGAAATCCTGCGGCTCATCTGAAGGAGGTTGCGATGCAAGTCGGAGACATCCTGCGCAAGAAAACTGCCCGCGTTGCAACGGTTCGAATGAATGAAACCGTCGCCATTGCCACCCAGTTGATGCGTGCAAGCAATATCAGCGCGCTGGTGGTCAAGGATGTTGTCCGGACCGAAGGCAATACCGCGGTTGGCATGTTTACCGAACGCGACGTCGTTCGCGCAATTGCCGAACACGGCGCGGCCGGCGTCAATCTAAAGGTTTCGCAATTGATATCAGTGCAGCAACTGGTCTCCTGCAGTTCGACCGATACGCTCGAACACGTTCGTCATCTCATGAACAAGCACCACATCCGCCATCTGCCTGTGATCGACAATTACAGTCTGATCGGCGTCATCAGCATCCGTGACATCTCAACCGCGTTCGATGAAGAGGCCACGGGCGGGGCGCGATCGGTTGCCTGACGCGCGACCGATACTCTGCCTCGCTGCGTTATCGCTTCAGTCGCAATTGCCCGCCTAGATTGATACTGTCGCCCGGACGTCAGACGCGGCCGGCGCGTTTTTGCATGGCCCGGGTGCACCGGCGGTGTTCCTGCACGGTGGACATTTTTGCAATGTGAAGCCATCCTGCCCATCTGAAAAATGTAAGACGCGGCAAACATTATAAGCCGCGCAGGGAAACAGTTCAGAGGGCTGACAATGATCAGGACGCGATTTACCGAGCTCGTTGGTGTCGAACACCCGATCGTGCAGGGCGGGATGCAATGGGTGGGACGCGCGGAACTGGTTGCCGCGGTCGCCAATGCCGGCGCGCTCGGCTTCATCACCGCGCTGACGCAACCGACGCCCGATGACCTGACCAAGGAAATCGCGCGCTGCCGCAGCCTGACCGACAAGCCGTTCGGCGTCAATCTGACCATTCTTCCCTCGATCAAGCCGCCGCCTTACGCGGAATATCGTCAGGCCATCATCGAAACCGGCATCAAGATCGTCGAGACTGCCGGCAACAAGCCGCAGGAACACGTGACCGAGTTCAAGAAGCACGGCATCGTGGTCGTGCACAAATGCACCAGTGTCCGCCACGCGCTGTCGGCGGAACGCATGGGGGTCGACGCGATCTCGATCGACGGTTTTGAGTGCGCAGGGCATCCCGGCGAGGACGACACCCCCGGCCTCATTCTGATCCCGGTCGCCGCCGACAAGGTGAAGATTCCGATGATCGCGTCGGGCGGGTTCGGCGACGGCCGCGGCCTGGTCGCCGCGCTGGCGCTCGGCGCCGAAGGCATCAACATGGGCACGCGTTTCATGTGCACAAAGGAGAGCCCGATCCACCAGCTGATCAAGGAAAAAATCGTCGCCAATGACGAACGCGAGACCGAGCTGATCTTCCGCACCATGCGCAACACATCGCGTGTCGCCAAGAACGCGGTCAGTACCAAGGTCGTCGCCATGGAGAAGGAAGGCGCGACCTTCGAACAGGTTCGCGAGCTCGTGGCCGGCGCCCGCGGCAAGATGGTCTATGCGACCGGCGACGCCGACGAAGGCATCTGGTCGGCAGGACAGGTGCAGGGATTGATCCACGACATCCCGAGCTGCGCCGAACTGGTGTCGCGCATCATGCGCGACGCGGAAGCCATCATTCAAACCCGGCTCGCAGGCATGATGTCGGGCAACCGCCGTCAAGCCGCGGAATAAGCAGCTTCAAATTACCAACCGACAGAGAATGATCCCATGAAGGCCTATGTCTACGGCGCCAGCGGCGCTGCAATCGCCGACGTCGCCAAGCCGGCGCCGAAAGGCACCCAGGTGCTGGTTCGGGTGCGCGCCTGCGGCCTCAATCGCGCCGACCTCGGCATGACCAAGGGCCATGCGCATGGCAGCGCCGGCGGCGTCGGCGCGGTGCTGGGGATGGAATGGGCGGGCGAGATCGCCGAAGTCGGCCCCGAGGCCAAAGGCGTTAAAATCGGCGACAAGGTGATGGGTTCCGGCGCCGCCGCATTTGCAGAATATACCCTGGCGGATCACGGCCGGCTGTTTCGCACGCCATCCAACATGAATTTTGAGGACGCCGCCACCCTGCCCGTCGCGCTGGCGACCATGCACAATGCGGTGGTGACCAACGGCGCATTGCAGCCGGGCCAGTCCGTCTTGATTCAAGGCGCCAGCTCCGGCGTCGGCCTGATGGCGCTGCAGATTGCAAAACTCAAGGGCGCCAGGATCGTGATCGGATCTTCAACGGATGCGACACGTCGCGGAAGGTTGAAGGAATTCGGCGCTGATCTCGCGGTGGATTCAAGCGATCCCGGCTGGGTCGATCAGGTACTGAAGGCAACCAACGGCGAAGGCGTCGACCTGATCGTCGATCAGGTCTCCGGCAAGGTCGCCAGCCAGAATCTGGCGGCCACCAGGATCAAGGGCCGCATCGTCAATGTCGGCAGGCTCGGCGGCACCCACGCCGATTTCAACTTCGACCTGCACGCCGCGCGCCGCATCAACTATATCGGCGTCACCTTCCGCACCCGCTCGATCGAGGAAATCCGCGAGATTTTTGACGAAGTCCGCAAGGATATCTGGCCGGCGGTGGAATCGCGCAAACTGCAACTGCCGATCGACAAGGTGTTTGCGTTCGACGATATCGGCAAGGCGTTCGAGCACATGGAAGCCAACAGGCATCTCGGCAAGATCGTCGTGACGCTGTAGCTCTGGCCGGGTATCCGCCCAGCCGGCCCTGGGGAAGAACCGATGTGTCCTCCTATCGTCAAGGCGGCAGGCGAAGCGGCGATAGCGGATTCAGCGTCCGCCGGCGCGCTGGCCAAGGCCGCGCGGGAGGTGTTGGCGCCCGAGGGCAAGCTGCGCGTTGGCGCTTTTGCTGGCAGCCCCCTGTCGATGGCCAGAGACCGCAACGCAGGCGAAATGCATGGCCTGAGCATCGATCTGGGCAGGGAGTTGGCGAAACGGCTCGACGTTCCCTTCGAGCAGGTAAGCTATCAGCGAATTGCGGAGGTGCTCGCCGGAATGAAAGCGGGAGACGTTGATTTCACGGTCAGCAACGCGACGCCGGCGCGAGCGGTCGACGTCACGTTTAGCCAGACGCTAATTTCGCTTGAGCTGGGATACCTCGTCCCCGCCGTCTCCCCGATCGCGGCAATTTCGGACGTAGACAGGCCCGGCCTTCGGGTCGGCGTCACCCAGGGAAGCACGTCGCAAGGCACCATTCCGAAGATCCTGCCAAATGCTACCGTAGTGCCGGCACAGAACTTCAAGCGCGCAATTGAAATGTTCGAACGTCGAGAGTTCGACGTATTCGCGACCAACAAGCCGACTTTGTTTGAGATGTCCGACCAAATGCCAGGCGCGCGAGTACTGGATGGCCGATGGCGCGTGGAACACATCGCCATCGCGATCCCGAAGGGCCGCGAGGCCGCAATGGAATATGTACGCCGCTTCGTTGAGGAGGCGCAAGCAACCGGGCTGCTCTCCCAGGCCGCGGAGCGTGCGGGTCTCAGAGGTGTTGTGAAGGCGCAATAGCCCGGTGTTTTTGGCGCCCGGCATTGACGAATTCCATTCCGATCGGCGCTTTAATGTTGCATGACGGGCTGCTAAACCCGCGCCCATGAGCCATCCCGTTCACAACGCCAAATCCCGCGTCGCGGCCATTTCGATTTTCGCCAGCGCCGGCATGGCCACGGCCAAATTCGCGGTCGGCATTGCCATCGGCAGCCTCGCGCTGATCTCCGAAGCGCTGCACTCTTCGGTCGACGTGGTCGCGACCGTCATCACCTGGATGGTGGTGCGGGTTTCCGACCGCCCCGCGGACGAGGAACATCATTACGGCCACGGCAAGCTCGAGAGCGTGTCGGCGCTCGGCGTTATCGCGATGCTCTACGTGCTGGCGGGCGGCATTCTGGTCGAATCGTACAGCCGTCTGCGCGAAGGTGCACCGCCGCCGACGATCTCGGCGATCCCATTCGTTGTTCTGCTGCTCGACATCGCGGTGAATTTCTGGCGCGCCCGGGCGCTGCATCGCACCGCGCATGACACCAAAAGCCAGGCATTGGCCGCCGATGCGCTGCATTTTGCGTCCGACGTGCTTGGCTCGATCGCCGTCATTATCGGACTTGCACTTTCGGGACTGGGCTATGCCTGGGGTGACGCCGCCGCCGCCATCGGCGTGGCGGTGATGATCGCGCTGCTGGGCCTGCGGCTGGCGCGCTCCACCGTCGAAACCCTGCTCGATCGCGCACCCGAAGGCGTGTCGGAGAAAGCCACGGCCGCGATCAGGGCCGTACCCGGCGTGGTCGATGTCGAACGGCTGCGGGTGCGGATGGTCGGATCGACGTACTTTATTGACGCCATCGTACAGGTGCCGCGCACCTATCCCATCGACCGCGTCGATGAGATCAAACGAAAGGCGCAGGATGCGGTTGCCGGGGCGCTCGACGATGCCGACCTGACGTTCACCGCCGTGCCGGTCGCGCGCGACAATGAGAGTGTGCGCGAACGCATCATGGTGATCGCCCGCAATTCAGGTCTCGCCGTGCACCATGTCACCGTGCACGATCTCGGCGGCAAGCTCACCGTCAGCATCGACCTCGAAGTCGACGGCGAGATGGCGCTCACGGCCGCCCACGACATCGCCCATGAGCTGGAGCGGGACATCCGCGACGAGTTCGGCGAGGACGTCGAAGTCGACACCCACATCGAGCCGCTGGAACCGGAGTTGCCGCTGGGCACTGATGCCGCGCCCGAGCGCGTCGAAGCCATCAAGACCGCGCTGTCCCGCTTCGCCGCCGACGGAGCGATCCACGACGTCCATAGCGTGCGGGTGCGCAATACCGACGCCGGCGAAATCGTGAACTTCCATTGCCGCGCCGCGCCCTCGATGAGCGTGATCAAGGTTCACCAGAACGTCGACGAGATCGAGCGTGCGTTGCGCCGCGCGTTTCCGACCGTGAAGCGCGTCATCAGCCACGCCGAGCCGCCGGACGCGTAGCGGAATCTGAAATGCCGCGCGCGTTCCCGTTTCGGACTCGCGTTGCAGGTATTTTTGCGGGCATCTCGGCGTCCCGATTCTGCTTTGGACAAGATTTATTTGCATTAACGAATCGTTGACTCTCGACAGCCCGCCAAAACTAGATTCAAATCGCTGTGATTCGGAAGGGACTGGGGCTCTTCCGAACAGGGTACGAAAAAGTCTTCCGAGGGGGCCAAAGGCATGGCGCGCGCACACGCGGCGAGCGCGTGCGTTCAATCCGATTCGATCAAGGGATTGGCGCAGTCGATCGCGAAACCGGCCTATCACAGGCTGTTGACAGCGGAGCCCGCGCTTCGCCGTGCCGTGCCCACCCTGATTATTGCCTTCCTGATCACCATCTGTCTTGGCGCATTCGTGCAGGTGGTCGATCAGAACCGGCAAAAGCGCGCGTCGATCAAGCGGGACCTGGCGGCGGCCGCCGATTTGCTCGCCGAGCGTCTCGACCGCATTGCTTCAGTCCGGCAGGATCGCCTGGCGTCGATCGCGCGCCTGCAAAGCGTGCTGCCCGGCCTCATTCCGGCATGGGCGATCGCGGCCGGCAGGCACGTCATCGTCACCGGCGCCGACCAGCGCGTTCTCGCCCGCGTCCCGATCGAAGCAGCGCTTGGCGACACCAGCCGCATTCTCGACGTCATCAGTGCGGCGGTGCCGCTGACCGCGCCGGGGCTGCAAGCCGGCGTGACCGACATCACCCTGCCGAACGGCAGCCGCGCGCTGGCTATTCAGCACGTCGTCAAATCGCTGCCCGGTCAGGTCATTATCATCCAGGAGAATGTCGACTCGCTCTGGCGCTCGGACGCGGCCCTGTCGGTGACGCTTTCCGCGACCACCGGCTTTGTGGTGCTGATCCTCGGCTTTGCATTCCACTGGCAATCGACCCGCGCACGCGAAGGCGATCTCATCAATGACGCCGTGCGCGGGCGTATAGATACCGCGCTCAACCGCGGACGCTGCGGATTGTGGGATTGGGACCTGTCGCGCGGCAGAATCTTCTGGTCGCAATCGATGTTCACGATGCTGGGTCTCGACACCCGCAGCGACCTGCTGACTTTCGGCGAGGTCAATGCGCTGGTGAAATCCGACGACATCGACCTGTTCGCGATCGCCGATAAGCTTATTTCCTCGAAAATCAATCACATCGACCAGACCTTCCGCATGCAGCACACCGATGGCCACTGGATCTGGCTGCGTGTCCGCTGCGAGCTTAGCCAGGGCGCAGGCGATGCCGGCCTGCACCTGATCGGCATTGCCGTCGACATCACCGAGCAAAAGAGCCTCGCCGAAAGGACGGTGGAGGCCGATTTGCGGCTGCGTGATGCGATCGAAACCATCCCGGAGGCCTTCGTGCTATGGGATGCGGGCGATCGCCTGGTGCTCTGCAACTCGCATTTCCAGCGCCTGCACAAGCTGCCGGATTCAGCGGTCACGCCGGGCACGTCCTACGAAACCGTGATCGAAGTCGGCAGCATGCCGGAGGTCCGCACCCGGCTGCACGAAACCCACGCCCATGCACCGGGCGCACGCACCTTCGAGGCGCAACTCGACGACGGCAGCTGGCTGCATATCAGCGAGCGCCGCACCAAGGACGGCGGCTATGTCTCGGTCGGGACCGACATCACCCGCATCAAGGAGCACGAACAGAAGCTGGTCGACAACGACCTGCGGCTGCGCGCCACCGTGATCGATCTGAAACGTTCGCAGACCGCGCTCGAACGCCAAGCCCTCGAACTTGCCGACCTCGCCCAAAAATATTCCGAAGAAAAGAACCGCGCCGAGGAGGCTAACCAGACCAAATCCAAATTCCTTGCCAATATGAGCCACGAGCTGCGCACGCCGCTCAATGCCATCATCGGATTTTCCGAGATCATGGAAAGCGGAATGTTCGGAACGCTCGGTTCGGAAAAATATCAGGAATACTGTCACGACATTCTGACCAGCGGGCACTATCTGCTCGAAGTGATCAACGACATTCTGGATATGTCGAAGATCGAAGCTGGCCGGATGAAGCTCGACATGGAATCGCTTGATCTGTCCAAGACACTGGCGGAATCGCTGCGCGTGGTGTCGGGGCGCGCCGACGACAAGAACCTGGTGCTCGACGCGGATATCGAGGGAACCATCCCCGTGGTGGCGGATCGTCGCGCGATCAAGCAGATCATCGTCAACCTGCTGTCGAACGCGGTCAAATTCACGCCCGACGGCGGCAAGGTGGTTGTCCGCAGCCGGTTGCTCAGCGATTCGATCGTGCTGATGATTGCCGACACCGGCATCGGTATCGCGCCGCAGTCGCTGCAACGGCTCGGCAAACCGTTCGAGCAGGTCGAGAGCCAGCTCACCAAGACCTATCACGGCTCGGGGCTTGGACTGGCGATCGCGCAATCGCTGACCAATCTGCATGGCGGATCGATGCGGTTGCGCTCGAAGCTCGGCACCGGCACCGTCGTCTGCGTATCGCTGCCGCGCGACGCGCGCAAGGCCAAGGCCAAGATTTCGGTGGCGGCTTAATTTCGACCTTCGACGAGATCGCGAAACACCCGGCGCACCTCGATCTCCGTCTCCTTCACCCGCGCCTCGAGCGACGAGAAATCGGGTGCGTCGCCGGCCCGCGCCATCACGCGCAAAAGATCTTCTCCTGATGTTTCCGGCTTGAATTTTTCACTGACGCAGAGCCGCAGAATTTGCGTGAGGTCATGATAGAGCCGCGTCGCCGGACGCAAGACTTCCACGGCCGACTGCGGCAGGACGCCAAGGCGCGCGGCGTTGTCGAGCACCTGCAGCGTAGAGACGTCGAGAATGTCCGGCTTGTCGGCGGCGTGAACAAGCTGGAGATATTGCGCGATGAAATCGATATCGACCATGCCGCCCGCGGCATATTTCAGGTCCCAGACGTCGTCCTCGCCCTTCTCCAGCGCAATGGCGCGGCGCATCTCCGCCACGTCGCTGGCGACGCCGGCCGCATCGCGCGGCCGCGTCAGCACCTCGCGGATAATCCTTTCGATTTTGCCGCGAAAATCGGGCGACGCTGAAATCACCCGCGCGCGAGTCAGCGCCATGTGTTCCCAGGTCCAGGCCTCCAGATCCTGGTATTCGGCGAAGGATTTGAGGTGCGAGGCCACCGGGCCTGCCCGCCCGGAGGGGCGCAGCCGCATATCCACATCGTAGAGCACGCCGTAATTCGTCCGCGTCGTAAATGCGCTGATCAGCCGCTGGGTGAAGCGCGCGAAATAATGCGCACCGTGCAGGGATCGCGCGCCGTCGGAATCCGGCTGCTCGGAATCGAAATCATAGAGCAGGATCAGATCGAGATCGGACGAGGCGGTCATCTCGCGGCTGCCAAGTCTGCCCATCGCGACAATCGCGGTCTCCTGCCCCTTGATCCGGCCGTGCTGGGCCGCGAACCGATCGGTTACCAGGCCATGTACGGTATGTACGATGCCCTCGGCGACGTCGGCGAATGCGACGCTGGCTTGCTGTGCGGAGACCGTACCGGACAGGATTCGCGTGCCGATCAGGAACAGGCTTTCCTGACCGAACAATCGCAAACGATCGAGAAACTCTTCGTAGGAGTTCGCGTCCGCCAGGGTCGCCGCGAGGCGCGCGGACAATTCGCGCTGGTCCGGCATCGCGCCGAAGAAACGCGGATCGATCAGCCCATCCATGATCTGCGGCTGCCGCGCCAGCATATCGCCGAGGCGCGGCGCGGCGCCGAGAATCAAGGCTACCAGGGCGACGAGTTCGCGGTTCTGGCTGAGCAGGGATATCAGCCGCCCGCCACGTTGCAGCGCCTGCAGGAAGCGGTCGAAGGCCGTCACCGCGCTGTCGGGCTGTTCGGCGTCCGCCAGACCAGCGATCAGCGCGGGGACGAACTCAACAAACGCGTTCCGCGTCGATTCCATCCTGAACACGCGGTAGTCGCCGGCCATCCATTGCTGCACGGTCTTCGCCACCATGATCGGGTTCTTGAAGCCGAGCGTGACCAGATGGTCGAGCAGACGCGGATCCTCCGGACCGGCGCTGTAATCCGCCACAGGCAGTTTCTCGGTGCCGGTCGGATCGCCTTCGAACAGCTTGCCGTAATGCCCCTGCACGATATTGAGATGGCCGAGCAGATCCTTTGCGAACGCGGCGCGGCTGTTGCAGCCGAAAAAGCGGGCGAAGCGCTCCACCGCCTCGATATCATCGGGCAGAGTATGGGTCTGCTCGTCCGCTACCATCTGCAGCCGATGTTCGACCCGCCGCAGAAACCCGTAGGCAGCGCTCAGTTGGTCGCGCGCCTCGATCGTGATCCAGTTACTCGACGCCAGCACATTCAACGCTTCCAGTGTCGGCCGCACCCGCAATTGGGGGTGCCGGCCGCCGGCAATCAACTGCTGGGTCTGCGCGAAAAACTCGATTTCGCGGATGCCGCCGCGCCCGACCTTGACATTGTGGCCCTCGACCGCGATCTCGCTTTGCCCGCGATATGTCTGCATCTGCCGCTTCATGTCATGCACGTCGGCAAGCGCCGCGAAATCCAGATGCTTGCGCCAGACGAAGGGCGCGATTTCCGCGACCAGCGCCTCGCCGGCCCTGGGGTCGCCGGCGCATGGCCGCGCCTTGATCATGGCGGCGCGCTCCCAGGTCCGCCCTTCCCGCTCATAATAGTGCAGCGCTGCGGCGGTCGAGATCGCAACCTGCGTCGAGGCCGGATCCGGCCGCAAGCGCAGATCAACGCGGAACACGTAGCCATCGCCGGTGCGCTGCTGCAGCAGCCGCGCGAGAGCCTGGGTGACGCGCACGAAGAACGGCTGCGGTTCGATATCCGGGGCAAGCGTGGGCGCAGCGGAATCGAAAAACACGATCAGATCGATGTCGCTGGAGAAGTTGAGCTCGCCCGCGCCCATCTTGCCCATGGCGAGCACGACCAGACCGCTATTGTCCTCGGGGGAATCGAGGTTCGGCGGCGACAGCCGCCCTCGCGCGGCTTCCTGTCGCAGCACATGGCGCAGCGCCGATTGCACCGAGGCGACCGCGAGCTCGGTCAGCGCCGCCGTCACCCGCATCACCGGCCAGACGCCGCCAATGTCGCACAGCGCAATCAGCAGCGCTGCTTCCGATTTCATGCGCCGCAGCAGTTGCATCACGTCGGCTTCGCTTGACGCAGCTGACACGTCGCGGCAGGTCTTTGCGATCAGTTCGGCCAGATGCCGTTCCGGTTCGCATTCGAGCAGCCGGATCGCGCGTGCGCCATCGGCGCGAACGAGGTCGAAAAGATAGGGCGAGGCTTCCGCGATGCCCAAAAGAATGGTGTTGGCGAAAGGAAACCGTCCTGCGAGCCCGCGAATCGCGGCCGCGCGCATCGGCTCAAGATCGGCGAGCCAGTCAGCCAGACGCTGCTCGGCCTTATCAGGAGCGGACACCTGCGGTCCGCCTGCCAACCGCGCGGCCAGACAATGTTGGTCCACGCCGCCCTTCGCGGATGAAATCATGCCACCTTCTGTGGCACATCAGGCGTTTGGGCCGCAAGCCTGTCACTGACGCCCGCCAGCGCCGGGATTGCCAATGTCGCTGATAATCCCGGGTGGGCGTCGCCGAGCCTGAGCTCGCCGCCGTGCAGGGTCGCCACCGCCGATGCCAGGCTTAATCCAAGACCGGAGCCGGGCTGGGTGCGGCTGGCCTCTAGCCGCACAAATCGCTCCACGGCATGTCTGCGATCGGCCTCCGGAATCCCCGGCCCGTGGTCGGTGACGCTGAGCAGCACCAGATCGCCGTCGCGCCGAGCTTCGATCACAATCTCCTTGCCGTCGGTGCCGGCGCTCAGCGGTTGCGCGGCCGCGATCGGCTTGCCGTATTTGATCGCATTCTCGACGAGATTCGCCAGCGCCTGGCTGATCAATTCGCGGTTGCCGTGAAGCGGCGTGGACACAGTCTTGACGCGCAAGGTCATGCCGTCGTCTTCCGCAAGCGGTTCGTAGAGTTCGTAAATGCCATTGGCAACGTCGGCGGCGTCAAAGTCGTCCATGTTGCCGCGCGCCTGCCCGGACTCGGCGCGCGCGATCATCAGCAGCGCATTGAAGGTCCGGATCAAGCCATCGGATTCCTCGATGGTTCGTTCCAGCGCGGTGCGGTATTCGGCTTCGCTGCCGGAACTCGCCAGCGCCTCTTCGGCGCGGTTGCGCAATCGCGTCAGCGGCGTCTTCAGATCGTGGGCGATATTGTCGGAAACTTCCTTCAGCCCCATCATCAGGGCTTCGATCCGCTCCAGCATGGCGTTGAGATTTTCCGCCAAACGGTCGAGTTCGTCGCCGCTGCGCCCGACCGGCAGCCGCCCGCTCAGATCGCCCGCCATGATGCGCCGGGTGGTGCCGGTCATGGCATCGATACGCCGCAACACGCGCCGCGCAACGAAGACCCCGCCGCCGAGGCCAAGCACCACGACAATCAACAGCGACCATTGCGCCGCTTTCGCGACAATGCCGAACAGCCTTCGACGCTCCTCCAGATCGCGCCCGATCAGGAGCCGAAAGCCGCTGCTCAGTTCGGTGACGCGCACCAGCGCGCGATGATCCGCGGCGTCCTGCTCGTCAAGCCGCCGATAGGCGGTTTCGGACCAGCCGGATGTCGCCATCACGCCCGGGCCAAGCGAGCCGACATTGCCGGCGATGGCCTGCCCGGTCGGCGCGGTCACGAGGTAGAGATTGGCGCCGGGCCGCAACGCCCGGTTCTCGATGTTGAAAACCAGCCCGCGCAGCCCGCGGCGTGCGAAAATATCGCTGAGTTCACCGGTTTCCGCGTTCACCGTGGTGGTGATCTGTTCGGTGATCAGCCGGCGCGTATTCCAGGCGAAATAGCCCAGCAGCGATGCGGCAAACAGCGCAAACAACAACAGATAGGCCAGCGTCAACCGGAACGCCGTGGTTCGGATCAGCTTACCGAATGCCGTCACGTATCATGTACCGATTTTGAGGGTTTCGTCTGCTATCGTCATCTATCGTCGCCTTTCATATTTAGCTTTTAATACCAGTGCATTATCCTGCACTTCCCCTCGTCGCCTATCGACGCCTACCGTCCCGACGCGCCACAAAACTGGTAAAAAATCGGCACTTTGACCCTTCCGGCCTTCCAAATGATCCGTGATGGCGCTACCATTCCCAACAGTCGGGCTTCGCCCCCGGTTTGCCGCTACTGATGCTTTCCCCGCTTGATCCGTGACGGAAAACGGTAAGCTCTCCAAGGAGCCTAAAGTGCCGCTAAATCCGAACCAAGTTAAATCCCTGCAACCCGGTGCGCACGCCGATGGCGGCGGCCTTTATCTGATCGTCCGCGAGGGCGGCGACCGGGCATGGGCCTTCCGCTTTAGCGGGCGCAAATGGAATTCGCCAAGCCCGGCGACCGGGACGAGGGCGACAAGCTGACCTTGAGCGGCGCGCGCGAGCAGGCGCGCGAATACCGGGTCGGCCTCAAGCGCGACGGCATCGATCCGCGCCACAAAAAGCGCCTCGCCACTTCCGGCGACAAGACGTTCAAAGAATTTGCCGACGAGCAATACCCGGATTGGTGCAAGGGCCTCAACCCGGAAGAGGAAAAAGCGTGGCGGCGTGCCCTCGCCGACTTGCCGACCCTGCACAATCTGAAACTACATGAAATCGAGACGCCTCATGTGCTGGCAGCGCTGAAACCGATCTGGACGGTAAAACCGGTTACGGCCTCGCGGACCCGGCAGCGCATCGAGCGCGTGCTGGATGCCGCCAAGGCCCTCAAGTATCGCACGGGCGACAACCCGGCCATGTGGCGCGGCAACCTGAAGCACCTCCTGCCATCGCCGCGCAAACTTCATCGCAAGAAAGGCCACGCTTCTGTTGTCTATAGCAAGGCCCCGGCGGTTATGACGGCACTGCGTTACGATCCCGGCACCGTGGCGCGTTGCGTTGAGGTCGGAATTCTCACCGTCGCGCGCTCGAAGGAAATACGCTTGATGGAATGGACCAAGCTTGATTTTGATGCCAAGACGTGGCGCTGCCCAGCCCACAAAATGAAAATGAAAAAGGATCATTTGGTGCCGCTGTCGGATCAGGCGATTGCGATCATCATGTCGATGCCACGCACCGGGCGATATGTTTTCCCGTCCGATCACGTCGAGGAACATGCACCATTCCTGCCGAACGCCTTGACCGGCTCAATTCAGCGGGCCGGATTCAAGGGGACGATGCACGGGATGCGAACCAGCTTCCGCAATTGGGGCGGCGAAAGCGTCGAACATAATTTCCGGCGCGAGGTTATCGAGCATTGCCTTGCCCATCGCGAGGGCGACGAGACGGAGCGGTCCTATTGGACCGGCGAGATGATCGAGCGGCGGCGGATCGCGCTGCAAGCATGGGCCGATTACATCAAGCCGGTTGCCGATGCCAAGCCCAAAGCAAAAAAGCCATCCCTCACATTGGTTGCCTGAATGCCGGTCGTTGCGCAACCCCGGCCAGCTCCACGACCGGCCTCCCCCGTACCGATGCAGCATTTCGGCCAACGGGACCTTATCCTGTCCTAGTCGTCAACGGCAAACAGGGCGCCGGGAATCAATGTTATGCCGCTTACTCCGACGGTTGGTTGATCCTAACGGTGAACAGCACCCGCATCACCTGACCGCGATACTCGTAATGCTCAAGAATTTCCTGACCGATCAGCTGACCCTCGCGGTCGCAATCGGTTGCAAGCC
>Ga0208715_1000351_pt1 | contig 16146 bp, 14 predicted proteins | sample NGESurshal092012_3_FD_184473 | JGI IMG/M metagenome (GOLD analysis project Ga0208715, IMG submission 184473) | Arctic peat soil microbial communities from Barrow, Alaska - NGEE Surface sample 210 shallow-092012 (SPAdes) | ecosystem: Environmental > Terrestrial > Soil > Wetlands > Peat ... | reverse complement strand
AAATCGCGACGTTCGGTCCCGCGCACACTTATCAAACGGGATTCTTCCTCGACTATCCGCCCGGCTATCTGTACGGGCTCTGGGTCGCGGGGCTCATCGCGCATGTCGTGGGCGCGTCGGGAGATTTTTACCGAGTCATAATCGAGAGTCCCGCGATCGTCGCCGACTTCGCTCTCGCGCTTGTGATGTATGCGTTCGTGCGGCGTGGCAGCCGGCCCGCGATGGCTTTTGTCGCGATGCTGCTGGTCGCACTGAATCCGGCGCTGCTGTTCGACACCGTCGTCTGGGGTCAAAGCGATTCGGTGATGACGTTCGTCACGCTGCTCAGCATCGCGGCGATTCTCGGTCGGCAGTACGAGGTCGCATGGGGACTCGCCGCGATCGCGGTGCTGGTCAAGCCGCAGGGATTGATGATCCTTCCGGTGCTCGGCGTCTGGACGATGCTCGAGGCCGACTTCGCGACGTGGATCAGGTCGGGACTCGCGCTGATTGCGGTCGCGATCATCGGCATCGCGCCGTTCCAAATCGGCCATGAGTGGAACTGGATTATCAAGCTCTATACTTCCACCGCGGCCTACTACCACGAGACTTCAGTCAACGCATTCAACCTGATGGCGCTGATCGGCGGACTTCGCCAGACGGATTCGGAGACTATTGGCGGAGTATCGTACTTTGCGCTCGGGATGAGCCTGCTGGTGCCGCTCTACGGATTCATTGCGTGGATCTTGTGGCGCGGCCGCACGCCCACGCGCCTCATTTTCGCCGCGTTCATCGCGATTTTTGGATTCTTCATGGTTGCGCCCAGGATGCACGAGCGGTACCTCTACCCCGCGATCGTACTTGCGGTGCCGTTGGCTCTGGAAGCACCCGAGATGCTTGCAGTCTTCGTAGTTGTCTCGATCACCGGCTTGATCAATTTGGCCTACGTCCTGCACACGCTTAACACCGTGGTGTTTCTGGACGCGCGCGATACGCTTGCGATGGCGACCTCGGTGCTCAACCTGGCCGCGCTTGCGCTGGCCGTTTACTACGGCGCAACGCGGCTGCAGGGCGGAAGCGGTGCAAGCGCCGCCGTCGCTGCGTTCTTCGGGAGATTCGCCATGCCCCGGCAGGTCGAGGATTACGTTGAAGAACCGGCCGCCGCGCCCGCGTGGATCGCGGCCGATACGATCATCATCTCGGCGCTGTTGATCGTCGCCGCGATCACGCGCTTCTGGCATCTGGGGCATCCCGCCGAGATCGTTTTCGATGAGGTCCATTTCGTCGCGCAAGGACGCCATTATTTGCACGGCGAGTCCTTCCTCGATCCTCATCCGCCGCTGGCCAAGCTCATAATCGCCGCGGGTATTCTCATTTTTGGCGATCATCCGTGGAGTTGGCGGGTCGGCAACGCGACGCTTGGGACGGCAATCGTGGCAATCACCTACCTGCTCGGGCGCCGGATGTCGGGCTCGCGGCTGGTCGGTGCCCTCGCGGGCGCGATCATCCTTTGCGACGGAATGTATCTGGTCGACTCGCACTACGCCGTTATCGACATCGTCTATCTCACCTGTGCGGCGGTCGCGTACTTGCTCTTTTTCAGATTCGCGCAAACGCCCGATGCGGGCGCGCGCCGGCGCATCCTGCCGTGGATTGGTTTGGCGCTGGGCCTGTGCCTGGCAAGCAAATTCTACATCCCGGCGATAACCTTTCTGCTGGTGACGGGATTTATTCTCTATGTGCTCGCGAAGGACCGTCCCAACGCCGCGCCGGCCGCGCTCGTCGAGTCAAAGGCGCCAATCGACTCCAAGGCGAAGAAAATCAAAGCGGCCGCTCCGGCCCCGATCGAAATCGACGCCTTCGATCCGCCCGGGATAGCCTTCACCGCGCTCATCTGTATTGTCCTCGGATTGGTGCTTTACCTGTTCGGCGAAACATTCGCGCACATTCTGCTGATCGTTCTCGCAGTTCTGGCAATCCGCGTTGCAGAGATTGTCTGGCGCAGCCGCTCGTCATCGGCGGCGCTGGCGTGGCCAATGCCATCGCTGGCGAGCGTTTTCGAACCGATGAGCGTTGGCGCAGTCGCGCTGGTTGGATCTGTCGCCGCGATTGCATACCTGGCGGTGTTCTTCCCGCACTACTGGCTCGGCTGGTGGGGCGGAATCGAGGATCTCTTCAAGTACTACAGCGACATCGTCTGGTACGAGAAGAGCGTCTCGTCCGCCACGCATCCGTACTCGTCGCCCTGGTGGAGCTGGCCGCTGATGCTGCGCCCGATCGCGTACTGGCAGAACTTCCCCAAGACGGGTGACGTACAAACCGTCTGGGGCGGAGGAAATCCTCTCCTGTGGTGGGGCGCGCTGACCGCGATCACCATCACCGCCGTCAAGGCGCTCGAGCGCCCAACCCTGACCCGCTCGTTCCTCGTCATCGGCTATCTCAGCTATCTCTTGCTCTGGGCCTGGATCGGACGCACGCTCTTCCTCTACCACTACATGGCCTCGGTTTATTTCGGATACCTCGCGCTGGCGATTTTGCTCGGCGAATGTTTCAAGGAGCGCGCCGAGCCGTGGGAGCATCTCGCGCTGTTGCTGACGATGACGCCGGTCTTTTTCCTCGGAATGCCGCTGACATTGGGATGGATCACTTTCATCGTCGTAATCGTCGCGTACGGCTTTTTCCTGATGTGGACTCCGTACGCGGGCCGATACGTTGCCGGCGTGTTCGTCCTCGCCGCGCTGGTTCTGTTCGTGTACTACTTTCCGATTTGGGTCGGCATGCCGATCAGCCGCAGCGGATACTACGCGCGGATGTGGCTGCAAGCCGGAGGGCTGCGCAGTTGGATATGATCGCATACCTGCATTCGTATCGTCGCCGCCGCGCGGTTTTGCTCTGCGCAGTTTTTCTTGGCGCGATGCTCGCTGCCGTATCCACAACTTGCCGCGCCGCCGCTGAGCAGAAGAACCTGCTGCTCAACGGCGACTTCGCCAAAGGCTCCGAGGATCAGCCCGATTTGTGGCGTACCGAGGCATGGATTAACAAGCCCGATGCGTTCCTTGCCCATTGGCATTCGTACCCCGATAAGCCCAGCGAGCTCGAGGTCGATAACCTCCAGGCCGACGACGGGCGCTGGATGCAGTCGCTGACTGTGCAGCCGGGATGGTATCAGCTCAGCGTCGATCTCCGCACCGAAAATGTCGGCGCCAAAGAAAGCGGCGCGACGATTTCAGTCATGGAAGACGGCATCATGTCGGCCGACATTCACGGCACCACCGACTGGCAGCGCGTGACGCTGTATCTCAAGGTCGGGGGACACGGCGCGGATATCGACGTAGCGCTGCGAATCGGCGGATTCGGCAGCCTCAACACCGGCAAGGCATTCTTCAGAAATGCGTCGCTGGTCCGGATTGACGCGCCTCCGCCCAGCGCGACTCCCACTTACGACTTGAATGCGATTCGGCAACAGGGGGCGCCGGCGCCGATCGGCTCGCCAATCTCGCTGGCGTTCACGTTTGTGGCGCTGGCGGCGATCGCATGGGCGGGCTGGCGCATATTCGGCGACGACGACTTTCGCATCTTCAATACATTTCGCGCCGCCATGTCAGGGCGCTCCAGCAAGCGATGAAGTGGGCCGCCGCGAACTCTCCTCGCGCGATCGCCCCGGAGGATCGCAGCCGCCAAATCGAGACTGCGGTCTTCCTGATCCCGTTCATCACCTACGCCTACTTTTATCAGGGCGCCGACCAGAGCGTGGCGTGCCGCTTCGACCTGATGCGCTCGATAATCGAGAAAGGCGTTCTGTGGATCAACGATTTTTGCGGCTTCAACACCGCCGACATCATCACCTTCCACGGCCATATTTATTCCGTCAAGGCGCCCGGCACGTCCTATACGGCGTTGATTCCGTGGATGGTTTTCCGAACCGCGCTGCTGCCTCTGAGCGCGGCTCACGAGCCGCTGTACTGGGCCTTTGTCACTTACCTGACCACCGTGTTCTCGACCGGCCTGCTGATCTCGGCGCTGTGCGTCGTCATGTTTCGCTTCGCGCGATTTCTCGGCGCGTCGGAGGGCCGCGCGGCCGGCGTCGCGCTGATTCTTGGCCTTGCGACGATCGCGTTTCCGTACGCGACGGAACTCACCGGCGAACCCGTCGCCGCGGTATGCGTTTTCACCGCGTTCTATCTGCTGGCGACGTTCGAGATTCTCCCATCCTCGACGCGCGCGTTTGCGGCCGGCTTTCTGGCGGGATGGGCCGTGCTCAACGATTACCCGGTCTTCCTGGTCGCCGCGGCGATTGGAATCTACGCCCTGTTCAAACTGTCCGATTGGAAGCATCTGGCGGCGTTTTCCGCCGGCGCCGCGATCACCGTCGCAATCATGCTCGCTTACAACTGGGGCGCCTTCGGAAATCCGCTCTTCTTCAGCTACCAGGCGTTCAAGCTTTCGCCCGCCGAAAATCGTCAATTTCCCGAGCAAGCGGTCGGATTCGTCGGTCTGACCTATCCGAAGGTCCGCATTCTCTGGAACGTGCTGCTCGATCCGCAGCGCGGATTGTTTTTCTGCAACCCTGTACTGTTGCTGTCGATCGTCGGCGTGGGTTATTTCGCGCGGCTGAAGCGATGGCGCGCCGAATTCATCGTCACAGTCTATTCGTTCGTCGTGCTGTTCCTGTTCAACGCTTCGTACGGCGAATCGATCATATCGTGGGGAGGCGGCACCGCAACCGGTCCGCGGCAGATTGTCGCCTCGGTTCCCTTCATGGTTCTGGCGCTCGCTTTTCTTCCCGCCGCCTGCAACTACCTGCTGGGCGCGATAGGCGCGCTGTCGGCCGCGATCATGCTGATGGCGACTGCCACCAATCCGCATTTCCCCTACGAATATGACAACCCGGTGCGCGACTTCGCGCTTCAGCAATTCATGCGCGGCGACTTCGCCACCAACCGCGACGCATTCTTCGGCGGCGGCATGATCGTCCGCGACTCGGTCGCCTTCAACCTCGGCAAACTCATCGGACTGCCCGGCCCGTTTCAGCTCTGGCCGCTCGCCACGCTTTGGATCTTCGGCGCGTTCGATCTGTCGGAATCGCTCGGGCTATGGGGAATTGGCGCGTCGCGCCGCCTGACGCAAATCGCGGCGACGGTGGGCATCGCTGCGATATTCCTGCTCTCGATGAATCAGCGAGTCATGCAGCGGTTCGTGCAAAGCGGTCACCACGGATTGTTGGGCAGGTACTACGTCGGCGAGAATTGCGCCGAGAGCCGGCCGCATATCGTGCGAGTCGATCGGCAACTGGACTTCGCCGACATTGCCGAGATGGGCGCGATGCCGTTTCCGTCGTGCGACATCTGGCGCGGCCAGTTGATGGCTCCAAAGACCGGCGACTACGAGTTTACGATCGAGGTTGACGATTCGGGATGGGTCACGGTGGACGGCACGCAGGTGATTCACGATCCCGGCTTGATCAACAAGAGTCGCGACGCCGGCCAAATCCACCTTACCGAGGGCCCGCATCAGATCGAGGTAGGCGAGCGAAACATGAGCGGCGGCTCGTATTTACACTTATTCTGGAAAATCCCCGGCGCGACCGACAACCAAATCATCCCCGCCGATGCGCTCATCCCCGACCGCCCCGGCACCTAATTCTGCGCGGGAGCAGTGAGAAGAGGGAATTTTTTCCCGTCCTCTATTTTGCTGTATCGCCAAGCTTTTTGTTTGCCTTGGCGTCAATCTTCTTTTTTTCCGATGCCGATAGCTTGCCTTTCTTGACCATCTGAGTGGCGCGAGCTTTTGCATTAGCAGCATGAGCTTTATCCGGCATTGGGTACGCACGCTTTCCCGGCTCACCAAACTCTTTGGCAGGCATTTTCTTGCGGCCTTTCGTGGTTAACTTCGCCATTTTTGATTGTTCCTTAAACGGAGTTTGGTGGAGCTAGACAGGTACCTTGGGAGAACGCTAAGCCGCATCGAAAAGCGAATCAAGTTCGCTTCAGAGAGGGGTAGTGGGCGGTTTTCAATTCGCATCCCCTGCAAGCATTGCTTGCGATTGACACGATATGCTTGCTGGGAATATCCTGCAAGCATGGAAAACGACAAGCCAGCAAGCATGAAGGATGAATCAATCCAGTCCATGGGCGGAATCGCGAGGGCAGAATCCTTGTCGCCTAATGAGCGTTCGGAGATAGCCCGAAAGGCAGCAGAGACTCGGTGGTCGCCAACGATTCCGAGAGCGACCCATGAGGGCACTCTTCACATTGGCGAAACCGCGATCTCCTGCGCAGTGCTAGAAAATGAAAGGCGACTTCTAAGCCAGAGTGATTTTATGAGAGCGCTCGGACGCGCACGGCAAGCTAAGGGGCGGCAGTACTACGATGCCGACGTCAACTTGCCCGCTTTTTTGACGGCAAAGAACCTAAAACCCTTTATTTCCAAGGACTTAGAGGTGACGTCAAGTCAGATAGAATTTCGCACTGCACGCGGCAATCGAGCGTTTGGGTATCCCGCCGAATTGTTGCCGAAAGTGTGCGATGTATTCCTAGATGCTGAAGATGCCGCAGCGCTCACACGGAATCAAAAGCACATAGCGATCAGGGCGAAACTGTTGATCCGAGGGTTGGCGCACGTTGGAATCATTGCTCTCGTCGATGAAGCTACTGGATTCCAACGGGACCGTGATCGCGAAGCGCTACAACTGATTCTGGAGCAGTTTCTACGCAAGGAACTAGCGGTTTGGGTAAAGACCTTTCCGGATGAATTTTACAAACAGATATATCGCTTGAAGGGCTGGTCGTGGCCGGGCATGGAAAAGAATCGTTACAGCGTTGTGGCCAATTATACGCGCGATTTGATCTATGAACGTCTGACGCCTGGTCTTTTGAAGGAACTAGAAGAGCGAAACCCTCGGGACGAGAAGGGCCGTCGAAAAGTCAAATTTTTTCAGTGGCTCAGCGACGAAATCGGGCATCCTGCATTGGCGCAGCATCTATATGCCGTGATCGGATTGATGAGAGCCTCAAACGATTGGCGCGGATTTCACTCTCTGATTAATCGAGCGTTCCCGAGACGCGGAAATACATTGGAATTGGGATTCATTGAGCGCGTGTCCACCTCGCAAGAGCAGCCTTCTTAGCAATGGCCTTGCGTTTCTTGCTTGAGAGCTTAGCTGCCCGCGCCTTGCCGCCCTTCGATGCGCCCAGTGCCGAGAGCGCCTGCGCATGCGGGTTCTTGCCCTCTGCGGGCTTCAATACGTCGCCCGTGGCTTGCTCCACGACCTTGAGCGCAATCTGCGCGAAATCGGCTCGCTTGCCGCCTCTGCTTGCTCGGGTAGGCATGGGCGTAGTATGGCTGTTTACGAGTCGAAAATCTAGTTCGTTCGGAGAAGAACCAAATGACTACGAACACCATGACTCTTTCCAGTACACGCGGACAGTTCATTTGCGTGCTTTTGGTCGCTCTTGTGGATTTGTCTGATAGAGTCCCAATGAAACGCGAAGTTGTGCATCACATTGAAAAATGCGGCTATCTAAAACTCCCGACCAGTTTTTCGCAACAGTCATATGACTCAAAAACTGAACCGCAGTGGGTAACGGAATTGTGTCAAGCTCGACGTGACGCCATCGATCAGGGATTTCTAAACCGCCTGAAATACCAAGATGCTTGGGAAATCAACAAATCGGGCGAGAGCCGCGTGGCGTACTTTGAAGAAATCTTCCGAAACGGCTCGCTCGATACTTCAACTTGTACGTTCTTGTCTCCCGCGTTCCTCAAACGGATGGCCGTTCAGAGTCCTTAACCAAGAAGTGAGGCCGTCCCAGTTCATCCCGCGTGGTCCCGCCTTGTCCCGGCTGGTCCGCCTTCATCCGGCCTTGTCCGGCCAAAATTTCAAAACCGCCCACTACCCAGAGAGGGCCGAAGTTCGTCAGAAATACTGCTACGGCCCCGTTTCATTCCGGACGAAAAAAATGCCAAGCCCGCGCGAACCTTGGGCATCAATTCGGCGGAGGGGCGGGCAGAGCGAGCATATTGGATTTTCCGTTGAGCGAAAACCCCCGCATCGACGCCGGCACTTCCCCTTCAGCTTTATCAATCGAGGACGGGGGCCTCGGTTGATTGCGCGCCGTCGCCGGCGCTGACGATCGGGCGCTGGCAGCCGACGCAGCCTGTTGCGGCCCAGCGTTGGGCTTCGCGAACGCCGGGCGATGGGTCTTCTTCGCCGCGACCAATACCTCGCGGAGCAGATCCGATTCCTGGATTCCATGCGATACGCAATCGACGTCGGTGGCCTGATGCAACGGGACCTTGACCGACGAGTTGAACGTGGCGCGCACCTTGACGATGCTCGCCTCAGGACCCCGTGGCCGCACCAGGAAGTTGTACACCGACGACGAATTCGCCTCCGGCTCGGCCGTGTAAGTGCCGACGATGCTCTTTATTTTCCCGCAATCGGCGTCGTGCAGCGTGAAGCGCGGACCGACCGCCTCGATGATCCCGTTGGTCATGTCCTGCGCCTGTACGTGGAACGCATTTTGGCTGATGACCGCGCTCACCGCATCCCACGCGAGATCGTACGGCAGCGGAATCACCGCTTCCTGCTGTTCGTCCGGCGGTGGCTGTGTAACCGGCGGATAGAAGCATCCGGCGGCAAACAGCGCCGCAATCACGCCCAAAATCGAAACTCTCACCCTGAACATTACCCCATTCATCGGCTCGCTCGCCCCAGCATGATAACAGAAGCGGGCGGTTGTGAGTCCAAGTTTTTCACACTCGCCCGTGACGGCGCTATCGCCTCCGCGCCATTCCCCCTTGGACGAATCTTTATGATAATCTCGGCTTCGCCGGGACCTGCCCGCCAAGGCGGCCCCGCTCGAGGGTATTTGTCATGTCGGGTCATTCGAAATGGAGTTCGATCAAGCATAAGAAGGCGATTACCGACTCCAAGCGCGGCCGCGCCTTCACCAAGCTGATCAAGGAAATCACGATCGCGGCGCGACTCGGCGGCGGCGACCTCAATTCCAATCCGCGCTTGCGCACGGCAGTGACGGTGGCCAAGAAGCAATCGATGCCCAACGACAACATCGATCGCGCCATCAAGAAGGGCACCGGCGAAATCGGCGGCGCGGCGCTCGAGGAAATCACTTACGAGGGCTACGGCCCGGGCGGCGTCGCGATAATGGTTGACGTGCTCTCGGACAATCGCAATCGCACCGTCGCCGAGTTGCGCTTCATCTTCTCCCGGCGCGCCGGCAACCTGGGCGAGGCGGGATGCGTCGGTTGGATGTTCAAAAAGCGCGGCGTGATCGGAATCGAAAAATCCGCCATCGACGAGGACAAACTGCTCGAACTCGCGCTCGACGCCGGCGCCGCCGACGTGACCAGCGACGGCGATACGTTCCAGGTCCTCACTTCGCCCGACAAATTGAACGCCGTGCGTGACGCGCTGGAAAAAGCCGGCCTTGCGATCGAGCATTCGGAACAAACGCGGATTCCCGAAAATACGGTCTCGGTTTCCGGCCATGCGGCCGAGCAGGTGCTCAAGCTGATGGAAGAATTGGAGGAACATGACGACGTGCAGAACGTCGCCGCGAACTTCGACATCAGCGACGAAGAGATGGCGCAGTTCTCGGCGGCCTAGCGGCGCGCGGGTTCTGCTGCGGAGGTGGGGTATGCGGATACTCGGGGTGGATCCCGGGAGTGCGGTATGCGGTTACGGCGTCGTCGAAGGTCCCGGCGCACGCTACGTGACGGCAGGTACGATCCGATGCGCATCGCTCGCGCCGGGACCCGGGCGCCTGCGCCGCATCCACGAAAATCTTCTCGCCATCATCGACGAGTTCTCTCCCCAAGCGCTGAGCCTCGAGCGTCATTTCGTCGCCGCCAATGTGCAGAGCGCGTTTCGCCTCGGCGAGGCGCGCGCGATGGCGATGCTGGCGGCGGCGGAGCGCGGCCTCGCGATGTTCGAATATCCGCCCAACGAAGTTAAGCTCTGCGTCGCCGGTCACGGGCACGCCGACAAGGCGCAGGTGAAATACATGGTGCGCAAGACGCTGAAACTCGACCCGGCGATCGATCTCGCCGACGACGCCGCCGACGCGCTCGCGCTGGCTCTTTGCCATCTTGGCCGCGGACGCGTCCCCAACCTGGTCGAGGCGATCGAGCGCATTCGGCCGCGCACGTCGCGGCCGAGCAAGCCCCGGATGGCGCCGCAATGATCGCGTCGCTGACGGGCGCGCTGGCGGTTCGCGATGCGGGCCGGATCGTGGTCGAGACGGGAGGAGTCGGCTACGAAGTGCTGATTCCGCTGAGCACCTACTATCGATTGCCGCAACTCGGCGACCGCGTCGCGCTCGAGATACGCCAGGTCGTGCGCGAGGATGCGCTCACGCTTTACGGATTTTCCAGCGCCACCGAGAAACGCGCCTTCGACCTGCTGATGAGCGTGCAGCACGTCGGCCCGAAACTCGCTCTGGCAATTTTGTCGGTGCTTGCGCCCGAAGAACTGGTCGCCGCAATCGGCAAAGGCGATGTCGACAGAATCGACGCGGTGCCGGGGGTCGGTCCCAAGGTCGCGGAGCGGGTGGTGCGCGAACTGCGCGACAAAGTCGCAGACTTGAAGATGGCAGGGCCGTCAACCAACGCGCCCGACGGCCGGCTGCAGCTCGCGCCGGATGGAAACGGAAGACCGGCCGGCCCAGCCGACGAAGCAATTTCCGCGCTCGTGAATCTCGGCATGAAACCGGTTGAAGCCAAACGCACGGTTGACGCGGTCGTCGCCGCCGACGCCGGCGTGGCGGAAAATCCGGAAGTCATAATTCGCAGATCATTGGCGGTGCTGCTTGGCGAAAAATAAGACTACCGAAAATTCAGGCACGGCCACGCCCGCCGCCGCCGAAGGTGAAGCCGGCCGGCTGATCGCGCGCGTCGGTCACGAAGACGATCGCCGGCTCGATCTCGCACTCCGCCCGCGCTCGCTCGGCGAATTCATCGGTCAGGAGCGCACCAAAAAAATTCTCGGCATGTCGATCAAAGCCGCCCGCGGACGCGCCGAAGTGCTCGATCACGTGCTGTTCGCCGGACCTCCCGGCCTCGGCAAGACCTCGCTGGCGCACATCATCGCGCGCGAGCTCGGCGTCAACCTCCACGTCACTTCGGGTCCCGCTATCGAACGGGCAGCCGACCTGGCCGCAATCGTGAACAACCTCGAAGCGCATGACGTGCTGTTTATCGACGAGATTCATCGCCTCCAGCGGGTCGTCGAAGAGCGGCTCTACTCCGCGATGGAGGATTTCGAGTTTCATATCGTGGTGGGCCAGGGGATGGGCGCGCGCACGATGAAACTGTCGGTCAATCCGTTCACTCTCGTGGGCGCGACTACGCGCTCGGGGTTGCTGAGCTCGCCGTTGCGCGACAGATTCGGCCAGCATTACCATCTCGACTTTTACGATCACGCCGAACTGGGCGAGATTGTGCGCCGGTCCGCCGATTTGCTGAAGGTGGCGATCGACGAGGCGAGCGCGCACGAACTCGCGTCGCGCTCGCGCGGTACGCCGCGCATCGCCAACCGCCTGCTGCGCCGCGTGCGCGACTTCGCGCAGGTCAACGAGGCGCCGGTCGTCACGCGCGAGATCGCGCTGGCCGCTCTGGAGCTGCTCGAAATCGACACGGCCGGCTTCGATAAGATGGACCGTGCGATTCTCGGCGCGATAATCGACAAGTTCGACGGCGGACCGGTCGGCGTCGAGAGCCTTGCCGCTGCGGTCGGCGAGGAATCCGACACCATCGAGGAAGTTTACGAGCCCTACATGCTGCAGGAGGGATTTATCGCGCGGACTTCGCGCGGCCGCGTCGCCACGCAGCGCGCCTATACGCATCTCGGCCGCGTCCGCCGCGGCACCATGCTTTAGCGATTGCTTCGATCACATCGGAGATTCACTCGATGGCGAAGATTTATGTTTTGCAGCATCACCCGGTCGAGAATCTCGGCACCATCGCCGACGCGCTCGAAGGCGCCGCGCTCGCCTGGCAATACGTGCGCGTTCACGACGGACAGCCGGTGCCAGCGAGCATGAAGGGCGCTGGTGGCTTGATCGTCATGGGCGGTCCGATGGGTGTCCATCAGACTGACCGCTATCCGTGGCTGCGCGACGAAATGCGGCTGATCGAGGACGCGATGAAATCGAATCTGCCGGTGCTCGGCGTATGCCTGGGCGCGCAGATTCTTGCGGCCGCGCTCGGCGCGAAGGTCGATCGCAACCCCAACGGCAAGGAGATCGGATGGTATCCGATCCGGCTCGACGATTCGGCCAAAGACGATCGTCTAATGCGCGATTTGCCCGCGACGATGACGCCGTTTCATTGGCATGGCGACATCTTCGATCTGCCGCCGGGTGCGGTCTCGCTCGCATCGTCGGAGAAGACGCCGTGCCAGGCGTTTCGTCACGGCGACAAGGCGTACGGCTTCCAGTTTCATTTCGAGGTGACGCGCGAAGGGGTCTCAGCGATGGCCGATGCGTTCGCGAAGGAATTAAATCGCGAGAATATCGCGGCCGATCGAATGATCGCTCAGACAGCCGAGTTCATGGCGCCGCTGGAAAAGATTTCCGACACCGTCTTCTCGCGCTGGGCCTCCCCAATCCAGGGCACGTGACAGGCGCGCGCTTTTTTCTCCGTTATCCCGACCGGAGTCTGCGGAGCGGAGGGACCCCGGAGCAGAGCATGCGAGGGCAACGTGCAGAAGGGCATCCTGGAAAGCGGACCCTCACCCGCGCCGTTGACGCGGCCTCTCGCTGGCAGGAAGAGGCAATTGAAGAAGACAGTCGATCAGAAGCAGATCAGCTTCGCTTGCCCCTAGTGAAGTCGAAGTGTTCTGGCATCGAGAAAGATCCGGGGTCCCTCGCCTTTGCTCGGGATGACACAAAAAAGGGAAGACAGAAAAAAGAGCGCCCCCGGGTCATTCTGAGCCGCTGCGGCGAAGAATCTCGACGGACACTCCAGTGTCCGGCGCCTTGCGCAGGCAAAAACGCGCTTGCGCGCGAGATCCTTCGCTGCGCTCAGGATGACACGAAAAAAGTTCTAACAGGGCGAAGCCCGCATCTTCTTCCTCACTAAGGTGCAGGGGCGTGGCCCCTGCCCAAGGAAGCGTGAAACCCACGGTGGGTTTCACATAAAATCAAGTTTTTCGATTTTAGTTTCGCCCCCGCGTGCGCAGCGTGCGCTAACCCTTGGGCAGCTTGAGGACCCGCTCGCCGATGATGTTGTGCTGAATCTCGCTCGAGCCTGCCGCGATCGTCAGCCCGCGCGCCGCGAGCGTCCGATGCATCCAGCGGCCGCCCTCGACCGCGCCGATGCTGCCGCCTTCGACGTTGGCGAACGCACCAAGCATCTCATCGGCGAACATCGCGACTCTCAAGTTCAGCTCGGTGGCGAATAGCTTGCCGAAGGAACTCTCCACGCCCGGCACCTTGCCCTTGAGTTGCGCCGACAGCGAGCGGTAGCGCGACAGGCGCAGGCATCGCGCCTCGGACGCGAACTGCGCGAGTTTCTGGCGCACGTAGGAATGCTTCCACGCGGGGACGCCCTGGAAATCCACTTTCTTCGCGAGTTCGAGCAGCTCGCCGATCGTGCGTTCCACCGGATGCCGCGTGCCACCGGAAACTCGTTCGTACATGAGAGTCGCAATCGACACCTGCCATCCCGCGTTCAACTCGCCGACCAGGTTTTCCTTGGGCACGCGAACGTTGTCGTAAAAGACCTCGTTGAATCCGGCGTCGCCCGTGATCTGAACCAGCGGACGCACCGTGATTCCGGGGCTATGCATATCGACCAGCAGGTAGGAAATCCCCTTGTGCTTGGGCGCCGCGGGGTCGGTGCGCACCAGCAGCACCTGCCAGTCCGCGCGATGCGCCAAACTGGTCCATACTTTCTGTCCGTTGATGACGAAGGTGTCGCCGTCGAGCACCGCGCGGGTCTGCAGGGCCGCGAGATCGGAGCCCGCGCCGGGTTCGGAATAACCCTGGCACCAGATTTCCTCGCCGGTCAGCATCTTGAGCAGGTAGCGCTTTTTCTGCTGTTCGGTACCGAGATGCATGATGGTCGGGCCGATTCGATCGATCGCAAGCTGATTGGCGCCGTAAAGCGGCAGCGCGAGCCGCAAGACTTCGTCCTGGTAGATGGCCTGGTCGATCATGCTCGCGCCGCCTCCGCCCCATTCCTTGGACCACTGGAGCGCTACGTAACCGGCCTGGTAGAGCCGGCGATGGTAGTCGAGCAGCTGATTCCATCCCCGATCGTCGCGAACGTCGAGCAGGCTGGCGGTCGAGCCGCCGAGACCCTCGCGCGTGCGCCCGAAGGCTTCGGCGGAGTTCTTTTCGAGCCAGCGCCGCAATTCGGCGCGAAATTTTTCCTGTTCCGGCGTGTAGGTGAAATCCATCGGATGCTCCGTTTGATTTGTCCGCGCGGAGTATAGCGCGATCGCCGCGCCGCGTTAATGAAGCGCGAGCGCAGGCGGTGTATCAGTTCGATACGCTGCCGAGCGATCATTGCATTGGCATCGCTAATCCTTTGATGTAATGATTATTAGATAACCCTGAGCCGCTGCGCGACGCCGTGAGAAGTGAAGAGTGGAAATGCGGGAATGCGCGTCGCGTTCGCGCTCAATCATTCAACAAGAGAGGCGAAGCGAGACACCGATGGCATATCAGCACATCAAAGTTCCGAGCAACGGCGAAAAGATTACTCTTGGCGCCAATCACACCCTGAAAGTTCCTGACCGGCCGATCATTCCATTTATCGAAGGCGACGGTACCGGCCCCGACATCTGGCGCGCATCGCAGTATGTTTTCGACAATGCGGTGAAGAAAATCTACGGCGGCAAGCGCCAGATCGCGTGGATGGAGGTGTTCGCGGGCGATAAGCCGTTCAAGAATTGGAAGACCTGGCTGCCCGACGAAACCGTCGAGGCATTCCGCGAATTCCTGGTAGGCATCAAGGGGCCTCTGACAACTCCTATCGGCGGCGGCATCCGCTCGCTCAACGTGGCGCTGCGCCAGATGCTCGATCTCTACGTATGCCTGCGCCCGGTGCGCTACTTCGCGGGCGTGCCGAGTCCGGTCAAGCATCCCGAGAAACTCGACGTCGTAATCTTCCGCGAGAACACCGAAGACATCTATGCGGGAATCGAATGGCCGGCGGAGTCGCCCGAGGCAAAAAAGGTCATCAAATTTTTGCTGGAAGAAATGGGCGTCAAGAATATGCGCTTCCCCAATACCTCGGGAATCGGAATCAAATGCATTTCGCGCGAGGGTTCCGAGCGCCTGATTCGCGCCGCGCTTGATTACGCGATTAGCCACAAGCGCAAGAGCGTGACCTTTGTCCACAAGGGCAACATCATGAAGTACACCGAGGGCGCGTTCCGCGATTGGGGCTACGAACTCGTAAAACGCGAATACAAGGGCAAGGCCGTGGGATGGGACGATTGCAACGGCAAGCCGCCTGCCGGCCAAATGCTGGTCAAGGACGCGATCGCGGATATCACCCTCCAACAGGTGCTGACGCGCCCCGATGAATTCGACGTCGTCGCCACGATGAACCTGAACGGCGACTTTCTGTCCGATGCGCTTGCGGCGCAGGTCGGCGGACTCGGAATCGCTCCCGGCGCGAATATCAACTACCTGACCGGCCACGCGATCTTCGAAGCGACCCATGGCACCGCGCCCAAGTACGCCGACCAGGACAAAGTGAATCCGGGCTCGGTTATCCTGTCGGGCGTGATGATGTTCGAGCACCTGGGATGGCAGGAAGTTGCCGACGGGATCGTTCGCGGCCTCGAGAAGACCATCGGCAAGAAAGAGGTGACCTACGACTTCGAGCGGCTGACGACCGGCGCGAAGCTGCTAAAGTGCTCGGAGTTCGGCAAGGCGATCGTCGAAAATATGTAGCTTCTGAGTTGCCTCACTAAGGTCGAATCGTTGACGGGGCTGTCGCGCGATGCGTGGCGGCCCCGTTCTCTTTGCAGGCGTCACCCCTGGCCGTGGCGACGGCAGCGCAGTATTAAGCCGTGGGCAGGGGCCGCGCCCGCCAACGGCGGGCGGCCTTAACACTGGGTGCAGGGGTCACCCCTGCCCGTGGCGACGGCAGCGCAGTATTAAGCCGTTGGCAGGGGCCGCGCCCGCCAAC
>Ga0208715_1000349_pt1 | contig 16189 bp, 10 predicted proteins | sample NGESurshal092012_3_FD_184473 | JGI IMG/M metagenome (GOLD analysis project Ga0208715, IMG submission 184473) | Arctic peat soil microbial communities from Barrow, Alaska - NGEE Surface sample 210 shallow-092012 (SPAdes) | ecosystem: Environmental > Terrestrial > Soil > Wetlands > Peat ... | reverse complement strand
GTCGTATTCGGCCTTCGAAAACTGCTCCCACACGGCATCGCGATAATAGGGCGTGTCGCGCATATTGGCGAAGGGCAGCGACTGGTCGAGCTTGGTGCGTACGACGTCCCACGGCTGCGGGCCGATACGGGGCGGACTGATGGTCATTGGGAGTGTTTCTCAGCGTTGTAGACGATCATGCTCTGCGCGAGCGGAACATCGCTATCCACGGCCGATCGGACCGAACCGTCGGCCCCGGCTTAGTCGACCGGTTTAATATCGGCATCTTTGGCGAGCTGCACCGTCGCGGTGAGATCGTCTTTGAAGAATTTCGCAAATTCCTCGGAACTGATCTGCGCCGGCTCGACGCCGAGCTTGGCCAGTCTTTCCTGCACGGCAGGGACCTTCAACGCTTGTTCGGTCACGTCGTGCAGTTTTTTCACGACGTCGGGCGGGGTCTTTGCCGGCGCCGATAGTCCGTTCCAGAAGCGGAACACGGCGTTCGGATAGCCGGCTTCAACGACCGAGGGCGTATCAGGAAGCACCGGCACGCGCTTGGGCGAGCTTACGACAAGGATGGTGAGCTTATCGCTGTGGAGCGCGGAGGCCGCCGCCGCCAGCGGAATGAAATAGAAGTCGACATTCCCGTTCATCACCTGCACCAGGCCGCCTTCCTTGAACGGTACATGGCGCACGTCGATCTTGGCAGCCAGCCGGAACCGCTCGGCGGCCATATGCGAGGAGGAGCCGATGCCGGCGGACGCAAACGTCAGCGTGCCGGGTTTCGCCTTGGCGGCGGCGACGAGGTCGGCCACGGTCTTGAAACCGCTCTTGGCGGACGCGACCAGAATGTTCGGCGAGGTGCCGAGCAAGACCACTGGCACAAAATCTTTGACCGGGTCATACGGCAGCTTGCTGTGCAGCACGATTTCAGTGGCCATCGACGACGAACTGGTCACCAGTGTGTAGCCATCGGGGTCGGACCGGGCCACCGAGCCGAATCCGACCGCCCCGCCGGCGCCGGGCTTCAATTCGATGACCATTGGCTGGCCGATCAGTTGCGAGACCTGATCGAGGACCACACGGGTCACGGTGTCCGAGGCGCTTCCGGCCGGGTACGGGCTGATCACGCGGATGGGTCTATTCGGATACTGCTGCGCATTCGCGGATGCGGCTGCAGCGATAAAAGTTGCGGCCAGGGCGGCACGGCACAGCGCACGGACATTGATCATGTGAACACCTCTATTCCCGATAGCTCTTATCAATCCCGTCGAGCACGCGCAAATAGGCCGGCCAGTCGGCGCCGCCGCGGCCCGAGTCGTGATGCTCGAATTGCTCGGCGGTCTTGGCGCAAACGTCCGGCGGCACCTCGAGCAATTCGCCGCCGGTTGCTTCCATCTTCAGTTGGATCTCAGCGGCGGTGAGCAGATATTTCATCAGCACGAAGGCCTCGCGCGCGCTCTTGCCGACCGTGAGCATGCCGTGGTGCTGCATGATCAAGGCGCGGTTCTGCCCCAAATCCTTGTTGATGCGCGCGCGCTCGTCGAAATCCTCGGTGATGCCTTCATAGCCGTGATAGCCGACGCGCTTGTAGAAACGCAGTGCCTGCTGCGACACCATGCGCAGGCCATGTTTCAAGCCCGACAGCGCCGTGCCGTTCTCGGTGTGGACATGCACCGCGCAATTTACGTCCGGGCGCGCGCTCAGCACGCCGCCGTGCAGCGTGAAGCCCGGCCGGTTGACGCCGGATTTCTCGTCGAGGTCTTCGTCCATGTTGACCTTGACCAGGTTGGACGCGGTCACTTCCGTGTACAGCAGCTCGTGCTTCTTCATCAAAAACATGCGCGGCTCGCCCGGCACCCGCATGGAGGAATGGTTGTAGATCACGTCGTCCCATCGGTAATAAGCGAGCAGGCGATAGACGGCGGCGAGATCGATGCGCGCCTGCCATTCCGCCGGTGCAATTCGATCCTGTGAAACTGCCGCCGGAATCCTGCCCGCCACCTTGGCGTGCGTGTTCATTGGGGCGTCCTCCAAATCTTAGAAGAACCTACCATACCGGCTGCGCTTGGCCAGATCGTGGCGTCGGTATAGAGAAAGCCTGCATGAGCAAGCCAATCCAAATCCGCATGGGCGGCTACGGCCCGCCCACCACCGGCTTCAGCAAAGCGCTGAAATTCATCGGCGACAAATTGCAAGGTCAGTTCGGCGACCGCGTCGATATCGAATACGTCTGGAACATCATGGACCACGGCTACAAGGCCGAGGACATCCTCACTTTGGTCGAGAACGGCGAGATGACGCTCGGCTACCAATCTTCCAGCTATTTGACCGACCGCGTGCCGGAACTGGGTTTTGTCGATCTGCCGTTCCTGTTCGCCAGCAACGCGCAGGCACGCGCGGCCATGGACGGCGAGCTCGGCGCATTTCTTGCCGCCAAGACCGAGGCACGTATCGGCTATCGTATCCTCGGCTGGTTCGAGAACGGCTTTCGCCACATCTCCAACCGGCTGCGGCCGGTGCATCTGCCGGCCGACCTCAAGGACATGAAAATCCGCGTGCTGCCGAGCGAGATCCAGAAACGCACCTTCGAACTGCTCGGCGCGATCGCCATGCGCATGGACCTGACCGAAGCCATCGCCATGATCAAAGCCGGTACTTTAGACGCGCAGGAAAACCCGCTCGCCAACACCGTCACCTATGGCGTGCACAAGTTCCACAAGTTCCACACGCTCACTTCTCACTTCTACATCTCGCGCCCGATCTTCCTGCACCGCGCCGCGTTCGACGCCTGGCCGGACGATCTCAAGCGCGCGATGCAGAAGGTCGTGACCGAAGCAGTCGCCTTCCAACGCAAGCTCGCGGTCGAGGAGCACGAGCAATCGCGCAAGGTCATCGAGGACGCCGGCTGCGAGATCGTCGAGTTGAACGCGAAGGAACACGCGGCCTTCGTCGCCGCGGTGCAGCCGCTGCTCGCTGACGCCCGCAAGATGTACGGCGAGGAAATGTTTAAGATGGTATCAAAGGCTTAGCCTACATTTCTCTACGGCGCCTTGAACCGTGAAATGATCACCGGGACAGGTGGGTGAGTTATGAATATTAAACCACGGCCCGCCGAATATGGACCTTGGAACCCCGGTTTGGAATCGGAGTTGCCGCGAGACTATTTGCCACTCTCGACAATATTCAGGAGCGAGAACGTTTCGACCGGCATTGCGAAAGCGCATGAACTGAGCGACTACTGTGGTCTGCCTGTGGATGAACTTGTCGCGTTTCGTGCCGAGCGATTGATTGTCCACGAATTGCTCATTCACGTGACCACCAGCGTTGCAGTCCCCGACGGTCGCGACTACGAGGACTTGGGCCGAAATTTTCGTAAAATCGCTTCGACCATTCTCAATCGATATATTGCGCCCCATCAAGCGGAATTAACGCAAGTTTTCGAACAGTTGCGAAGCGCAGCTTCTGTCATAATCGAGCGGGAATTCGCAAAAGCGTTCGCCGAGCCGAAACCGGAAGTCGAAGCCGATGAAGGAAGCGGCTGGCGCCGACTATTTGCCTTGAACAAGCCAAAGAGACCACCGCCCTTTCCGATGGAGGCCGCCGCAGAGCGCGACCGGCGGATTATTTCCGAATGGCGGAAAAAATCGGAAACGGCGGGAAACCGGTTGGACGAGGCCTGCTTCGACGCATTGAACAGGATCGCAATGGGGGTCATGGCTCGGCACAGCCGGCTTTTCGGCGACAACGCCTTGCTCACGGAACTTGCCGTCACATTGGTCTGTAATGACTACGGCAGCGAAGTCATTAGCGACGCCATTGATCCATTTTTTCAAGAAGCGGTTACGCGCGAAGGCTACCGGCCATTGCCGCGGCAGGAGAAGCCCGTTGTCATGAACGTCAAGGGTGCGTCGGCATCCGGCAAAAGCTCAATGCGGCCGCTGCAACGAATCCTGGCGGGAAAGCTTAATTTCCCTTGGGAAGAGTTTGCGCTGATCAGCCCTGACATTTGGCGAAAGTTTCTTCTGGACTATGGGGCGCTAGGTCCGGCCTACAAATATGCCGGCACGTTGGCTGGGCACGAGGTCGATATCATCGACAAAAAGCTTGATCGCCGTATGGCGGCTAGAGCTGCCAGAGGAGAGATGTCGCACCTGCTGATCGACCGCTTCAGGTTTGATAGTTTTGTGCCCGAGTTGGAAGACAAAGGGTCCAGTCGGTTGCTGACGCGGTTTGGCGATCTGGTTTATATGTTTTTCATGGTTACGCCGCCGGAAATGACCGTCGAGCGCGCTTGGACGCGAGGATTGAAAGTCGGCAGGTACAAGGCCGTTGAGGATCTCCTGGCTCATAATATCGAAGCCTACACTGGCATGCCTGAATTGTTTTTCACCTGGGCGCTGATTGCCGGAAAGCGAGTCCACTACGAGTTTCTCGATAATAGCGTCGCGGAAGGTCAGCCGCCACGGACAGTGGCATTTGGTTGGAACGGAGAAATGACCATCCTGGACATCAAGAGCATGCTCGATATCGAAAGGTTCAGGAAAATAAATATTCACGCTCAGAAACCCGAGGAAGTTTACGTCAATGAGAACTTGGCACCGGAGTGTAACGTTGAGTTTCTGAAGCGGTGCGCACGCTGGATTCCGATTATTAATTTCGCCGACTATAAAACGGGCCAAGTCTATGCGCGGCTGAAACACGGCAAGTGGGCGTGGCGCGACGAGCAACGGTTCGCCGATGTGCTCAACGATCCCGATGCCAAGGCTGGTTTGCAGGCGGTCGCTCCAAATGCCTATGAGTCGACCGGCAGGACGACGGGAAAGCGGACGAATCTGGCTCTAGACAAAGCGCACACTCTGGGCGCTTGGGGCGAGGCAGCGAGCGCCGCGTGAGGCGGCGTCCCCAACATGGTTTCCGCGCGCTTAACCAAACCGAATGTCCGCGCCGGCCTTTCGGTTTGGTGATTTACGCCGCCGAAACCACTCTCTTGTAGAGAGCGGCCATGCATTCTCCGGCACCGGCGGTCAGCATCAGCCAAGCCCAACGCCCGATCGCGCTCGCGGTTCGCGGGCTCGCCAAGCGCTTCGACCGGCCCGCGGTCGATGCGCTCGATCTCACCGTCTATGGCGGCGAATTCTATGTGCTGGTCGGCCCCAATGGCGCCGGCAAGACCACGACCTTGCGTATGGTGGCCGGGCTGCTGCGGCCCGACGCCGGCTCAATCACCATCGATGGCATCGATGCGCTGGCCGATCCGGTTGCCGCCAAGCAGATCACCGCCTGGCTGTCGGACGAGCCGATGATCTACGACAAGCTCACGCCCTTCGAGTATCTGGAATTCGTCGCGGGGCTCTGGCGTATCGAGGCAAAGCCTGCGGAAGCGCGCGCACGCGAATTGATCGGCTGGCTCGGCCTCGAGCCGCACGCGCATGAGCGCTGCGAGGGATTTTCCAGGGGCATGCGGCAGAAAGTGGCGCTCGCCGGCGCGCTGGTGCACAATCCCAAGCTCATCATCCTTGACGAGCCGCTCACCGGGCTGGATGCCGGTTCCGCCCGCCTGGTCAAGAACGTGCTGCTGGAGCGCGTGCGCGCCGGCGGCACCGTGATCATGACCACGCATATTCTCGAAGTCGCCGAGCGCATGGCCGACCGCATCGGCGTCATCGCCAGCGGGCGCTTGATCGCCGAGGGCACGCTCGAGGAATTGCACCGCAAGACCGGGAAAACCGCCGCCAGCCTGGAAGATACTTTCCTCACGCTGGTCGCCGAGCCGGTCGCGCAACCGATTGCTGCTGAGTGAGCCGTCCCGATACATTGGCCTGGCTCGCTGGGCACGAGCTCCGCCTGGGCTGGCGCGACTGGGTCGCGCTGATGACGGCGGGCCGCCGCAATCGCGCGCGCACCGTCGCCATCGCGCTGATCGTCTTTGCCGCTTTCATGCACGTCTTCGCCTATTGGATCGTGGCCGGCTATGCCGACGCCAATGTCGCGTCCGACACGGCAACGCTGGTGGGGATCACCGGCACGCTGGTGCTGTCGTGGTCGCTGCTGCTGTCGCAGGCCATGGAGTCGGTCACCCGCGCGTTCTATGCGCGCTCCGACCTCGATCTGATCCTGACCTCGCCGGTGTCGGCGCGCAAAGTGTTCGCGGTGCGCATGAGCCGCATCGCCGGCGCGTCCGTCACGATCGCCGTGCTGCTGGCCGCGCCCTTCATCAACGTGCTGGCGATGCGCGGCGGCAGCCACTGGCTGGCCGCCTATGGTGTGGTCGCCGCCATGGGCGCGGTGGCGACGGCGGCGGCGCTCGCGCTGACCATCGCGCTGTTCCGCCTGGTCGGCGCCAAGCGCACGCGGCTGATCGCGCAGATCGTGGCGGCGGTGATCGGCGCCGCCTTCGTCATCGGGCTGCAGGTCGCGGCGATCTTCTCCTCCGGCAGCATTTCGCGTTTCGCGGCGCTGCAATCGGACTGGATGCTGGCGAACGCGCCCGATACCAGCGGCGCCTTCTGGTGGCCGGCGTCTCGAACACCGTCGTGCGCCAGCGCCGCTGGTCGCTCGCCTTTCGCCGCCGCTCCGCCAGCCACGTGTTGCGGCAGAAGGAATGGACGTTGCTCGCGCGCGACCCCTGGCTGATCTCGCAGACGCTGATGCAGATTCTCTATCTGCTGCCGCCCGCATTGTTGCTGTGGGTTACCTTCCGCAACGGCGCCGGTTCTTATGTCGTGTTGATTCCGGTGGTGGTGATGGCGGCCGGCCAACTGGCCGGCGGACTGGCCTGGCTGTCGATCTCGGGCGAGGACGCGCCGGATTTGGTCATCAGCGCGCCGATCGCTGCCGGCCGCATCCTGCAGGCCAAGATCGAAGCGGTCATCGGCATTATCGCGCTGGTGTTCGCGCCGATCGTGGCCGTGCTGGCCTTCGATTCGCTGTTCGCCGCCGTGGTCGCAGGCGTGGGCATCCTGACGGCGGCGGCGTCCGCCACGCTCATTCAGATTTGCTTCCGCACGCAGGCCAAGCGCAGCCAGTTTCGCCGCCGGCAGACTTCCTCGCGCATCGCGACTTTCGCGGAAGCGTTCTCGTCCATCGCCTGGGCCGCGACCTCGGCGCTGGCGGCGGCGGGGACTTGGATCGCGCTGGGCCCGGCGCTGATCGCGATCGGCATCCTGGCCGGCGTGCGGCTGATCAGCCCGCCTCAAACATAACGTCAGGCATAGACCGCGCGATAGCGCTGCCGCGCCACCAGCAATCCGACCACCAGCAGATTGAGAATGTTCGAGCCGATGCCGGTGGCGAAGGCGGGCGCGTAATAGCCGAAATGATCGTAAAGCAGTCCGGCAATCCAGCCGCCGGCGGCCATGCCGAAGCCGCTGAACAGCAGCAGCGTCGGAATCCGCCAGGAGGCTTCCGCGGCCGGAAATAGTTCGCGCAGCGCCAGTATGTAAGCCGGGATGATGCCGGAAAAGCCAAGCCCGAAGGCGGCGGCGACGGTAAACAGGCCAACCTCGTTCTGGGTGAGCAGAAACGACGTCATGGCCGCCGCCTGCCAGGCTGATCCGATCAGCACGGTGGCGAGCCCGCCGATGCGGTCGGAGATCGCGCCCCAGATCTGCCGGCTGAGGAACGCGGTGCCGAGCAGCACCGACAGCATCAGCGCGCCGTCCGAGCGCGCGATGCCGAGGTCGCTGCAGAAGGCGACCAGATGGCCCTGCGGCATCGCCATCGGGATGCAGCACAGTACTGCCGCGCCGCACATCAGCGCGAACACCGTGTTGGGCGGCCAGCCGAGCACGCGCGCTTTTTCGCCGGCGCTGTCCAACGTCACGGCCGGATAAATCACTTCCGGCGGATGGCGGAAATAAATTGCTGCCAGTGGGACGATGACGACGATCTCGGCGATCGCGTACCACAGCATGGTCTGCCGCCAGCCGGCATAGGCGATCATGCGCTCGAACACCGGCGGCCACAGCGCGCCGGCGAGATAGCTGCCGCTCGAGATCAGCGCCAGCGCCGAACCGCGCCGGCGGTCGAACCAGCGGCTGACATAAATGTACATCGGCGCATTGATGCCGCCGAGCCCGATCAGACCGATGAACAGCCCGTGCCCGATCCACAGCGGCCAGGACGGGCCGAAGGTCGAGATTGCGAGACCAAGACCAATCATCAGCGCGCCGAACATCACGGTCCAGCGCGTGCCGATGCGGTCGGCGATGCGGCCCATCACGATGCCGCCGATGCCGGAGCCGAGCCAGGCCAGCGCGCTGGCGAGCGCCGGGATCGAACGCGTACCGCCCACTTCGGCGGCGATGTCCTTCAGCGCCACCGCCGTGATCCAGGCGGCGCCGAACGACATTCCCATGATGCACAGCGCCACCGAGGCGACGACCCAGGATGCTCGGCTCTCGATCGAGGAGGAATGCAACATCAAATGGGAACCCGGCTGGCGATCCCTTTTACAGATCGCGCCGGATTTGACTACCCACACGGGCGTCGGGTCTGCCCCGCATGTTGCAGCGCGCCAAAATATCGGATTCGGCTAAAGCCCGAACGGGTAGGTGTCCGGCAGCCCTTCCAGTTCCTCGGTCTTGAACGGCGTCACCGCCGCGGTCTGGTCGAACCAGATATATTCGTCGAACTGCCGCGGCAGCACCGCCTCGAAATAATGGCTGGCGAGCTCGGACTCCGGCCGATAGATCACGCCGATCGCGCGTTCGAGCCGCGGTTGCATGAGGCCGCGCGCCGGTGCGCTCGCCCGGTCGCGCAAGGCCAGCATGAAACGCGGCACGCCCGCCTCGTGACACAACTTTTCATAGGAGTTGTTCAGCGCCGGGCGCACGTTCTTGACCTCCATCGGGCCGTCCCAGTCGGAGGCCGCGGCAACCGTGCCGTGATCGGTGCCGAATCCGATCGCGTAACAGAGCTCGCCGAATTTCTTCCGGCATAGTTGGCCGATATTATGTTCGCCGCGCGCCGACATTTCCGTCGCCGCGGCATCGCCCACGTGCGAATTATGCGCCCAGACGATCGCCTTGCTGCGCGGGCCATGATGCGCCAACAGCGTCTGCAAGGTCTCGAACATATGCTCGTCGCGCAGATTCCAGGACGCGCGCGAGCCATAATACATAATCCGGTAATAGCGCTCGGCGTTCGCCACCAGTCGGGCATTCTGCACCGCGTCGAGGAAGCGCTCGCCGTCATGCGCGGCATAGGCTTGTTGCTTGCCCATGAGGTCCTTCAGCGCACGCACGACATCCTTCTCGCAGGTCGGATAGTTGCCGTTGAGCGCGGCGTGGCCGTAGGTCGCCGGGTCCGCCTGCCACGGGGTGAGGCAGCCGTAGCGTTCGCGCGCGATTTTCGCCGACGCCGGATCGACCTCGTCGAGGTAGCCCAGAACCGAGCGGATGGACGTGTACAGGCTGTAGAGATCGAGGCCGTGAAAGGCCACCCGGTGTTCAGGCTTTACCGTCGCATTGTGCTTGCGCAGCCAATCGACGAATCCGCGGACTTCATTGTTGCGCCACATCCAGACCGGGAAGCGGGCAAACGCCGTCCATTCCGACGGCGGATATTCCCGGTGCCGCACATAATGATCGATGCGCGCGGCGTCGGGCCAGTCGCCTTCGATGGCGATGAAGGAAAATCCATTTTTCAGAATAAGCTCGCGCGAGATCGCCTCGCGCATCCGGTAGAATTCCGAACTGCCATGGGTGGCTTCGCCGAGCAGCACGACGCGCGCCTCGCCGATGCGATCGAGCAGCGGCGACAGATCGGCGGTTTCGATCGAGGCGAACGGTTCGGCGGCATCGGCAATTGACTGCACCAATGATTGGTCACGCGAGACGATCACTCGCCGCGGCGCATGCGCCGGCGTCTCGGGCTGCCAACCTTCGTGGCCGAGCAACGGGACGAAGCACACGTCGGCGAGGTCTTCGCGCCGGTAATTGTTTTCGCTAACGCGGGTAACGCGCACCAGTTCCTGGGCGCGCGCGCTGCTGCCGACCGGGATCACCAGCCGTCCGCCGATTTTGAGTTGCGCGCGCAGGGATTCCGGAATTTTCGGCCCGCCGGCCGCGACCACGATGGCGTCATAGGGCGCATGATCGGGCCAGCCGCGCGTGCCGTCGCCGTGCAGCACGTGCACATTGTCGTAACCTTGCTCGGCGAGCGCCGCGGCCGCCTTTTCCGCAAGCTGCCCGATCCGTTCGACCGTGTAGACCTCGGCCGCGATCTCGGCGAGGACGGCGGCCGCGTAGCCAGAGCCGGTGCCGATTTCGAGCACCTTTTCCCCGCCCTCGAGCAGCAGCGCCTCGGCCATCAGCGCGACAATGTAAGGCTGCGAGATCGTCTGCCCCTCGGCGATCGGCAGGGGGGAGTCTTCGTAGGCGAATTCCTGCAAGTTCCCCGGCAGGAAGGCCTCGCGCGGGATCTTGCGCATCGCCTGGAGAACGCGGGTCGATCGCACCCCGCGCGCGGCGATATGGTGCTCCACCATCTCGTCGCGGAGCTGGGCGAAATCGAATTCGGGCTTGCGTTTTGCGAGCGCCATGGCCGCAAAGCTAGCCAACCGGCGTCCGGCCGCATTGACCGGCGTCAATCGGAGATGCGGCGATTCGCCTGCTGCATTGCGCCAAAATGCGCGAAACGTCGCCTGCCCGAAATTTCCTTCTCGCCAGCACGCCCAGAACGAAATTGACCGCAGGGCCTTGAGGTGTCAGCTTTTATTGGGCTTTTACGGCTTTGCGTCCCGTCCCGTGAGCCTATATGAGTGTTACCCGGGACGACCCTTCCGTAGGCCTCTCGGCATTTGTCCAAGGTCACCGATGACGCTTCGCCCTGTTAGCCTCGACGATAAATACGATTTGACGCAGGACCGCGTCCTGGTGACCGGTTATCAGGCGCTAATCCGCGCCTGCCTGATGCAAAAGGCGCGCGACCGCGCCGCCGGCCTGAACACCGCCGGCTATCTCACCGGCTATCGCGGTTCGCCGCTCGGCGGCCTTGACCAGCAATTCATGCGCGCCGGCCGCCAGCTTAGCCAGGCCGACATCAAGTTCCAGCCCGGCATCAACGAGGAACTCGCCGCCACCGCGCTCTGGGGCACCCAGCAGGCCGAACTGCGCGGCGAGGGCAAGTTCGATGGCGTGTTCGGCATGTGGTACGGCAAGGGCCCGGGCGTCGATCGTTCCGGCGACGTGTTCCGCCACGCCAATCTGGCCGGCACCGCAAAGAACGGCGGCGTCATCGCCTTGATGGGCGACGATCACACCGCGGAATCCTCCACCACCGCGCACCAGTCGGAATTCCATTTCGTCGACGTGATGATGCCGATCCTCAACCCGGGCGGCGTGCAGGAAATTATCGACTACGCGCTCTACGGCTGGGCGATGTCGCGCTTCACCGGTGCCTGGACCGCGCTCAAATGCATGCACGAGACAGTGGAGTCGACCGGCGTCGTGGACGGCAGCCTCGATCATATCAAGCTCGTCACGCCGACCGATTTCCGCATGCCGGAGGGCGGGCTGAACATCCGCCTCGCCGATACCATCCTCGGCCAGGAAGCGCGCCTGCACGATTTCAAGCGCGACGCCATGCTCGCTTTCGTGCGCGCCAACAAGCTCAACAAGATCATCACGTCGGGCGGGCGCAATGCGAAGATCGGCATCATCACCACCGGCAAAGCCTATCTCGACGTGCGCCAGGCGCTCGACGAACTCGGCATCGACGAAGTGAAATGCAACGACCTCGGCCTGCGCCTGTTCAAGATCGCCTGCGTGTGGCCGATCGGCCGCCAGGAACTCGCGGAATTCGCGCAGGGGCTCGACCTCATCATCGTGGTCGAGGAGAAGCGTTCGCTGATCGAAGTGCAGGTGCGCGAGGAACTCTACGGCACCGCCAATCAGCCGGTCTGCATCGGCAAGAAGGACGAGCACGGCAATTGGCTGTTCCCGGTCAAGGGCGCGCTCGATCCCAATGACGTCGCCATCTGCATCGGCGAGCGGCTGCTGCGTTACGGCGCCAACGACGAGCTGGCGGCCAACGTCGCGCGGCTGAAAGCGGCGCAGCGCGCGCTCAGCGAAACCGTTGATGTCGCCCAGCGCATTCCTTATTTCTGCTCGGGCTGCCCGCACAATACATCCACCCGCGTGCCGGAAGGCAGCCGCGCCTATGCCGGCATCGGCTGCCACTACATGGCGCAATGGATGGACCGCCAGACGCTCGGCTACACCCAGATGGGCGGCGAGGGCGCCAACTGGATCGGCGAGGCGCCGTTTTCCAGCCGCGACCATGTGTTTCAGAATCTCGGCGACGGCACCTACAACCACTCCGGCTATCTCGCCATTCGCGCGGCGATCGCAAGTGGCGTGAAGATGACCTACAAGATCCTGTTCAACGACGCGGTGGCGATGACCGGCGGGCAGGCCAATGAAGGCGGCCTGAACGTGCCGCAGATCGCCCGCCAGGTCGCCGCCGAAGGCGCCAGCCGCGTCATCGTCGTCACCGACGAGCCGTGGAAGTATCCCAAAGACACCGACTGGCCGCGCGGTTTGACCGTGCATCATCGCGACGAGCTCGACGCGCTGCAGCGCAAACTCACTACCGTGCCGGGCGTCAGCGTCCTCATTTACGACCAGACCTGCGCCGCCGAGAAGCGTCGCCGCCGCAAGCGCGGCACCTTCCCCGATCCGGATAAGCGCGTGATCATCAACGATTTAGTCTGCGAAGGCTGCGGCGACTGCGGCGTGAAATCGAATTGCGTGTCGGTGCAGCCGCTGATGACCGAATGGGGCCGCAAGCGCACCATCGATCAGGCGAGCTGCAACAAGGACTATTCCTGCATCAACGGCTTCTGCCCGTCTTTCGTCACCGTGCATGGCGCGAAACTCAAGAAGGGTGAAGGCATTGTCGAACCCAGCGACTGGCCGGCATTGCCAAGCCCAAGCGTGCCGCTGATCAACCACCCCTACGGCATCATCGTCACCGGTGTCGGCGGCACCGGCGTCGTTACCATCGGCGGCATTCTCGGCATGGCCGCGCATCTGGAAGGCAAGGGCATCGGCGTCGTCGACATGGCCGGCCTGGCGCAGAAGGGCGGCGCGGTCTACAGCCATATCCGTATCGCTAATACGCCCGACGACATCCACGCCATCCGCGTCGCCGCCGGCGGCGCCGATCTCGTCATCGGCGGCGATATCGTGGTGGTCGGCAGCAAGAAAGTGCTCGGCGCTATCAAGTCCGGCAATACCCAGGTGCTCGTCAACACCGCCGAGTTTCTGCCCGGCGATTTCACCCGCAATGCCGACTATTCACTCCCCACCGAGCGACTCAAGCGTGCCATCACCAGCGCCGCCGGGCGCGATCGCAGTCATTTCTTCGATGCGACGCGGATTGCATCCGACATTGTGGGCCGTGCCATCTCAACCAACCTAGTCATGGTTGGCTATGCATATCAGACCGGCGCATTGCCGCTCTCGGCTGAAGCCATCGAGAAGGCAATCGAGCTCAACGGCGAATCCGTAGCCGAGAATATCGCCGCTTTCCGTTGGGGCCGCCGCGCCGCCGCAAATCCGGCAGCGATCCAGGCCTTGTTGCAGCCGAAAGCCGACGCCGAAAACGATTCGCTTAAGCTGTCGCAGTCGTTCGCCGAGACGGTGGACCGGCGCGTCGCGTTCCTCACCGCCTATCAGAGCGCGCGCTACGCGCGCCGCTATCTCGATTGGGTCGAGAAGGTGAAAACCGCCGAAGCCAACAAGGCGCCGGGTCAATGCGCGCTGTCGGAAGCCGTGGCGCGTTATCTGTTCAAGCTGATGGCCTACAAGGATGAGTACGAGGTGGCGCGGCTCTACACCGACACCGCGTTCGTCGAGCGGGTGAAATCCACTTTCGACGGCGACAGCCTGCGTCTCGAATTCCATCTGGCGCCGCCACTGCTGGCGCGGCGCGACAAGGTCACCGGCGAGCTGAAGAAGATATCGTTCGGGCCGTGGCTGCTCGGCGCGTTCCGCGTGCTGGCGAAATTCAAAGCCCTGCGCGGCACGCCGCTCGATCCGTTCGGCTATACCGTCGAGCGTAGAACAGAACGGCGGTTGATCGCAGAGTACTGCGATCTACTGCGCGAATTCTGCGAACGTCTGACCCCTGACAACCATCACGTCGCCGTTGCACTGGCTGCTCTGCCGGAAAAAATCCGCGGATTCGGCCACGTCAAGCAGCGGCACATCTCTGCCGCCCAGGCCGAGGAAGCCGCATTGCGCGAGCAATTTGGCGCCGGCGCCGCGCCGTTTCTCAAGGCGGCGGAATAATTTAGCCCAAATTGCCTGTGCCCTAAGGCTTGACCGTCCTCCGGTCATGTTTTCATATCGTGGCAACAAGAACGCTCATAAAGGCGGCGAGAGGTGGGATGTCGCGCTTTCTCGCACGTGGCCAAACGGGAGGATAGTTCAGTGGCGCCCAACGCCTCCGCTGCGGCGGATACGTTTCCTAAGTTATTGATCCGAAATGCCCTTTTGTACGGCACGCGGCCGGCGATGCGGCAAAAGGATCTCGGCATCTGGCAAACTTGGACGTGGGCGGAGGTGCTCGACATCGTTCGCGCTTATGCGGTCGGTCTGCACCGGCTCGGCCTCAAGCGCGGCGAGACCATCGCCATCGTCGGCGCCAACCGGCCGAAGCTGTATTGGTCGGTGATGGCGGCCCAGATGCTCGGCGCGGTGCCGGTGCCGGTCTACGCCGATGCGGTAGCCGAGGAACTTTCCTTTGTGCTCGCGCACGCCGAAGTGCGTTACGCCGCGGTCGAGGACCAGGAGCAGATCGACAAGATCCTGTCGGTGAAGGAGCGTCTGCCCAAGCTCGATCAGATGGTTTATGACGAGGAACGTGGCCTGCGCGACTACGACCATAGCCATCTGCGTTCGATCGACGACGTCATCGAGGACGGGCGCAAGGCGCTTGCCGGTGATCCTACCGTTGCCGCCTGGATCGATGCTGAGATTGCCGCCGGCAAGGGCTCCGATCCGTCGATCATCCTCTACACCTCCGGTACCACCGGCACCTCCAAGGGCGTGGTGCTTACCGGCGAGCGCTCGATCAAAGCGGCGACCGACACGGTCATATTCGATAAATTGAACGAGAATGACGTGGCGCTCGCCTATCTGCCGCTCGCCTGGGTCGGCGATCATTATTTGAACTATGCGCAAGGCCTGGTCGCCGGGTTCTCTATGGCTTGCCCGGAAAACGCCGACACCGCGATGCAGGATCTGCGCGAGATCGGGCCGAGCTTCTATTTCGCGCCGCCGCGCACGCTGGAAATGCTGCTCACGCGCGTGATGATCCGCATGGAGGATGCCGGCTTCCTCAAGCGCAAGATGTTCCACTATTTCATCGGCGTGGCGCGCCGCTACGGCGAGCGCATCCTCAACGGCCAGCAGGTCGCTCTGACCGGCCGGCTGCTCTATGCGATCGGTAACATCCTCGTCTATGCCCCGCTCAAGAACGTGCTCGGCTTTTCGCGCGTGCGCGTCGCCTATACCGCCGGCGAAGCGATCGGCCCCGACCTGTTCGCGTTCTACCGCTCGATCGGCCTCAACCTGAAACAGCTCTACGGGCAGACCGAAGCCTTCCTTTACGTCACCGCGCAGCCGGACGGCGAAATCTATTCCGACACGGTCGGGCCTGCCTGTCCGAACGTGGACATCCGCATCGCCGACAACGGTGAAGTGCTGTTCAAGTCGCCCGGTATGTTCGCCGGCTATTTCAAGGACGATGCCAAGACCGCCGAGGCGATGACGCTGGACGGCTATGTGAAGACTGGCGATGCCGGCTTCTTCGACGAGAAGACTGGGCACCTGAAGATCATCGATCGCGCCAAGGACGTCGGCCGGCTCACCGACGGCACGCTGTTCCCGCCGAAATACATCGAGAATAAACTCAAGTTCTATCCCAACATCCGCGAAGTTGTGGCCTATGGCGACCAGCGCGATTTTGTTTGCGTGATGATCAATATCGACCTCACAGCGGTGGGAAGCTGGGCTGAGCGAAACAATGTGGTCTACGGCTCCTACCAGGAACTCGCCGGCCATCCGCTGGTCTACGACATGGTCGAGAAAAATGTCGCCGAGGTGAACCGCTCGCTCGCTCAGGACACGGTGATGGCGGGTGCGCAGATCAAGCGCTTCCTAATCCTGCACAAGGAGCTTGACGCCGACGACGGCGA
>Ga0208715_1000347_pt1 | contig 16228 bp, 16 predicted proteins | sample NGESurshal092012_3_FD_184473 | JGI IMG/M metagenome (GOLD analysis project Ga0208715, IMG submission 184473) | Arctic peat soil microbial communities from Barrow, Alaska - NGEE Surface sample 210 shallow-092012 (SPAdes) | ecosystem: Environmental > Terrestrial > Soil > Wetlands > Peat ... | reverse complement strand
TATTTCGCGATGTAGCGCTTGACGCGGAAATTGTCGTTGTTGCCGTTGTCCTGCGGCAGCGAACCGCGCTGCTTCTTCATCTTGTCGGCGGTCTGCCAGGTCCGGATGATGACTTCGCCGAGCCGGCCCATGGCCTGCGAATCCGAGGACATCATCGAAAGCGCGCCGAGGTCATGCAGGATATCTTCCGCCGCGATGGTTTCCTTGCGGATGCGGCTTTCGGCGAAGGCCAGATCCTCGGCGATCGAGGGATCGAGATGGTGGCACACCATCAGCATGTCCAGATGCTCGTCGATGGTGTTGCGGGTGAACGGGCGCGTCGGATTGGTCGAGGACGGCAGAACGTTCTTCAGGCCGGCAATCTTGATGATGTCGGGCGCGTGACCGCCACCGGCGCCTTCGGTGTGGAAAGCGTGGATGGTGCGGCCCTTGAAGGCCTTGATCGTATCCTCGACGAAGCCGGACTCGTTCAGCGTGTCGGAATGGATCATCACCTGGATGTCGTGATCGTCGGCAACCGAAAGACAGTTGTCGATCGCCGCCGGCGTGGTGCCCCAGTCCTCATGTAGCTTGAGCGCACATGCGCCGGCATTGATCATCTCCACCAGTGCCGCCGGGCGCGACGCGTTGCCCTTGCCGGAAATGCCGAGATTGACCGGAAACGCATCGAACGACTGGATCATCCGCGCGATGTGCCAGGGGCCGGGCGTGCAGGTCGTCGCGAAGGTGCCGTGCGACGGGCCGGTGCCGCCGCCAAGCATCGAGGTGACGCCGGACATCAGTGCGTGCTCGATCTGCTGCGGGCAGATGAAATGAATATGGCTGTCGAATCCGCCCGCGGTCAGGATCTTGCCCTCGCCCGCAATGACGTCGGTGCCGGGACCGATGATGATGGTCACGCCGGGCTGGATGTCCGGATTGCCGGCCTTGCCGATGGCGCTGACGTAGCCTTCCCTGATGGCGACGTCGGCCTTCACGATCCCCCAATGATCGACGATCAGCGCATTGGTGATGACGGTATCGGCCGCGCCCTGCCTGTTGGTGACCTGGGATTGACCCATGCCGTCACGGATCACCTTGCCGCCGCCGAATTTCACTTCCTCGCCGTAGACCGTGAAATCCTTTTCCACCTCGATGATGAGATCGGTGTCGGCCAGCCGCACCCGATCGCCTGTCGTGGGCCCGAACATGTCGGCATAGACGGAACGTTTTATCTTTACGGACATGATTTGGCTCCGGCCGCTTCGAATATGCTCACAGCTTCCCCATCACGTCGCCGCGGAAGCCGTAAACGACACGCTTGCCAGCGAGCGCCACCAGCTGCACCTCGCGCGTTTGTCCCGGCTCGAACCGAACAGCGGTGCCCGCCGCGATATCGAGCCGCATGCCGCGGGCTTTCTTGCGGTCGAATTTCAGCGCCGGATTGGTCTCGAAGAAATGATAGTGCGAGCCGACCTGGATCGGACGATCGCCCGAGTTGGCGACTGACAGCGTCACCGTCTTGCGGCCGGCATTGAGCTCGATCTCGCCGTCCTTGATGAAGAATTCGCCGGGGATCATTTGGGTATTCCTACCTTATCGGCTCATGCACGGTGACAAGCTTGGTGCCGTCCGGAAACGTTGCTTCGACCTGGATGTCATGGATCATTTCGGCAATGCCCGGCATGCACTGGGCACGGGTCAGCACTTGCGCGCCGGCCTGCATCAGCTCGACCACGGTGCGGCCGTCGCGCGCGCCCTCGACGATAAAGTCCGAGATAATGGCGATGGCTTCCGGATGGTTGAGCTTGACGCCGCGCTCCAGCCGCCGTCGCGCCACCATCGCCGCCATTGAAATCAGAAGCTTGTCCTTTTCGCGGGGAGACAGATTCATGCGAGCACTCTGATCATCTTGACCTGATCTAACTGAGCCACAGCCGCGGCAGCGCCGAACCAGAGGCGCGGCCGAGCACCGCCATCATATCGGCGCGCAGCCTGGCGGCATCTTGGGCACAGAAGCGCGCCATTGCAAATCCATTCCAGGCGGAGATACCGACCTCGCCGCCGAACGATTCCGACACCTCGCGAATCCGCTCCACCAATGCCTCGTCGCCCGGCACGATCAGCGCTGTGCCGACGGCTACGCCGGCTTTTGCGATCGCAGGTTTTGTCAGTTTTTCGCCGATGTCGCCGTCGAGCCGTACGGTTTCCGCGAACACCAGTCTGCCGCCGCGCCGCATTCGCCAGCGGTCGACGAATTCGCCATGCAGCATTCGCTCCCCCATCGCGGAGCGTCCGAACACCACGATTTCACAGAACAAGAGCGATGCGCTGTCTGCGAGATCGATATCGATCCGGCGCAACATCCGTGCCCGGTCGAACAAGATCGTCTCCTGCGGCAGCCAGGCGAGGTGCGAACCCGCAGCAAGCCTCAAGCCAATATTGAGCTGCGCGGCCGGTCCCTGAGCCCGGTAGACCTTTTCCGCCGCGGCCGTCGTCACCGCGAGGCGCGATCCTTCGCCGGTGGCAATCTCGATGTCGAAGCGATCGCCGCCGGCGACGCCGCCCGCGGTGTTGACGAAAACCGCCGAGAGGCCTTCCGCTTCGGGCGAAGGGAAGCGGACGCGCAGCGAGCCGGATTCATGCAGATGACGCCTGCGGGTGACGCCCTCGACCTGGTGCACGTCGAACGTCACCGAGCCCTGGGCACGATTGGCCGCGAAAATCACTGAAGCCGCGCTCGTGGTATCGGTCCGCATCCGCCCCCAAATCTTCCCAAAAAGGGCGCGCGACCTTTGCCGGTCGCGCTACAAAGCCAATTTACAGCGCCATCTGGCGACTGATTTCGCCGGGATCGAGTTGACTTCGATCGCAGGCATATTTCACGGCGCCCCGGTCCATCACAGCGAAACTGTCGCCGAGCTCGCAGGCAAAGTCGAGATATTGTTCGACCAGGACGATCGCGATGTTGCCGAGGCTGCGAAGATATGAGATCGCGCGCGCGATGTCCTTGATGATCGACGGCTGAATGCCCTCGGTCGGCTCGTCGAGCAGCAGCAGTTTGGGCCGCATCACCAGCGCCCGGCCGATCGCGAGTTGCTGCTGCTGCCCGCCGGACAGATCGCCGCCACGGCGCCCCAGCATCGATTGCAGCACCGGAAACAGCGAGAACACGTCATCCGGAATATTGCGGTCGTCGCGCTTCAGCGGCCCAAACCCGGTCTTGAGATTTTCCTCCACGGTCAGCAGCGGAAAGATCTCGCGGCCCTGCGGCACGAAGCCGATGCCGCGGCGCGCGCGCTCATAGGGCTTGAGGCCCGAGATGTCGACGCCATCGAATGTGATCGAGCCGCTGGCAATGGGATACTGGCCGACCATCGCGCGCAGCAGGCTGGTCTTGCCGACGCCGTTGCGACCGAGCACGCACATCACCTTGCCCGGTTCGGCCGAGATCGAGACGCCGCGCAGTGCCTGGGCCGCGCCGTAATAGAGGCTGATGTCTTTTACCTCGAGCATCGTGGACACCTTTCGCAGGCGATGATCCCCACCCCGGCCCTCCCCTTTTCAAGGGGAAGGCGAAGTGAGCCGCAGTGGTCTCCTCCCCCTGAAAGGGGCAGGATTAGGGAGGGGGTCATCTTGGTCATCGCCCCAGATACACTTCGATCACCCGTTCATTCGACGAAACCTGATCGATGGTTCCTTCGGCCAGCACCGAGCCTTCGTGCAGGCAGGTCACCTTGACGCCGAGTTCGCGGACGAAGCTCATGTCGTGTTCGACGACCATGATCGTCTTCTCGCGATTGATCTCCTTGAGCAGTTCGGCGGTTTGATGGGTTTCGACGTCGGTCATGCCGGCGACCGGCTCGTCGACCAGCAGCAATTTCGGATCCTGCGCCAGCAGCATGCCGATTTCGAGCCATTGCTTCTGGCCGTGCGACAGGCTCCCCGCCAGGCGGTCACGCGCGTCGGTCAGGCGAATGGTTTCCAGCACGCGCTCGATGCGCTCGGATTCGGCTCCGCTTTCCCGCCAGAACAGCGTGCCTCTGACGCGGTGATCGACATTGAGCGCCAGCAGCAGATTGTCCTCGATGGTCTGGCTCTCGAACACCGTCGGCTTCTGGAATTTCCGGCCGATCCCGAGTTCCGCGATCCTGGTTTCGTCGAGCCGGGTCAGGTCGGTGACGCCGTCGAACAGCACCTCGCCCTCGTCCGGCTTGGTCTTGCCGGTGATGATGTCCATCATCGTGGTCTTGCCGGCGCCGTTCGGGCCGATGATGGCGCGCATCTCGCCGGGCGCCAGCGTCAGCGACAGATTGTTGATGGCGTGAAAGCCGTCGAACGAGACGTGCACGCCGTCGAGATAGAGCAACGCGGAAGTGGCGCGGGTCTCCATGACGTTCATCCGCTTACTCCGCCATGTTCGGTTCGGTGACGCCGTCTTCGCGCGCGGCGCTCTCGGCATTTGCCGTGATGCGTTGCGCCTTCCACGGCTCCCACCATGCATTGAAGGTGCCGATGATCCCCCTCGGCAGCAGCAGCGTCACCAGGATGAACAGCGCGCCCAGCATGAACAGCCAGTACGGCGCCAGCGGACCGGACGTGAATACGGTTTTTGCGTAATTGACGACGACGGCGCCCAACGCTGCGCCGATCAGCGTGCCGCGACCGCCGACGGCGACCCAGATCACCGCCTCGATCGAATTTCCCGGCGCGAACTCGCCGGGATTGATGATGCCGACCTGCGGCACATAAAGCGCGCCGGCAACGCCGGCCATGCACGCCGACAGAGTGAAGACGAACAGCTTGTAGGATTCGACGCGGTAGCCGAGAAATCGGGTGCGGGATTCGGCATCGCGGACCGCGATCAGTACCTTGCCAAGCTTCGATGTCACCACCGCCCGGCAGATCAAGAACCCGACGATCAGCGCAACGCAGCTCAGCGCGAACAGCGCGGCGCGCGTGCCCTCGGCCTGGACATTGAAGCCGAGAATATCCTTGAAATCGGTGAGGCCGTTGTTGCCGCCGAAGCCGAAATCGTTGCGGAAGAATCCCAGCAGCAGCGCGTATGTCATGGCTTGCGTGATGATCGACAGATAGACGCCGGTGACGCGCGAGCGGAACGCCAGCCAGCCGAAGCAGAATGCCAGCAGGCCCGGCACCAGAATCACCATCAGCGCCGCGAACCAGAACATGTCGAAGCCGTGCCAGTACCATGGCAGCTTCGGATAGTTCAGGAACACCATGAAGTCCGGCAGCAAGGGATTGCCGTAGACGCCGCGGCTGCCGATCTGACGCATCAGATACATGCCCATCGCATAGCCGCCGAGCGCGAAGAACGCACCATGGCCGAGCGAGAGAATGCCGCAATAGCCCCAGATCAAATCGATCGCGAGCGCCAGAATGGCGTAGCAGACATATTTTCCGAACAGCGCCACCAGATAGGTCGGCACCTCGAATACCGAGCCGGCCGGCAACAGCAGATTCGACAGCGGAATCAGAACGCCCGCCGCGGCAACCACGATCAGAAATACGGTCGCGCTGCGGTCCAGCGAGCGCGTGAGCACGTGCGGCATCATTGGCGCCCCTGCCACACGGCTCGGTCCGCCCCCTCTCCCCATTGGGGAGAGGGTTGGGGTGAGGGGATCAGAATGCCAGCCGCTTGAGCAAGCGCCCGCTCACCCGCGCCGGAGCCTGTCATCGGGCGCGCCCTTGGCGCGACCCGTTGGGCGCGACCTCTCCCCAGCGGGGAGAGGTGAAAAAACGCAGCTGCAACGTTCAAGATCGGCATCATGCTTCCACCGCACGCCCTTTGAGCGCGAACAGGCCGCGCGGGCGTTTCTGAATGAACAGGATGATGAGGACCAGAATGGCGATCTTGCCGAGCACGGCACCTGCGACCGGTTCGAGGAATTTGTTGGCGACGCCGAGCGTGAACGCGCCGACCAGCGTGCCCCACAGATTGCCGACCCCGCCGAACACCACCACCATGAAGGAGTCGATGATATAGCTCTGGCCGAGATTGGGGCTGACATTGTCGATCTGCGACAGCGCCACGCCGGCAATCCCGGCGATGCCCGAGCCCAGACCGAATGTCAGCGCATCGACGCGCGAGGTCGCAATCCCCATCGATGCCGCCATTCGGCGGTTCTGCGTCACCGCGCGCATCTCAAGTCCGAGGCTGGTATAGCGCAGCATGGCCAGCAGGATGGCGAACACCGCCAGCGTGAAGCAAAGAATCCAGAGCCGGTTGTAGGTGATCGTGATCTGTCCGATCTCGAACGCGCCGCTCATCCAGGAGGGATTGCCGACCTCGCGGTTGGTGGGGCCGAACATGGTGCGCACGGCCTGTTGCAAGACCAGCGACAGGCCCCACGTCGCCAGCAACGTCTCCAGCGGGCGTCCGTAGAGAAAGCGGATGATGCTTCGCTCAATCAGGACACCGATCGCGCCGGCAACGATGAAGGCCAACGGCACGGCGATCAGCAGCGAATAGTCGAACAGTCCGGGAAAACGGGTGCGGATGGTTTCCTGAACCACGAACGTGACATAGGCCCCGATCATGACCATCTCGCCATGGGCCATGTTGATGACGCCCATCACCCCGAAGGTGATCGCCAGACCAATGGCGGCAAGCAGCAGAACCGAGCCCAGCGACAGGCCGTACCAGGCATTCTGCACGGCAGACCACAGCGCGAGATTGCCCTGGATAGCCGACGTCGCATTGGCCGCGGCGTGCGCGATCGCCGGCGGCTGGTCTCCGGCCAACCCGGTCAGCAGCGCCAGGGCCTCCTGATCGCCGCGCGCCTTGATGGTGGCGATGGCTTCAAGCTTCTCGGCATCGGTGGCGTCTTCCTTGAACAACAGGATCGCCGCGCGCGCTTCGGTAAATGCCAGCTTCGCGCCCTTGTTGGTCTCCTTCTGCAGCGCGCTGTCGATCGCCGGCAGCATGGTCTCGTCGTGGGTCTTGAAAACCGATTGCGCGGCCTGGATTCGCTTGGCGGGGTCGGGCGACTGCAGCGTCAAACTACCGAGCGCAGCCTCGACGTGGCGACGCAACTTATTATTGAGGCGCACGGCAGCGGCGCTATCGGGAATGCTGGCGACGGGAGCGCTGGTCAAGGCGTCGATGATTTTGCCGTCGGGCTGGCTGACATAAACTTTTTTGGTGTCGGGATCGGCCATCAACCGGCCGTCCTGGAGCGCGCTCACGATGGTGTAGGCGAGCGGATTGGCGCTGGTCGCGAGCACATCGACGGCTTCTTCCGTATCGGAATACTCGTCGTTGGCGAATTTGCCGACCGCGTCTTCGAACGCGCCCGCCATCACCGGCAGTGCCGTCGCGATGATCAACAAAACGGCGAATGGGAGGGCGCGGAAGTTTCTCAAGACCTTGCTAAGCACTGGACGACCCCGGCAGGAGCGAAGGGAAGGCGGGCGGATATCGCCGCCTTCCCTGGTTTGTTGGACACTCAAAGGTAAATCAGGAGCCCTGACCGCCGCACTTGTTGGTCTTGGTGTTGTAGTTGCCGCACTTCTTGCCAACCCAATCGCCGATCAGGTCCTTGGATCCCTCAAGCTCCTTCGACCATGCATCGCCGGCAACCAGGCCCGGGGTCTTCCACACCACGTCGAACTGGCCATTGCCTTTGATTTCGCCAATGAACACCGGCTTGGTGATGTGATGGTTCGGAAGCATCTTGGACATGCCGCCGGTCAGATTCGGCGCTTCGATGCCGGGCAGAGCATCTATCACCTTGTCGGCGTCGACCGATTTCACCTTCTCCACAGCCTTGACCCACATATTGAATCCGATGACGTGCGCCTCCATCGGATCGTTGGTCGTGCGCTTCGGATTCTTGGTGTAGGCCTGCCATTCCTTGATGAACTTCTCGTTCGCCGGGGTCTTGATCGACTCGAAGTAGTTCCAGGCAGCGAGATGACCGACCAGCGGCTTGGTGTCGATGCCGGCGAGCTCTTCTTCACCGACCGAGAAGGCGACAACCGGAATATCGGTTGCCTTGATGCCCTGGTTGCCGAGTTCCTTGTAGAAAGGAACGTTGGCGTCGCCGTTAATGGTCGAGACTACCGCGGTCTTCTTGCCGGCCGAGCCGAATTTCTTGATGTCGGCGACGATCGTCTGCCAGTCGGAGTGACCGAACGGCGTGTAGTTGATCATGATGTCTTCCTGCTTGACGCCTTTCGACTTCAAGTAGGCTTCGAGGATCTTGTTGGTGGTGCGCGGATAAACGTAGTCGGTGCCGGCCAGCACCCAGCGCTTCACCTTTTCTTCCTTCATCAGGTAGTCGACCGCAGGAATCGCCTGCTGGTTCGGCGCCGCCCCGGTATAGAACACGTTGCGCTCGCTCTCCTCACCCTCGTACTGCACGGGATAGAACAGGATCGAGTTCAGTTCCTTGAACACCGGCAACACCGATTTGCGCGACACCGAGGTCCAGCAGCCGAACACCACGGCGACCTTGTCCTTGGTGATCAACTCACGGGCTTTTTCCGCGAACAGCGGCCAGTTCGACGCGGGGTCGACGACCACGGCCTCGAGCTTCTTGCCGAGAACGCCGCCCTTCTTGTTCTGCTCATCGATCAGGAACAGGATGGTATCCTTCAGCGTGGTTTCGCTGATCGCCATGGTGCCGGAGAGCGAATGAAGAACGCCAACCTTGATGGTGTCGTCTGCCGCTCTGGCTGAAGTAAACGAGGCCAGGCCCAGAACCAGCCCGGCGGTCACCGCCAGCCAGCGACGGCGGCTCAGAGGCGCCGCTATATCGTGAGTCGATTGAGTAAGCATGAGGTGTCATCTCCCTGACGCAGACGTTAAACGCTGCGAAACGGCCCCACGGCCGCCTGCGTTAACGGAATCGCAAGAACCATGCCACGGTATGCAAGTGGGGTAACCGGATGGCTTCGTTGAAGAATCCATCGCCGCGCAGCGCAATAGCGCCTGCGCTGCCTAATTTTTAGACCGGGAATATGTATGCTTCATCGGCAATCTGTTTGGTTTTTAGGCAAATATGGTCGGCTGGCTAAATTTCCGGCATCGCTTTTTGCCGCTGCAGCATGCGAAAAGGCGATTACGCCGCAAACCGGGCTTTCCGGGGCACCTCTTAACCGCCTGAACGCATCATTTCACGATTCACCTTGAAAGCGCCGCGTTCGTGTTCCATATGAGCAAGACGACCTTGAGAATCATCAGGTCACTGCGAGCCGCGTGTTCTGAGCCCGTCCAACGGTTTCTGGCTTGCCCCTTCAGCTAACCAAAACCGACGCCCCAAACACGCGGGTGTCTCTGACACCCCTCGCGCGCTCTTGGCGGTCACCGCCGGGCGCCTGCCTTTTATAATGGAAAGAACCCACCTTTTGACCTCCTTTCAGGATTTCGGCCTCGCCGATCCCATCTCGCGTGCGCTCAAAGAAGAGAATTATCTCACGCCCACACCCATCCAGGCTCAAACCATTCCCCTTGCACTCGCTGGCCGTGACGTCGTCGGCATCGCCCAAACCGGCACCGGCAAGACCGCGGCCTTCGCGCTTCCCATCCTGCATCGCATCCTGGAGAACCGCATCAAGCCGCAGCCCAAGGCCTGCCGCGTGCTCGTGCTCAGTCCGACGCGTGAATTGTCCGGACAGATTCTCGAAAGCTTCAATGCCTATGGCCGTCACATGCGCCTCACTTCGGCGCTGGCGATCGGAGGCGTGCCGATGGGACGTCAGGTCCGCTCGATCATGCAGGGCGTCGAAGTCATGGTAGCCACGCCCGGCCGCCTGCTCGATCTCGTGCAAAGCAACGGGCTGAAGCTCGGACAGGTCGAGTTTCTCGTGCTTGACGAGGCCGACCGCATGCTGGACATGGGCTTCATCAACGACATCAGAAAAATCGTCTCCAAATTGCCGGTCAAGCGGCAGACGCTGTTCTTTTCGGCGACGATGCCAAAGGATATCGCCGAACTCGCCGAACAGATGCTGCGGGATCCGGCGCGCGTGGCAGTGACGCCGGTCGCCTCGACCGTCGAGCGCATCACCCAGCGCATCATTCAGGTCGACCACTCGGCCAAGCCCGCCTTGCTGGCGCAGCTCCTGAAGCAGGAGCAGGTTAGTCGCGCGCTGATCTTTACCCGGACCAAGCATGGCGCGGACAAGGTGGTGAAGGGCCTCGCAAGGGCCGGCATCACCGCCGACGCCATTCACGGCAACAAGTCGCAGAATCATCGCGAGCGGGTGCTGGCGGCATTCCGCTCCGGCGAGATCCGCACCCTGGTCGCCACCGACATTGCCGCCCGCGGCATCGACGTCGATGGCATCAGCCACGTAGTGAACTTCGATCTCCCCAACATACCCGAGACCTATGTCCATCGCATCGGCCGCACCGCGCGCGCCGGCGCGGACGGCGTCGCGATCTCGCTTTGCGCGGGAGAGGAGATGGCCTTTCTGCGCGACATCGAAAAGCTGATCCGCATCACCTTGCCCCGGGAAGACCGCCGCACGCCGGGCCATCGCGACACCGCGCCGGCGCCTTCGCAGCACCGAGGTGCGCGATCCGGGCCGCGTGTGAACGCCGCCAGGAGCCATGAAGCCGCGCCCGGATCGAAAGGGCCTCGCCGTCACCACCGTCCTGGTGGTAATGGTGGCGTTCCGCAAACCAACCGGCACGAGGTCAACCGGCAGGAGCCGGTACGTCCGTCGCAAGGCAGCGGCAAGGCTGAAGCGATGCAAGGGGTCGCTTTTTTGCATCGCGAAAGCCGTCCGAATACCCGACCCAACCGCACCCAACGGCCGCAGCGCTGACCGCCGATCGATCTGGAGATAACCATGGCTAAAGAAGAGCTGATCCAGTTCGAAGGACTGGTCACCGAAATCCTCCCCGATGCACGTTATCGCGTGCAGCTCGATGCCGGACACGAGATCGTCGCCTACACCGCCGGCAAGATGAAGAAGAACCGGATCAAGACGCTGGCGGGTGATCGGGTGACGATCGAGATGTCGCCATATGACCTGGAAAAAGGCCGGCTCATCTTCCGTCACAAGGACGAGCGTCCGGGTGGCGGAGCCCCGCGTGGTGCACCGCCGCGCGGCCAATTCCGCCGCCGGTAACCGCTGCCGCAGCCGCCGCGAAATCGCGCGTGACAAGATCATGTCGGTGCGCGGCGATGAACTGCGACCGCGAAACCGGGCAGATCAAAAAATCGTGCACGTCAGGATTGTTTTGCGGGCTGGCTTCGCATAATATGGAGTAATCGATTTTCGGCCGGACGACATTAGCTATCCACCGGTACAGCCGGTTTAGACGCTGACGACCCTTCCAAAAATTCGATCTCACCAGCCCATCGAAAGTGGGCTTCTACTATATCTATCTTGAGAAGGGACTACCCCCGTGAGCATGGGAACCGTGAAGTGGTTTAACGCGACCAAGGGCTTCGGCTTCATTCAACCGGACGACGGTGGCAACGACGTGTTCGTGCACATCAGCGCGGTAGAGCGCGCCGGACTTGGAACGCTGCGTGAAGGCCAGAAGATCAGCTACGAGATCGTAGCAGATCGCCGCTCTGGCAAGTCTTCGGCCGACAATCTGCGCGCAGCCGGCTAAAGGATTTCTGCGGCCTGCGCCGGGAAATCCCGTCTGAAATGAAACGAGAGGCCGCGCGGTCAGCGCGGCCTTTTTATTTTTTTATTTTGTCGGACAACTGCCCGGGTCGTACAGTACGCATGGGGTCAGACGTGGGCGCAGTAGGTCTTGTCACTCAGAGTGACGCCCGCTTTCGCCATCACATAGCCTACTGCCGGCGTGTAGAGATAACTGGCTTCGGTGAAAATCAAATACTGATTCGGAAATATCACTTTCGTCACCGAATCTTTGGCAATCAGATCTGCCGGCACGGCGACGGCCGAGCCAAGTCCTCGAGGCGCGGATCCCAGGCTCCCATTGGACGCGCGCGCCGCCTGTCGCAGGGTCGATATATACCTCGCTGATCGTGGCCTTGAGCGGGGTCGCGGAATAGGGCGTCAGCATCGCATTGGCGATGGTGGTGAAATTGGTGAAGTCCGCATCAAAGACGTAAGCGTATCGCGAGGTCAGATCGGCAAGCTCTTGCGTCACCAGCGAGACCTTGCGATCGACCGCCACCCCGGATGAGAATTCGATCGTCCCGAAGAACATCACAAGCATCAGCGGTACGATTACCGCAAATTCGACTGCTGCATTGCCGCGCCTGTCGCGTACCAGCCTCATGGTCGACAGATGCAGGGCAACCAGCAATCTCGGCAATGCAAGCGGCTTCATGAATTTTACCGTCATTGGGGGCGAAACGCGGCCGTCGCGGACAAAAGCCTGCTGCTGCTGGTGCTGCCGCGACCTATATTCGCAATGTTGTAGCCAAGTCCGGTGACAAACAGCGGCCACGGATAGAAGGCACGGACAACGACGGTGTTGTTACTGCCGACAGCCGGCGGCTGATACACGCAATTGGCGACATAATTTCCGCCGGCGTCGATGGGGTCGCTGATGTTGATGACCGCGCCCGGAGCTATGACCTCACGTCGAGGCAGAGGCTAACGTTGCATGGGATCAATACGCTGACTTTGTCACACAGGGCCTGCTTGAAATCTATTTGCGATGTCCCGGCGGTCTGGGTCTGGCTGATAGAGCAGTCGTCCGGTGTCCTGAACGCCGGTCTCCAGCACCTGGTCCGCGAAAAACACGATTCCAGTCTCGATGATCGCGAACAGCAGTGCAAAGACACCGGCGCGACCAGAGCGAATTCAACCGCGGCCGAACCCCGGCGGTTGCGGCGAAATCGGCGCAATGCTTTTCTGACGGAGGCTGTTGAAGCAGTGGGAGACGGCATCGAGGAATCCCCCGTCGGCAGCGATTATCTGCCTGCAATATCTACCTGAAAGTGATTGTTGAAGTGTTTCGTCAAATCGAAGCAGAGTGACCCGCTCCGTTAACCGCGCATTAACCATTTTCGGGGTGAGGTTCGCGCGAACCGGAATCGATTCGCACCAGCGCCGACGCGAATGGTGCGCAGCGTGCTGGATGGCGGCAATGGGTTTCCGCCCGATCCGTTTGGCGAGGGACCAATTAATTCGTCGATTTACCTGCCGCGGCGGCGCTGCCGCTGGCCTGGCTGCTGAGAGAGCCGGCCTGATCGATCGCCGATTTGAAGTACTTATCCCCATCGCCAAGCGTGACCCGCTGCTGGCAAATCGGCATGCAGCTATACGACTCGCGTTCGACGCCGCGATAGATCGTGATCAGCTGATCGGTGGGGCCTTCGACCTGAATGACGCGGTCCACCAGGACCTCGCCGCTGCGGTCCATCGCAATGAAATTGGTCGCGCCGTAGCCCTTGCCGGTCACAACGATCACCCCGCCGGTCTGCAGCGTTACGTCTGCAATCAGCGGGTTTCCGACAACGATGGTGGCAACGCGGGTGGGCAGTTTGACGAGCTTGGCCTGGTCGACATTGAGGATGGTTGCAGCCGTGGGCTCGGCAACAGCAGCTACCGGCCACAAGACCATTCCTATCGCCAACGAGCGGAAGCCGAAGAACGCGCGCACGCGCATACGCTGAGACCTGAACGACATACTGTACCCCGGGGCGTTGACAAGCCGGCTAAAGCGATACGCAGCGGAACCGGCGCCCGACGCGGCAAATCTGACGTCAATTAGTGAACGAACTGCAAACGGTGCCCGGAATCTCGGTCAGCCTGGTGCCGGAACGGATAGGCCAATTGTCCGCCAATCTCGGACGGGAACGCCTGATCGTCCACTCCGCAGTTGTCGGGGAGTCTGTTTTCCGGCATCCGGAAGGTTCCAAAAAGGATATCCCAGATCGGAAACGCCCCGGCAGCTGGGACAGCGGGCCATGGCCATTGTCGTAAGAGGCAATCAGTTCGTCGGCGTCGTGAATATTAAAGATGACCCCGGCGCCGAGCACCAGCAGCCCGATCCGCATACGCGCGCGAATAATGGAACGAAGAACCAGTAACAGATGTCGGTAACGAGTTCGCGCTTGCGCCCCCAAGGCGTTCCGGGGTTGCAGGCCCAGAAATGGGTCAGCACAGAGAACACCAGCGCCAGCGCGATCGTGATGGGCACTACCTTGGCGATCGTCTGTCCGAGCATCCCGACGACTTCCAGGGGAAAATGGACATGGCCGCCTCATCCGATCAGGGATCTCAGGGTTACCTGCTCGTGCTCAAGGAGCCATGAATCCGAGGCGCGTGAGGCCCTCGCGCGCGCCCTGCAATACCCTGCAATAGAAGTGAGCGGAACCAATATCGCATTGTCGGAAAGGCCTTAATTCCAAGTTTACTCTGCTTAACAACAGCCGGATCCCGTCATGTTTACGCGATAGAATTAACTGCGCTGCAATCCTCCGATCTTAGGCTGACGCATGGTCACGGTGCTGAGAACGCCGGCGAGACCAAACCTTAGTTCGACAGCCTCGTGTGTACATGGAGTTACCTATGAAGAACCTGATTGCACGTTTTGTGAAGGATGAGTCCGGCGCCACCGCCATCGAATACGGCCTGATTGCCGCCGGCATTTCGCTCGCGATCATCGCTGTGGTCAACGGCCTCGGTACCAACCTGAACGCCAAGTTCACCTCGATCAACACCCAGCTGAAATAAGCGACTGTTGCTGGCGAGCATCAAAGGCCTCGGTCATCCGGGGCCTTTGCTGTTTCCGCCGGATGTAGGTGGCGTAAACATGCGTAAACCAGCTGCCGCCTCGGTCGCGGCAAGAAAAGCGTCGTTGCCGGCCGGCCGCCGGGACGATGCGCCCGTGGAAGTGGTCTGTGTCGCGCTGGTGCTGGCGCTTCTCGCTCTCGGCTCCCGGATCGTAAGTATCTGGTGATCCGTCCGGCCGTTTCCCGATTGTTCACCTCTCACGGCTAGACTCGGCCGATGCTCCGACCTCGCTTTTGCAGCACGGCTGCGTAATCCCATGATCCTCGACATCGCGCGCCTTCTGCTGTTTCCGGCCCTGATGGCGTTCGCAGCCGCGAGCGACCTTTTCACCATGACGATTTCGAACCGGGTGTCGCTGGCGCTGGCGGCGGGCTTCCTGGCTCTCGCCCTGCTGAGCGGCATGGGCCTTTACGATATCCTCTCGCACGTCGGTGCGGGCGCCGCCGTGCTCGCGGTGGCCTTTGCCTGCTTTACCATGGGCTGGGTCGGCGGCGGGGATGCCAAGGTCGCGGCCGCCGCCGCGCTCTGGTTCGGCTTTGGCCATTTGCTCAGCTATCTGGTCTATGCCTCGCTGTTCGGCGGCGCCTTGACGCTGTTGCTGCTCCAGTTCCGGCAATGGCCGCTGCCCTACGCGTTCGCCGGCCAGGCCTGGCTGCTCAAGCTGCACGCCAAGGACAGCGGAATTCCTTACGGCATCGCCCTCGCCATCGGTGCCTTGATGATTTACCCGGAGACGGAATGGATCAAGGCGGTCGACCTGACCCATTTCGCCATTCGCTGATCGCAGCCGGAGTAAACGCGGCGTTAAGGCGAGTTAGATACGCCTCATTAACCATGCTTTGACGAATAGCTGGTCAACTCCCATCACTGCGGCGGAAGCGTCGCGGCGTAATGTGGAAAGTGAAGCGTATGAATACCGCACGCATTGTCGTCCTGACCATCGCTGTCGGTGCCGGCGGCATTGCCGCATATCTTGCGAGTGGGTCTGACAACAAGCCGCTCCCGACCGAACCGGTTGCACAACTGCAGACCGTGGACGTTCTCGTGGCGAAGTCCGACATCGGCCTTGGCCAGTCGGTCACTGCCGAGGACCTCCAGTGGCAGACCTGGCCGGCGGCGACCGCAAGCAACAGTTTCATTCGCCGCAACGAACGCCCCGATGCAACGACCCAGATTGTCGGCTCGATCGCACGTGCGCCATTCATCGCAGGCGAACCGATCCGGGAACCGAAGCTGGTCAAGGCCAACGGGTCAGGCTTCATGGCGGCGATCCTGCCCACCGGCATGCGCGCCATCTCGACCGAAATCTCGCCGGAGACCGGCGCCGGCGGCTTTATTCTGCCCAACGACCGGGTCGATGTCATTCTTTCGAAGCGCGATCCGCGCGGTTTCATCGTCCGCCGCTATCATCCGGGGGATCCGCGCCAGATGGCAGCGATCCGGCTGATTTATCCGAAAATCTCGGCGATTGCCGGTCCCTGCGGCCTGTGGCCGGATGATCTCGGACCCTCGATCAAGAACAAGAGCTATTTCGAAAACAAGC
>Ga0208715_1000344_pt1 | contig 16260 bp, 20 predicted proteins | sample NGESurshal092012_3_FD_184473 | JGI IMG/M metagenome (GOLD analysis project Ga0208715, IMG submission 184473) | Arctic peat soil microbial communities from Barrow, Alaska - NGEE Surface sample 210 shallow-092012 (SPAdes) | ecosystem: Environmental > Terrestrial > Soil > Wetlands > Peat ... | reverse complement strand
CCTAGGGCGCCCATATGAACGCCGCCGGCGGCATTACCCATGTTGTTGGCCAAGTCGATCTCGGCAGCTTGGCGGAAATAAGCTTGCGCAAGAGCCCCGTCGCCAAGCCGGGCGGCGACAAGGGCGTAAAGCGCGGGGCTCAGCGAGCTGCCATGGGCCGTGCGAGGTTCGTAATAGCGGAAGTTGACGGAAATCTCGCGCTGGCGGCTCGCCATTTCGACGGCGGTGGCGGCTGGGGATTGCCTGTCAGACACGATTAAAAGCTGCATCTCGTAAGGTGCATCCCTCATGATCCACAAAGTAGCTTATCAATATTCACTTCTCCCTTAGTTCTGTTGACCAAGATCAATATCGCTTCACCTTACCCAGGGCGGCTACTGCGGTTCGGTGAGCGTGTCTCACGTTGGCGCAGCAGGTCTTCAAGCCCCGCGAGCAGCGCGTCGACATCGTCATCGAGACTATAAGGCGCGAGGCTGGCGCGGGCAGCGCCATCGACACCAAAAGCGCGCAACAGCGGCTGCGCGCAGTGATAGCCGCCGCGCAAAGCCACCCCGTGGCTGTCGAGGTGACGGCAAATCTCCTCTGCCGAGAAACCCTCGACCGCGAACGAGACGACACCGCGGCGATCATGGGTGTCGAGCGGCCCCAGCACGCGCACACCCCTGATCGCCATCAAGCCATCGAGCAGGCGGCGTGTCAGGCGTAGCTCGTGGCTCTGAATGGCCCTCCAGTCGAGCGCCTGCATGAAGTCAAGGGCGGCGCCAAGGCCGACGGCGGCCGCAATCGGCGGGGTGCCGGCCTCAAAGCGCCGCGGCGGCGCCCGAAAACTGGCGTCGGTCAGGGTGACCTGATCGATCATCTGGCCGCCGGTCATGAACGGTGGCATGGCCGCAAGCAATTCGCGCCGGCCCCAAAGGACGCCAATTCCTGTCGGCCCATAGGTCTTGTGTCCAGAAAAGGCATAGAAATCGATACCGAGTCTGCGCACATCGACCGGCCCATGCGGTGCACGCTGGGCGCCATCGAGCATAACCTTGGCGCCGACCGCACGCGCGGCGGCCACGACCCGGGCGACATCGGTCATGGCGCCGGTCACGTTCGAGCAATGGGTAAGCGCGACAAGCCGACAACGGTCGGTGAGCTCGCTGTCCAGCCAATCGAGATCGAGGCGGCCGTCTCCGGTCATCGGCAGGAAACGCAACACGACGCCGCGCCGCTCGGCGAGCTTCTGCCAGGGCACGAGATTGCTGTGATGCTCGAGAACCGACAACAGGATTTCATCGCCAGGCTTGAGCAGCGCACCGAAGGAAAAGGCTGCGAGGTTGATCGAGGAAGTGGCGCCGTAAGTGAAGAGGATTTCCTCGGTGGAATAGGCGTGGAGAAACCGAGCGACGCGACTGCGCGCCTCCTCATACGCCGCCGTGGCTGCGCGGGCGAGCCGATGTACACCCTCGTGAACATTGGCGCGTGCCTCAACCTCGAACCGGCGCAGCGCGCCAAGTACGACCTCCGGCATCTGCGCGGTCGCAGCGTTGTCGAGATAGTGCAAGCGCGGGTCCGCGAGAGCTGGAAATTCGCGTTTGATCGCAGCGGCATCGAAGTCCTGATCCGATCCGCGCGGCTTCATCTCACGTTGTCCGTTTCGGTCGAACTGCCCACTGACTTCCGCAATGAGCCGGTGCTGTGCAGGAGTGGGCGAGTGAACCCCGTTGTGCGTCTTAAGTCCGCAAATTTCTGACGGAAGCCGGCAAGTGGTCCATGAGCTTTGTAAACTCGTCCGGATCGAGCTTCTCCCAAAGGATCTCGAACACGCCGCGGGCCACGGTCAACGGATCCATCGGAAATCGTGGCGGCAACGCCTGCAAAACGTGGTCGGCAAAATCCTCGACGCTGCGATCCTTCACCGGCTTTCCGGCCATGTGCCAGCCCTCGTAGTAGATGCCGCGCACCAGCATTGGAAGCTGGGCGCCGAAATGCACGGCGACCTCCGGGGGCAACCGGTCGCGCAACGCATGCAAGACGGCGCGCAGCGCAATGTAAGCGTGGTGGCGATCCTCAAAGTGCAGCTGCTCAGCGACTGCCCTGAGCCAGACGTTGGTCTCCTGAACGGTGTGATCCAGGGCGGTGACGCCTGATGTGCTCATGACGCGCTCCGATGACAGGATTCGATCTACGTCCGTCGGTTCTCGACAGGAAGATGCAGTCTATTCACGGCACGTTGGGCGCGGTTTGATGTGCGTCAAGCTCGCTTCAATGCGAGCAAGGTCGATCGGAACCGAGAATGACCCAGGATCCATAGTGCCGAATTTGACGAACACGGTCGCCTGGCTCAATCCGCTCAAAAGGTGAAGGGACTGGTGCGTGCTTCCCCGCGAAGGCGCGCAACTACCCGGCGCGCGGTGGCTCCTCTTCTTCGTTCTCCGTGAGGATCGCGACAATTTCCGATGCTACACCTTGTACGGCCTCACCGGCGCCGAACACATCCGGATCGCCTTCGAGCCCCACTGATGCTTGTTCGATGTCCGCGATTGTCGGTCGCAACGACATGATCGCCAGCATCTCCGCAGGATCAATATCGCCCAGGACGCCCTTGATGTCATTTCGTGTCGCCAGCGCGGTCTCGCCGGAATTGGATTTTGGCATCGATGCCTCCTGAATTGAGCGCCCCATTCATCGGGACGCCCCGACCCTTTGCCGACCAGATGACCAGATTGGACATCGGCGGTCTTGATCAGGATCAATCGTGCACCGGCCCCGGCGAGGCTTGATAGTCGACCGTCGACGTTGAGCGGCAGATTTGGTGAGGCGCGGTCTCATGGCATCGGAGAGCGGATCGGGCGAAATGCATGGCGTGACGGCAAGTTCAGGCGGTCCGCGGCCGGCCCGCGTTTTCGTTGCGCTCAAGATGGCGCCTGAGATCGCCGGCGAACTCGCGCGGATCGCGCGGGAGCTGGAGCGATTTCCGGTTCGCCTCATCGCACCTGCCGACATTCATCTCACGCTGGTGCCGCCATGGAATGAGGTCTCGATCCCGGATGCGGTCGGCAAGCTTGGTCGCGTCGCCGACGGGTTCGGCGATTTCACCCTGGAATTTCGGCGGGTCGGATACGGTCCGGAGCCGCGACGCCCGCGTTTTCTGTGGGCGGAATGCGCGGCCGGGCCCGACCTGGCACGACTGCGCGCCGAGCTTCTTCTCGCCTTTGGACAAACCGACGAGCGGCCGTTTCGGCCGCATGTCACGCTGGCCCGGCTCCGCGACAACGGATCCGTCATCGCGCGGAAATGTCCGATCGATCGGGATCTTGCGCTCACGCAACGCGTCGGCTCGGTCGAACTCATGCAATCGCCCGCTCCCGGCGAGAGCGGCTACAAGGTTCTTGCGTCGCCGTTAGTCGGTGGCAGGCCGGAATCTTCATCGCCCACGTGAGGTCTTTAGGCGCTGCGGTTTGCGCCGCATAAGCATCAATGCACTGCCGTCGGCCGCGGCATCATTTCATCTGGCACTACTTCCTCGGGTTCGACGACCAGCACAGGAACCCGCCGCGCCGCGGCAATCTCTGAGGCCGCCTGATCGGCGAAGCCGCCGCGGGTCATGACGATCAGCCGTTCCTGAATCTGGCGGAGGGCCAGCGCACAGGCCGCCGGATCGGTTAGTTTGAGACTGGCTGCCGCAATATGTTTGATGGATAGGCCGGTATCGGCGGTGAGCTTCCGCATGTCCGGGTCGCCGGTATTGTAGCCGTCGGTGTCGATGATAACCAGCTCTTCCCGCGCGGCCAGTGCGATCGCCGCGGCCGCCCGAACGCAGGGATCGCCGGTCGATGCTGCAATCGCGACGACCGGGCCCTTGGTTCGAGTGATATGCGGCGGCACCAGCATGACGGCGGCGGCTGACCGGAAGGCCGCTTCCAGCAGCCAGGCGAATTGCTGGGTGGCCCGCTCGGCCGGGCTCTGGGGCTCGACGATCATGACGATGTCGTCGCTTCGTGACACCGAGGCGAAAGTCTTGGCCAGAGATCCCCGGGCGACCTCGAACTGGCATCCGGTGGGCAGCCGCTTCGCCGCGCCCATGAATTTGCGTTCGATGCTGCGTGCGGCAAGTTCGAAGTCGTGCAACAGCCGATCGAGATCGATCGTATGCCAGCCGCCGCCGAGCGGCCTGAATTCGCGCGAGAAGGGAATGCTTGCCAGGTCACGCAGGCTGGTGTCTTCGAAGAACAGCCCAAGCAGATCGAGATGTAGCAAATCGGCTAGTTCGACAGCCAGCTGCATCGTGCGGTCGTGCGCGCCCGGCTGCAGTCCCAGCACGAGCCGCTTGAAGCTATGAAATTCCCTGGACATCGCTAATTGCCGGGTGCTTCGCCGCTATTGCTCTGATTGGCAAAATTCCTCCGGATACTGGCGAAGGCCCGCAGCCGATCTTCAACTCGTCGATTGACGCTATCGAGCGGATAATTCCCGTCTGCATCGCGCGCGCCGGCGGAAAGCCCGGTCAAGAGTGCAATCCCTTCATTGAGAGTGGCGATCGGATAGACGGCAAAGCGGCCGGCCGCACAGGCCTCTCTCACATCCCTGCGCAACATCAGATGCTGGACATTCGCCTGGGGGATCAGGACGCCCTGCGCACCGGTTAGGCCGCGCTTCTCACAAATATCGAAGAAGCCTTCGATCTTCTCGTTGACGCCGCCGATGGCTTGAATTTCGCCATGCTGGTTCACCGACCCGGTCACCGCGAGGTCCTGCCGCAGCGGGACGTCCGCCAGGGCCGACAGCAGGGCATAGAGTTCGGCAGACGACGCGCTGTCTCCCTCAACGCCGCCATAGGATTGTTCAAACACCAAACTGGCGAAAAGCGACATCGGGGTATCGAGCGCGTATCGCCCCGCGAGGAACCCGGAGAGAATCAGGACGCCCTTCGAGTGCAGTGGCCCGCCGAGTTCGACCTCGCGCTCGATATCGACGACCTTGCCGCTGCCGGGCCTCACCTGGCAGGTGATGCGGGTGGGGCGCCCAAAGGAAAATCCGCCGAGCTCGGTGACGCTCAGGCCATTGATCTGGCCGACATGCGTTCCCGCGGTGTCGATCAGCGCCACCTTTTCGAGGATGGCTTCCTGCGTCCGGTCGCGCAGGCGGGCGGCGCGCCGGATGCGGGCCGTCAAGGCGCTGTCGACGTCGGCACGAGTGATCACGCTGCGGTTGGCTTCTCGTGCGCAAAAGTCCGCCTCGATCAAAATATCCCGCAGCGGTTCTACGACTAGTGAAAGCTTTCTGGAATGTTCAGCCGAGCGCGCCGCATGTTCGAGCACGAGAGCCACTGCGTCGCGACCCAGCGCGTTCAGACCTTCGCGCTGCGCGAGGGTCGCGAGCAGCCGCGCGAGGATTGCCTCGTTCTCGTGCGTTCGCGGGAGATCGTTTTCGAAATCGGCGAGAACCTTGAAATGCTCTGGCAGTTCGGGATCGAGGGCGGAGCGCAGAAAATACAGCAAGCGATCGCCGAACAGGATGACTTTCAATTTGAGCGGAATCGGATCGGGCTCCAGAGACACCGTGCTGGTCAGGCCGAGAAATCGGCCAATATCTTCGATCGCGATCTCACCGCGCCGCAACGTCCGCTTGAGCGCCGCCCAGCTGAACCGCTCCAGCAGCACACTCCGGGCGTCGAGCAGGAGGTAACCGCCGTTGGCGCGATGGATCGCCCCGGGCTTGATGAGGCGAAAGTTCGTCAACAGCGCGCCGTGCAAGGCGACATACTCGATGCGGCCGATCAGGTTGCCAAGCGCAGGATGTAGCTCCTCGACCATTGGAACCGACCTGTCGATGTCCTGAGTGACGAGGACATTGACTTCGTAGCGATCGAATGGACCGCCGGTTCTGATATCGCGCGCCTCGCTGCCGTCATCCTCGCCTTGATGACGAACATGCCGAAGTTTTCAATCAGATCGGCGCGAACCGTTTCGATGTGTTGCACCACCCTCGGAATGTCTTTGAAAGCGTCCTTGGTGTCCTCGATCAACTGGTCGACCGCGTATTTCGCCGTGTCGCGGCCGAGTTGACGCGCTTCGTCGCGCCGCTCCGTCTCCCATCGCGGGATTTGGCGAACAATATGCTCGAGCTCCTTCTCCAGCGCCTCGATGACGGCCTGCACTTCGCGGCGCTTGGCTTCAGGCCACTTGCTGAATTCATCGGGCGGCACCACCTCGCCGTTCTTGGTCGGCGCCAGCGCAAAGCCGAGCGGCGTCCTCAAGATAGCGATATCCTTTTCGGCGGCCTTGTCGCGGAGCGCGGAAAAGGCGTCGCCTTGCCGCTTCTGGAATGACTCGTCAATGGCGGCTTGGCGCCGCTGATAATCCTCGCCCTGGAACACCGCGGGCAGAGCCGATTTGAGATCGTCGATCAGCTTTTGCATCGCGTCGTGAAAATTGCGTGCGTGGCCCGCCGGCAGTTCGATGGCGATCGGCTTGTCCGGTTCGGCGAAATTATTGACATAGACCCAGTCGGAAGGTCCGGGTTTTCCCGCCGCCTCGGCGACCAGCATGGCCTTGACGGCGTCCTGCATGCGGGCACCGTTGGGACCGATCACGAACAGGTTGAATCCGGTTTTGCCCACTTGCGTTCCAAACCGGATCGCTTCGACAGCGCGGGCCTGGCCGACAAGCCCGTCGACCGGCTGCAAGTCTGCCGTGGTTGAGAACGTCAGGCCCGATAGATCGGTGGGACGATAGAGTTGTTCGGCCGTTAACGGCCGAACGGCTGTCTCTGCAGTGGTGACGGCAGCGTCCACGTGATGATGCTCCTGACCCGATAGCGCATTTCAGGCGAAATGGCTGCGCACGCCTTGACGTGCATCAAGGTTGGTCGCGCATCGGCAGACTGGTCATCTTCGTAAGACATCGACTGCGGCGGTGTAGGGCAGCCGCAAGGCATCGGCCACGGCGCAGGAGGTGATTTTGCCGTCGTGCACATTGAGCCCGTGTTGCAGATGCACGTCATCGATCAGCGCCTGCGGGAATCCCTTGTCGGCGAGCGCCAGGACGAACGGGCGCGTTGCATTGTCGAGCGCAAATGTTGATGTCCGCGGCACCGCGCCGGGCATGTTCGCTACGCAATAATGCACGACGCCATCCACCATGAAGGTCGGCTGCGAATGCGTGGTCGGGCGGGAGGTTTCGGCACATCCGCCTTGATCGATCGAAACATCGACGATGACGGAGCCTGGCTTCATGGCCGCGACAGTCCGCGCCGAAATGAGCTTTGGCGCAGCAGCGCCCGCAACCAGGGCGGCTCCGATGACCACGTCGGCGGAGCGGCAGAGTGCTTCGATCGCCCCGGCATCAGCGGTAACAAATCTGACACGCTCGCCAAACAGCTGTGACAGGTGACGCTGTGTCTCCGGGCTGCGTGCAGTGACGGTGACTTTGGCGCCCATGCCGATTGCCATCTCCGCCGCATTGGTTCCGACCACGCCACCACCGAGAACCACGACTTCGGCGGATGGCACGCCTTGGATGCGGCCGAGCAGGATGCCGCGACCTCCTTGGGGACGTTGCAGGAAATGGGCGGCAACCTGCGGCGCCATGCGGCCGGCAACCCCCGACATCGGCGCCAGCAGGGGCAGCTTTCCCGCCGCGTCGGTGACGGTTTCGTAAGCGAGCGCCGTTACACCCGAGGCCATGAGGTCGTGGGTCTGCTCGGGATCGGGAGCCAGATGCAAATAGGTGAAGATGATCTGGCCGCGGCGCAATTGCTTGCGTTCGGACGCAAGCGGCTCCTTCACCTTCACGATCAGTTCGGCGCGCGCAAATATCTGATCCGCGGTTGTGACGATCTCGGCGCCGGCGGCGATGTACTCCTGGTCGGCAAGGCCGGCGCCCGCGCCTGCCATGGTCTCGACCGCGACCCGATGCCCCCTGGCGGTCAGTTCCCTGACCGTCGCGGGAGTGAGGCCGACGCGGTATTCGTCGGTTTTGATTTCCTTGGGAACGCCGACGAACATGGTCGCCTCCAACTACCGCATCACCTCAGAATCGGAACACGGCTGCCGCGACCACGCAGGTCCATAATCCGGAATCATCGCCCTGGGCCGCAGCGGTGATCGACAGGCTTTCGATGATCAGCTGGGTATGTTCGTAGAGCTTCTTGCGCTCGTTCCAGGCGGCGCCGGGATCGAACTCTATACCGAGGGTCGAGGCCAACATAGAGGCAGCGAGGTCTTCGGCATAATCGCCGCTCTGGTCAGCCGTCATGCCGCTGACGTGATGCTCGGCGATATAGCCGTACATATCGGGATCGGCCGGCCGCGCCAAACCGATGCTCGCGTGAATGCGGCGGCCTGCCTCGTCGGTCTCCGAGCGGGCGAGGACCGAGAACGTAATTTCACCCGGCCGCAATGTTGCGACGCCGGCCTCGCGCTGGATTAGCTTGCAGTGAGGGGGCAGGATTGACGAGATCGAGACGAGGTTCTGCTGTTCGATATCGGCATCGCGCAAGGCGAGTTCGAATGAGGTCAGCTGATGGCGGCGGACGCCGATTCCCTTCGTCAGAAACACAGTCGTCGGAACTGGGAACATATCTTGCGACCTCGCGATCAGTAGATGCCTGGGACAGTTCTGATTTTACACCCAGCGGTCTTGCGATCATGTGACTGCGGCGAGCACCAGATACTCGTAGACCATCGTGGCTGCTGCGAGCGAAGTGATCTCGGCCACGTCGTAGGCCGGCGCGACCTCAACCACGTCCATCCCGGCGAAATGCAGCCCCTTCAGGCGCCGGAGGATCGATTGTGCCTGCCAGGACGCCAGTCCGCCTATCTCGGGGGTGCCGGTGCCCGGCGCAAAAGCCGGATCCAGCGCGTCGATGTCGAAGCTGAGATAGCTGGGTGCCTCGCCGACGATCGAGCGAATATGCTCCGCGACCGCCTTGGGGCCTTGCTCATGCACTTCTTCGGACGAGACGATTGTGACACCCTGCGCCACCGTCCAATCGAAAACGTCGCGTTGAACCGGCGAGCGGATCCCTATCTGGATCATTCGGCGGGGATCGACGAGGTGTTCCTCGATGGCGTGATGGAACACCGAACCATGTGCATAGGGCTGACCAAAATTGTCAGGCCAGGTATCGACATGGGCGTCGAAATGAATGAGCGCGAGCGGCCCCTTGCGCCGCGCCAGCGCCCGCAGCAAGGCGAGCGTGATACCATGCTCTCCACCGAGCGCCACGAGGTGGTCGATGGCGGCGGCCTGCTCCTCGATGGCCTTTAGGCTCGCAGGAATATCACCGAGCGCGATACGAAAATCACCGATATCCGACAGCATCAATTGCGAAACGTTGATCCACGCAGTGGGATGCTCACCGTCAACCAACATCCGGCTCGCCTGGCGGATGGCATGCGGTCCGAAGCGCGCACCACTGCGGTTGGTTGTGCCGATATCGAGTGGGATGCCTGCGATCGAGATCACCGCATCGCGCTCACGGCGCCCCAGTCCAAGAAATCCAGGCGGGACGGCAAAGGTGGGAGGATCGCTCGGCATACTGTTCAGTCTCCATCGAACTTCTTATCGCGCGGTCCCAACGGCTGGCAGTGGCATCTCAACATCGTTGTACGGTGACACCGGTGAGCGCTTGGTCGCAGTCCGCTTAAGCGGCGCCTTCTTGGTCTAAGCCTTCCCTGTGGTGAATCGGCGCGACCCCATGCCCCACTCAAAGCCAATGAACTCCAAAGTTTGCGTGAAGAACTCGCGCTGAAGCGCTCAAAGTGGTAGGCTTTCAGATAAGGCAGGCAATTCCGGGTGGCGCTCGGACACCTCAGGCGCGGCCCTTCGGTCCGGGAAGATCAGACCACGCGAGGCCGAGTGCTTCGCACACCTGGCGAACTGAACGCGGGTCGAGTTCGTGGTGCGAGCCAGCCAGAGGCATTTCTGCAGTTCGCCCCTCGCGGTGGATTGTCAGAGTTCCGTGACCTTCTCCGCGTCCTTCATGCTGCGTATCGAAGCGACAGCCCTGGTCGATCAGCCACTTTCGGAACGTTGCATTTTCCATCGATTCTCTCCATTCAATTAATATGGCTTTCCTGCAGCGCCTTCTCAAACGCCGAAAGCCGCTCGAAATGGCTTCCCGACAACGCTTCACGCTGTGTAATCGCGCAAACGGCGCGAGGCCTCTTGCCGACAATGGCCGTCATCTGCGCAAAGGTGCTTTCACTGCCCCTGGCTCCAAGGGTACAGAAGAATGCGACCTCTGGCAGTTGGCTCGCAGCCGCCATTAGGTACGCGCGAACCGGGGAGCTTAGCGACCAGGCCCAAACCGGAGTGCCGATGACGACCAGATCGTACGACGAGACGTCGTGTTTTTTTCGGTGCAATGATGGAAGGTCGCTTCCGCCTCGCTTCCAGGATCGACCGTATGTAACCGAGAAAACCAGTCCGGGGTTTGGGCTCGGTGATTTCCTCAAGGTCGCATTTGAGAGTCTCGGACAGAGCCTCAGCGATCCTGCGCGTCGTTCCCGACCGCGAATAGAAAACGACGAGAGTTTTTGAAGCGCCCATTTGAACAATTCCTTACGACGGTTTCCGGCGCATATTCAGATCCAACGCCGAAGCGGTGCGAAGACGCCGCGTTCATCCTGCTCACTCTTGCTTGCCAACACCGGGGCCGTGCCGATCGTTCTCGATGGAAGCGAGCAGGCTGGATAGACGGGCCTCGGCCGCGGCATCGTTGGCCTGCGCGACGACTGTCGCGGTTCCTCGTTCGGGGCGAATGAACTGGCTGTAGAAGGTTTCCAGATCAATCTGCTGCTCATCCTCTGCCGTCGTGCCCCTGCCAGGCCCGCGCGGACCGATCTCGTCTTCAGCGACAATGGTCATTTGCCAACCGTCGGACGGATGGGCGGGCGCGATCTCCAGGGTTGCAACAGTTGCGATTTCGCTGAGGTCTTCGCGCTCCTCATCGCCGAGGTGAAGGTCTGCGCGAGCGGGGATCTGGCGCTCCTCGGCAGTGCGGCGTGCGACAATCTTGAGAGACGAGGGCTCAATCCGATGCTCGGCAATGATCCAGCGAACGATCTGTTTGGGATCTATATCTACCGGGAAGGGTTCCATTCGGGATATCCTCTTCGTTTAGTACGAGCGGCGGTTAATCCCGTTGATCTGGCTCAAAGGAAAAGTATTCAGCAGAAGTTCGATGGATATCCGATCGAGCGAGCAAGCCCGTGGTTCTAAAGTGAGCGGGCAAGCGCTGCCGCCGGGTTTCACAAAGCGCAAGGGCCTGCGCCTCCTGTCCGTCGAACCGAAGTCTCCTCCGGCGTGCTCGGACAGGGCAGCTACGGGCCCCTCCGCCATGCTTCCTCGGCAGATTGGTTCATGGCGTAAGCAGATCCACGCCCCTAGACGGTTCACTGCCGTGTTTCGCCAATCTTGCCTCCGCACAACGGCAAAGTTCTTTAAGCGCAGAAACCAGTGGAGTGTCTTGACCTGAATCAAAGCTGGTCGTCGCCGGCGCACTCCTGGAGTGGTGGAGACATAGAATGGGAAAGCACGAGCCGGCCTCCCGGATCTAGCACGATGCCGGTCCCGAACCGCTGACATTCCCGCTGGAGCGTCCGTTGCATCCATTCGATGTCCTGCTTCGAAGGGCGGTCAAGCCGGAACTGCCTGATTTGAAGGGGGATGATCTCGAACGCAGCGAGATTTCCGGTCGTCGGTTCGATATCTGCGAAATACATCAGCGCCAGGTCGTCGCGATATTCTTCGTATCCACGGATACCTTCATAATCATTGAGGAAATCGCCGCAGCCATAGAGGATGAGCCGCTTGTGGTAGACCTCGATGGCCTTCGCGTGATGCGACGAATGGCCGTGAATGATCGACACATTCGCCCTGTCGATGAGGATGTGGGCGAAGCGCTGTTGTTCGGCGGGGACCTCGTAGCCCCAATTCGATCCCCAATGAAGCGAGACAACGGCCAGATCGCCCGGCTGCTTGATGCTGGCGATGTATTCGGCGACGCGTAGTGCCTCCGCCTCGGAAAGCCGGGTCAGGAGGTTGACCCCGGGAATGTCCGGCGTGGCGGCCCAACTGCGGGGAATGCCGCTCGTCACAGCGCCGAAGGAAAAGACAAGTACCCGCGTCTTGGTGGCGAGGTCGAACACAGCCGGCGCCGCGGCCTCGACGACATTGCGACCGGCGCCGCTTGCCTTGATCTTCGGACGCTGCAGCACCGTTAACGTCTGCAACAGACCGCAACGTCCCCAATCGAGGACGTGGTTGTTGGCGAGCACACAGCAGTCGATGCCTCCAGCGGAGAGGCAGTCGGCATTCTCGGGACTCATGCGGTAATTGATGCCCTTTCGGGCGTAGTCGTCGCTACGGGTAATGGCCGTCTCCAGGTTAACGCCCGTCCGGCCGCATCCGATCCAATTCATCCAGCGCGGCGCCCCAAACGTACGAAGGTTCGGCGTGTCGGGGAATTGGGCCATTCGCTTGCTCGGCCAAACCAACATAGTCCTTTGCCGAAGCTACGTAATCTTCGTGGAGCGTCGGGTCACAGGGGTGCGCGAGTACCTGATCGATGCCTCGTCCCGTCATGACGTCGCCGCACAAGAACAGCCTCACTGACCGCTGTGACAAAGTATCAGTTGTTTGCGCGGCAACGCTCATGTCGAAATCAGCTTGGCCAAAAACTGTGCAGCGGCTTTGGCGTGGCGGCCTTGGCGTCCTCAAGTTCCCCGGCGGGCAAACGCGCTGCAAGGGCGGCGAACACCACACGAGCGGCTTCTTCTACATCGATGCCGGGGTCGCGATGGACGCTATCATGAATACGCTGAAGAAAGGCGCTTCGACTCTTGGCTGCCAGGTGAGCGCCTGGATGCCATCCTTCATAATAGAGCCCGCGCAACAATGGTGGCAGTTGCGCTCCGATGTATATTGCCTCATCTCGCGAAAGGCTGTCGCGCAGCGCATGCAGGGTTGCCAGCAGAACCAGATAGACCCCGCTCGCGGTCATGCCAGCCGAGACGGCGCATGACGTCATCGACCCAGGCCTCTGTTTCAGACACGGCGACGCGGAGATCTTGCAGGGCTGGCATGACTATCTCCCTAATTATCTAGCATTCTCCGCCAAGGCGGGCCCGCGTATTTGCGCGAGATCAAGTGATCTCGTTTGTTTTGTTGCTTTCCTAGCAGACGGCTTTTCACGGCCCGGTGGAGGGGTTTGGTTGAATGACCACAAGTTCTGCTTTGCCAGCTGAGCAGAAGGAGGAGTGGGAACACTTTCCGCATGATGCTGACGTCGGCCTGCGGGGATGGGGCGCGACACCCGCCGAAGCGTTCGAGCAGGCGGCGTGCGCCCTGACCGCCGTCGTCACCCGCGCCGAGGTCAATCCGAAGGTCGCCGTCCGCGTGACGTGCGAGGCGCCGGACCTCGAACTGCTGTTCGTCGAATGGCTCAACGCCATCATCTACGAGATGGCGGTTCGCAATATGCTGTTTGGACGTTTTTCGGTCCGAATTGAAAATGACCGCCTTGAAGCGACGCTGTGGGGCGAGCCGGTCGACGTCGAACGGCACGCTCCGGCCTGTGAACCGAAGGGCGCGACCTATACCGCGCTGAAGGTCGCCAGGGACACTGACGGCAGATGGTCGGCTGCCTGCATTGTCGATGTATGATGGAGGTCTGCGATGGACCCTGCTCGATTTACCCGTGTCGATGCCACGACGTGGCGCGTTGAACCCTCGGGAACGATGCGCGTCCCGGCGATCATCTACGCCGACGAGAACCTGATCCAGGACATGGATGACAAGGTTTTGGAGCAGGCGGCGAATGTCGCGAGGTTGCCCGGCATCGTGCAAGCCTCCTACGTCATGCCGGACGCACATTGGGGTTACGGCTTCCCGATTGGCGGCGTGGCGGCGTTCGATCCGGATCGCGGCGGTGTAATCTCCGCCGGCGGCGTAGGCTTCGATATCTCCTGTGGCGTGCGCACGATGCTAACGGGGCTGTCAGCCGCCGACATTCTTCCAGTACAGAAACAGCTCGCCGATTCGCTGTTTCGTCAGATCCCGGCCGGAGTGGGCAGCGAGAGCGCGATCGCGCTGGACCCGGCTGAGATGGAGGCCATGCTCGCGCAGGGCGCCCATTGGGCGGTTGCTCGCGGTTGGGGAGAGATGCGCGATTTTGAACGGATCGAGGAACAAGGGCGGATGGCTGGTGCCCGGCCCGATTGCGTGTCAGACCGCGCCAAGGAACGCCAGCGCCGGGAAATGGGAACGCTCGGTTCCGGCAATCACTATCTCGAGGTCCAGGCGGTGGCCGAGATTTTTGACACCACTGTCGCCGGCGTCTTTGGGCTCGCAAAGGACGACGTTGTCGTCACCATCCATTGCGGTTCGCGCGGCCTCGGCCATCAGATCGGAACCGAGTTCCTGAAGGAAATGGTGGTGACGGCGGAACAGGCCGGCATCGATCTTCCTGACCGCGAACTCGCCTGCGCGCCGATCAATTCGGAGGTCGGTCAACGCTATCTCGGTGCGATGCGGGCGGCGATCAATTGCGCGCTCGCCAATCGCGAGATTCTCGGCCACTACGTCCGCCGCATCTTCGCGCACTTCTTTCCGAACAATGACCTTCGTCTTCTGTTCGATGTCTCGCACAATACCTGCAAGGTCGAACGTCATCTCGTGGACGGCAAGCGGCGCGATCTGTTCGTTCATCGCAAGGGCGCTACCCGGGCCTTTGGACCGGATCACGAGAGCCTGCCGGCGGCCCTGCGTCCGGTCGGCCAGCCGGTGCTGATTGGCGGCAGCATGGGCACGGGCTCATACATTCTGGTCGGCGAGGCGACGAGCGAGACGAAGGCGTTCTCATCGGCGTGTCACGGGGCGGGCCGGGCGCTGTCCCGCCACGCCGCGCTCAAGCGATGGAGCGGCCGCAAGATCGTCGATGATCTCGCCTCGCAGGGGATCCTGATCCGGTCGCCGTCGACCCGCGGCGTGGCCGAGGAAGCACCCGGTGCCTATAAGGACGTCGGTGCGGTCGTGGCTGCGGCTGAGCACGCAGGGCTCGCCCGAAGGGTGGCGCGCCTGCGGCCGCTGGTCTGCATCAAGGGGTAGCATCCGTCCGCAAGCCCGAAAGTTTAGCTGCCGGCGCGTGGACATTGCATTCAGGGAACGACGACGACGGCACAGGGGGCGAGGCTGACGAGCTTCTGGGACACACTGCCAAGCAGCAGGCCGGCCAATTGGCCGCGACCGCGCCGGCCTACTACGATCATCTCGACCGGGCCGCCCGTGGCGATATCGATCAATGCTCGGGTGACGTCACCCCAGCCTACCCGCAGTTCGATCTGGGATACGCCAAGGTGGCGAGCGCGCGCTTCGGCCGCCTTCAGCGTTTGTGTTGTCAATGCTCCCAGGACGTCGCCGGTGCTTCCCTCGGCTCGCGCCACCTGCTGTGCTTCCTCAAATGCCAGGCTATCCGCAACCGTCACAATCAGCAGATCGCCCGATAACGCTCTGGCGACCTCCGCCGCCACGTCAACCGCGCGATCTGCCCCGCTGGATCCGTCAGTGGCCACCATAATGTGTCGCATGAGATTGCCTGCCCTTTCCTATTACCTGACGAAAGCAGTTATCGCTGATAGATCCCGACGAGGGTCGTTTCGGCGATAACATGCTTGCGTGCTTCTCCCTCGACCTCGCGGCAGGAGGGCTTGGCGCCGAGCGATAGGTGGTCGACCGAAAGGGCCAGCAAACGAAAGTGATAACGATGCCGTCCATGACCGCGGGGCGGGCAGGGACCGCCATAGCCCGCCCGGTGGAAGTCGTTGATCGCCTGCTTCGATCGCGCCGCGCCGCTGTCGTGGCTGGCGCCTTCGGCAAGTCCGGTTTGTTCAGCAGCAATGTCGTAGACGGCCCAATGGTGCCATTTGCCGGCGGGTGCGTCCGGGTCGTCGCAGAGAAGGACGAAGCTGCGGGCCGTCGGCGGGGTAGCTTCCCAGTCAAAGGGTGGGGAGAGGTCGTCTCCATCGCAGGTGAAACGGCGCGGGATCGCTGAGCCGCCAGAAAAGGCACTTGAGCTAAGCTGCATTGGCCACCTCCAGATTGCCAAGACTGTCTCAGTTGTGGACCGGTTTGATTGATCCGGATCAAGGCCGCGCCACGGCCGGTCCTCGCGAGCCGGATCCTGGGCCGCTTACGAGGAAAGCTGCTGCCTGTTGCCGAACCATGATCTGACGCAATCGCGACCGCTGCTGCGATGCGCTATTATAAA